>Ga0126342_10016648_pt1 | contig 12798 bp, 19 predicted proteins | sample Cyp1metagenome_FD_92528 | JGI IMG/M metagenome (GOLD analysis project Ga0126342, IMG submission 92528) | Coral microbial communities from Lord Howe Island, Old Settlement Bay, Australia - Cyphastrea 1 metagenome | ecosystem: Host-associated > Invertebrates > Cnidaria > Coral ...
CAGAACGGGGAAATCAATTGAACATGATTTTATGTTCAACGCTTCACTGTTTGAAACATCCTTCGATGTTTGTTTTGGTGGACATCCCACCATTGTAGTTGACCCAAACATTGGACCTTCCCCTTTCCGCTTTAGTTTCACGCCACACATGATTGGAGTATTTCGTTTGTGATGGGACACACGGCTTCGGCAATCTGAAGCTCGTCCAAGAAGTTTAGTTCTCTTAAAGAAAATCTGCTGGGAGCATCAGCTGGGTTGGATTTGGATGTGACACGAGCAAGCCACAACAAGGCGTTGACATCCTCGTCCAAGTTTTCAAATATCAAAAGCAAGTCTGGAAAACTCTGCAATTGGAGAACTTCCTTTGACCAAAACATCTAAAACAGGCCAACTGTCAGTGAAGCAAATGACACGTTGGTTTTTGAGAGTGCCTGCCCAGGTCTTGAAACTGCTGCGTAGAGTTCTACAAAACCTACAACATGGGTTTTCCCATCTGTCTGCCATGCTTGCAGTATTCGATCTGGTACTTTTGTTCCGAAGACCAAATTCGAACCATCGGGACACATCAGTACAGCACCTATGCCGGCAATGGGCTTGCCATTTGCGTCATACTCCAGGGCACCATCCGTGAAGAGCAGGAATGGTTTTGCTTTGGGGCTGATTTGAATGGTCCTCGGTTTGCCATCTTTGAGTTTTTCAAAAAGAAGACGAGACGCATCAACACTTCTGTCATCAAGTGCTGCTTCCTTGTCTCCAGATTTTTCGTGTCGTCGCAACTCCGGCAAGGCAAGGCGTCCCGCTCTCCCCCACAACTGTCCTTCCGCAAATTGAAGCTTTCCAATGGTGGAGGGGAGTTCTTTGACAATGACTTTCTTTGTCTCCAGAATTCGATGCAGCACTTCACATAGTTCGATGGACCTCGAGGCTTTGTTCCTCACTCTGATTCTGATGTTCCCATTTTTAACGTCCGTCAAGTCAAGTTCAACTCCAAGCATCTCAGTCTTGTCACTAAACGGCTGCAGCTTGTCTTTGCTATACTGAAAACCCAACAAGTCAAAAAGTGAAAGAGCTGTAGCCATTGTGCTGGATTCGTGCATCACATGACTGAGGACTACGAAGTCGTCGAAGAAAGCCGACCATATTAATCCCATGTACCTTCCCACTGCTTGGAGAAAATTGCTGACACGCAAGAAATGATGTACACTGGCTGCAGCACCAAAAGGTAAGACCTTCATGACAAAACATTCAACATTCTTTTCAGTGGGATTCCAAAGGGTTACAACTGAATCCTTTTGGTTGTCCTCATGTAACGGAAGTTGTTTGTATGCGGCTTTGAGGTCAATGCATGATGCTTTAAAACTTGGCTCAACGCTCTTCCAGGTCTGGTGAACTTCAGCCTGAAGGTGTTCACCCGAGTTCAAAATGAAGTCCAGCCGCCCGTCAAACAGTAAAAATTTTAAGACTGTGAAGAGAGACCACAACGTGTGGTCCATTGTCCTCAGTTCCAATTTCTCTGAACTAGCAAACGTCTTGTTGACCTGGTTCTCTTTGAAGTCATCGATGGGGCGAAGTTTATCACGTTGGAGAACTGCAAAACGCCTCACAGGCAGCCAGTCACTCCCCATGCGGCTCTCAATCTGTTCCGGTGAGAAGGGGCCCTCCAGCCAGTTCTTTTCCTTTGCTTCTTCCAACGTGCTATCGTAAAGTTGTTGTTGCAGTTCATTGCCATCGCAAAGTTTCGCCCTACCAATGATCATTGGCTTGAGGAACTTGGTCTTTTCTCGCAGCTGTTCTGGTGACATCTCAGCCAGGGTGATTCCTTGTTTAAAAATTCCTGATTCCGTGACCGGTCCAACAATCTTGAAGCCCTCCGTCATTTCATCGAAAATGCCTATGTCAGGCCAGTTCATGTCAGTTGCAATGGATCTCATGAGTAACATGCGCTTGGGCGCCATGATTCTCGCAATGTCGGGCTCCATGTCTGCTTTCAACTGGTTTTCCAAGTTGTTCAATGCTTTTGCACGATTTGCCCAGTTTGTCAGTGTCGCACTACGCTCTCTAGTGATAGCATCAGGTGGCCGGCTGAGATGTTGAAACAGAACACGCACCAAGTCTTCCGGTAAATTCTTCAGTTCATCATATGGGTGCCATAACTGTTTGGCAATTTGTGTGAAAGCTTGAAAAGACCGTAAAAGACCTGTAAATTCCAAAAATGCATAGAATATTCCCCTTCTTTGCTTCAGTTCTCAGGAGTCTGCTTCCGACGGGGATGTCTTTCAGTGCTTTCGTTAGGCATCCCTTGTGGTCCACAGCTGGCAGGTGTGGGACCTGTATTGTCTTTGTAAAAGCATATTCAGAAATTAATTGAGGTAACTTCCGTCCTTTGGGCTGCTGCGACGGAGAAAGCTTTTGGATTTCTAAATCAGCTTGGGGGCATGGATAAATATTCCGCTGTTGACACAATTCATGAAAAAATTCAGCATATCGAAGACAAAGTGCTCGGGGATATTCAGCCTCCATGGCTGTGCTAAAAGTTCCATCTGCCGCAATTCCCCAAGCTTGATGCTCGTGCTGTCCACCGCAGTAAAGCTCGAGCTTGTAGAAGTCTCGATGGCTGCACAAAAAGGAAGTGAGTTTCTTCCGCGTTGATCCATACGCACATGCATGCATATTGACAAAGAAGCCAGTAGAAATAGCCCATGTAAAATATTCCAGGTCCCACATCAGAGAATTAGTGGGGTTCTCGATCGCCCAAGGGATTCCAGCTGCATGAAGCTTCTTGACATATTCACCACAAAATTTGTAAATTTGATTTGCCAGAAAAACACGTTGTTGGTCCCTTTGATTGAGGGATGGAATGCCCAGAGGATGTTCAGCTGACCTCAAAGGTTGAGGTCCTTTGGACCCGTCTGCCATGGGAATGCCTCTGGCTCTCGAGCATGTGCCACAGGGTGGCGCTATGTGGACGCCGGCGATCACAACCCTTTGCAAAAGAAAATCCAACATGTCCCATGCATGTTTGTGTGACAAATCAAGTTGTACCAGTTTGCATCGAGGGGTATGGCGGTTTTTGTCATGGTCAACCGCAATGATGTTATATCCAAGTTGTTTGACAGCGTCTGAAAGCTTTGCGCTGCCTGCACATAATTCGACAAAAACTGGAGATTGGTTTCCCTTCGGAACCTGCAGTGAATCCAACAAGCCAGTAAAAACGTCGCCCTGCTCGCAATTTGACTCCGGCAGAGGATCCGTGACTGGCATCTCATTTTGGCAAAAAGATGAATTAAGGGGTTTATGTCTTAACCCAACAGCATCATCGCTCTTATCTGTCTGTAGTCAATCTCTTTTGGCACGGGTGCATTCGACTGCCGGATGCTGTACATGGCACCCTTTCACTGCACATGCATGAAGGCCTTTGGAGCAACGCTGTTTGTCCACTGGATTGCTACACGTTTTCAAGTTGTATGAAAAGCAAAGCCTGTGCGCTTTGGGCGTTGCAGCAACTGAACCAAGCCCCAACAACTCTTTGGGAATGCGCACAAACGAATCTTGAGTTCCCTGAGGTTTCCCAAAGCCTTTTCCCCGCGCCTTTTCTTTGAAGACAGTGTCAACGGGTCTCCCTTGTGCATTGCATTTGATACCCTCTCGAGTTTTCTCAGTGATGAGAAGAAATAGCTTTCGATCAGCAGATTCCAATTGCTTCATGGTGGTTTTAACATATGTTGGTGGAGGCTCATCCAACCTGGCCTGCATCATCTTTTCGGACCAGGCCCCCATGTTCCTGAAGCTGACAATATTGGCCTGCTCCATTGCAAGCGCCCTGCGGGTCAAACAATATCTAACTTGAATCTCTGAGGCCGTGCTGCAAGGCTCAACGCGGGCTTGTTTGTGCAGTTTGAGGGTGCCTGATGAGTCGAATGTCAAAGTCTGATCACGTTTTGATCCATGCAAAATTTCATGCTCACGGCTGGTACAAATGTCCCATGGGATGAATTGAATCCTGTCTGCATCATAAATTGCTATGCCGGAGCCCAAACAAAAACGCCCACAAAGAAGCCACATGATTTGCCAGGTGACATGATGGGAAAGTCCCACAATGTCATTAAAACATGCACTGCGGTCCAATTAATTCATCATCAGGGCCCAGCAAACAGCGTGAAAAAGCATTAGCAATTCGCCATGAATGCAAATTGTGACATCAGATTAGAAACCGTACACCGCAGATGCATTCTCTCAGATTCCTCTCACATGTGCTTTTACAAGCATCCGCTATTGAGTCAAGCCGAGTGGTTGTACGATCACGACCCTGCCCCATAGCCAATGTAAGGTCTGCTGCTACTGTTTGCTATCAAGCCGTCCCCCAAGGGGGGACGGCGAAAGGGGCCTTGACGATGTGGTCTGGCATGGCCGAGCTGCCCATGACCTAGGGGTTGCGCCTCACTGTACCGTTCGACAATCTGAGTCTGAGTATTGCTGCCGTGACATGGTACAGAGTGATCACTGAGCACAGGTGGTAACTTCGCATCACACTCACTACGATGAGGCCAGCCAAAATTAGAGAAAGGTGACGATATAGAAAAGCCGCACTATCGTCAGAAAAACTCTGAAACGTTGCACTGCGGGTGGGGCAGCAGATTGTGACGTAGAAAGCCAGACTGTTCAGGCACCTTCAGAGTATCTTCGTCTCCAGCTGGTACTTTGCAGTGTAGCGCTACATCAGTAGAAAAGTTGGCTCACCAGGAGCGGCCTTCAGCAGTGGCGATTCACTCACCCACAGAGTGGAGCAACTATCTGATCACAGCACCGAAAGCGAGCCATTGAGGCAGACTTTGCTGCACAGGGGCGCCCCGGGCTGTCCGGCAGAGAGCAGTACTGGTCAGCGCCAATGCCACTCGCTGTAGTGCAGCCCAGTCCATGGCTTCGGCCGGCTACGAAACTACCCCCCAGAGCAGAAACGAAGACGAAAGGGAGACGAAACCAGGTCCAGGAGACAAACAAAAAGCAAACGAATTCAAAGGTACTGACCTTCCAAAAGCAGTCGAAGCAGGAAGGCCAGGGGGCACCTCGGGTGTGCCTGAGTTGAGTAGCTGTGGCTTGGTGTGGGAAACAATCTCATGGTGACCTCAGTCGCCTTAGTGTCAAGGATAAACCAAACAACACAAAAAACAGCCAACAACAACCACAATCGAAACAGAAACCAAAGAACTAAACAGGACTCAACTGCTAAAGGATACACCAACACATCCAGTCTGCGGACACGAAGGTGCATCCTGTTAGCCAAGTCTGAGGTGCCGGCCACTCCTTGTGCCTCAGTGCCTTAGTAAAACCAATGCCGCAACCGCCGCACACACGAGGTACCTTTCATCGCCGGCTGCAGCCACTTTACACGGAAAAACATAAGGTTTTGTGCTCCGGCTTCCTCCCCAACTCACCACTTGCCTTCGTCACCACTTCCCTTAACCCATCGTCACCACTTCCCATCATCACCACCTCCCTTCGTCACCACTTCCTTTCCGACTTCCCATCGTCCCCACTTCCCATCGTCACCACCTCCCTTCGTTTCCAACCTGTGTCATAGCTTCTTATTCTATGTGATGTACCACCCTTCATCAAGGTCAATTCCATAGATTCTTATTCTTTTGTTATGTATTGTTATGTTATGTATTGTGATGTGATGTACCACCCTTCATCAAGGTCAATTCCAGCGCTTCTTATTCTTTTGTTATGTATTGTTATGTTATGCATTGTTAGATCACGTACCACCCTTCATCATAGTCAATTCCATCAAGTAAAAGTCATTCGTAACTCGGAAGTATTGCTTCCCAACTTTCTTTGATAAAGTGTCTCTCGTGAAATTTTGACATGCGTTTCGATTGCGCAGGCTTGCACAAAGTCTGAGGCGCAGTTTTGGTCTTCGGCATTTTGCCTGTAAATTTCTGTATAAAGTTGCCCTGAAATTTTGACATGCGTTTCGATTGTGCAGGCTCGCGCAAAGTCTGCGGCGCGGTTTTGGTCTGCGGCATCTTGCTTGTAAATTTCCGTATCAAGTGGCTCTTGTGAAATTTTGACATGCGTTTCGACTGCGCAGGCTTGCACAAAGTGTTCGTCTGTGTTCTGGGCCTAATTTTGGCCGCGGCATTTTTCCTGTAAATTTCCGTTTAATAAAGTGGTTCTTGTGAAATGTTGAAGTGTATTTCGATTGCGCAGGCTCGCACAAAGTGTGTGTCCGCGTTTTTGGGCTCATTCTGTTCTGCGGCATTTTACCTTTAAATTTCCGCCGCATAAAGTAGCTCATGTCACATCTCCAGGTGCATTTCGACTGCGCAAGCTCGCACAAACCGTGTGGCGCGGTCTTGTGATCACCCCTCCTCAGTATCATCATCTTCCTCCTCCTCCTCCTCCACATCATCATCATTCCGCTTCCTCCCCCTTGACATCGTCATCCTCAACCTCATCATCCTCCACATCATCTTCCACACCACCACCCTACACATCATCATCCTCAACGTCCTCATCCTCAACATCATCATCTTCCTACTCCTCAACATCATCATTATCGACGTTATTATCTTCCTCGCCCTTGATATCATCATCCCCAACATCATCATCCCCCAACTCATCTTCCGCAACATCCTCCTCCTCCACCTCTTCTTCCACAACATTATCATCCTTTTAATCCCCCTCCTCAGCAAAATCCTCAACATCATTAACTTCGTCCTTCTCAACATCATCATCATCATCACCATCATCATCACCCTCCACCTTATCATACTCAACTTCATCTTCCCCGGTATCGCCCTCATCCTCATTCTCCTCAACATCATCATCCTTCACCTCATCTTCGCAACGTCATCCTCCTCCACCTCTTCTTCTGCAACATGATCATCTTCAACATCATCTTTCGCACCATCATCCTCATCATCATCATTATCATCATCATCATCATCATCATGAAAATGCTTTATGCTCCTACTGCCCCCGCACTGTTTGGGGTCTCTTGCTGGGATAATTTACAGTCCATCCATGATTGACTTGCAAAAATGTCCACGCGAATCGGAAAACGGTTGACGAACGGAACCCATAACGCCAGTTTGAATGCCACAGTTTTCCTTTTTGTTCCAACATGCCTCCTTGATTGTGACAAACAACAAATAAGTTGTTGGCACCCGTGGAAATTGTTCAAGGGGGGTCATGTGCAACATGATCAGCACAGTTTTCAGCTCCAAACTCGCAAACTATTGTGGCCATCCCAGAATGTGCCTTGTTTTGTCAATCTCCTATCGAAAGGTTTTTGTGTCAACACAATTTACATGTCATCCACGCATAATATGTGCGATTTCAAACATGCAATTCAAAAGTGTACGGTTTTTTGTTGGTGATGAAGAAGGTATGTGAACCAAACGCGTCATGGAACAGAGGGCCCTTCAGATAAACAAAACACACGGTCATATTTTGAAATCGTTGTGATGAACATTGAAGAGCAAATGAGGTTTTGACAGCAATGACAAGCTTTGAATCTCCAAAACGAACCCGCTATTCATCATCAAATCGATATATATCTTTCCGAGGGTATGCAACATGCATCAAATCGTAGGTTTGGCAGACAAAAAGTCGGTAAATAATTGGAAAAACACACATTTTTTGGAACACATTTTTTTCCCTAGCAGTATTTGTTGGGACAGGCAGCACGGATGCAAACCATGCAAAATCGGCACGGAACCTTCTAACCCTGGAAACCTCGAACCGTGCAACTTTGGAACCCTGGAACTCCTGTTGCTGTCGGATTGCGAATGTAAAGAGATGATGACACAGATAAACAAACATGTAGAAAATGAAATGTAAGTCACAAAATTCGATCGGAAACACAAAATATCACGATTTCCATGTCGAATTTTGACAATGCAGAGGGGGTGGAATACTTTTTGTTTGTTGTGCCACGTGTTTGACAATTTGACATTGTAGTGTGCAAAAAACATGCCACCATTGGTTTTTTCCCTTAATTAATATGTTTTCTTCTGCGCGATGAACAGACAGTATCGTTTCGAGGTTGCTGTCTGTCTCTTGGTGTGTGGCGTTGACGCCTACCGATTTTTTTTTGTCGGTTCGGTTTCGCTTTGCCTGGGAGTTTTTTGCACAATCATCGAAACAATTACAAAGTGAAACATGGAACAAAAAGTTGCAATCTGCGCTGACGTTGCAACAATGACAAAGTGGGGTAACTGGGTAAAGTAACATCAATGTTTTTTCAACAAGGTGGCGCAACCAATTGATGAACTACACGCAATATGCAAAATTGCGAGTATTCGAACACGGTTTGCAGGTTTACCAGCATTTACGAATGGACTCGATTTGAACCTATGTCTGATTGTTTTTGATATGAATTATGCAATTTCATTCAAATTTTCATTGCGAAGGTGGATCTCGCAATGCAATCCCCTGTGAACAACTTATGCAGCGGGAATCACCAACTTGCCTTATTTGAAATTATTTTCGCGGCGCAAAGACGATAGGAAGGGTCAACGCAACAAAAAAACAAAGATCGGAAGCGACAGCGAGACCCTGTTCTGCGAGAGGTGGCTGCGTAGGGCACGGGGGACAACAAATTGTATGGTTCATCAGTGCTGGCAAAAATGGACAGTTTGCCCCTTCCATATGCGGAATATTGCGGAATAAGTGCTGCAGCTTCTCGCGTGTGGAACTCTGCGGATTGCAATTAAATAACTAATTGTAGGTTGCTGTCCAATGTCCCATGGGATCTTCTGCATCCCCTACAGTTCGGGCTTAACAAACCAATAAACGTTTGCTCTTCTGCAAAAGCTGAAGCGACGTAAGGAATTTTCTTTTAGTAGTGTTTGAACATCGGCGTTGCAAAATCTAGAATGCGATGAAAAACGGTACGCATCGGCGATCTTGGTCCATAATTTTTGAATGTTGTGCCAAAATTGGTCCCAAAAAATAGCGGCGACAAACCCGCAACAAATTGCACTTGTTTGATCACATCAGCTTGAAAATATGGATATTCATTGTGTTCATTTTCTTTACCCAATGCGAGCGAAGACGTGGCGATTTTGCAGGTTTTAGCAATTGGGAACAAGTGTAGTGGATGGTTGCGGTTTGCGGTCAGTTGATATTAGGTTTCTGCGTCCCAACCAAAACACTGCTGTATCACCAAGTTTTGTCGCCATGCTTTTGCTATTTCCTTTTTACGAAAGCCTGGGAGGGGCCTGAAGGGCCACTTGTTCTCCAACCAAACAAAGCAACAACAGTGCGGGCACCGCTGCCAATGTTGCTGGGTGTCACACCTGCGTTTGCCGCGCGCACAATGCGACCCTTCAAGTCATACTCTTGTAACTGCAGATTTGTCACTTGTACTGTTGTGGTTTTCCCTGGGCCTGCTGCGCCCAGTAGCAGCGCCTGGACCGCGCAATTGCACAAGATTCTTTGGCAGGCCCGGCCGGAACAATGAAATTGCATCGCGCCATGCGCACATGTGATCAACAAGTGGTTGCCGTGTTGGGTCCATGCGTGGAATTGCGGGTGTGGCTGCAAACGCGGCACCTATGGAAGCTGGCGCTGTCACCAATGCAAGGGCATTTTCGTGCGACGGCACGCTTGTGCTGCAAAGCAAGCTCCTGCTGCAAAGCAGGTTCCTGATGCAAAGCAGTCATATGAACAGGCCCAACTTTGCGCCCTTTCGATCCATTTCAGTGACTTCGGTGGATGTGTAAGGTCAAAAATGTTGGTTCTTTGCGTTTTTGTTTCCTCCCCTCCCAGGCACCATTCATGCTCATCATATCATTACAACCAACATGGCCGGTAGTAAGCAGCAGTGTCCTTCATTGCATCATCAGCCGCACCAGCGAATCACTTTGACTTTGGCTTTGAACCGGCATGCCGGTTGGCAGCCGGTCGGCAGGCCGTTGGCAGCCCGTTCGGGTGCAAGGGTTGGTGAAACAAATTCTAGATTATGAATCGTTCTCTGGCACGTCAATGCCATGCAAAACGCGCAGAAATCATCAGTCAACTGTTGCCAAAGATCAGCCTCTCCAGCTGCAATTTGCCAGTTGCCAAGTTAGCGGTAAGGTGTGTAAACTTCAAATTTGTAGGCCTACTTGTGGCGGGGAAAACCAAGCACATGACGACCAACAGGAACTCATGCAAGTGCGCGACAGGCCCGACAATCCCCTGGCAGATTTGCAATACACATCCCGAAACGCCAATATTGTTCCAAACATCGGTGGGACCATGATTTAACCCCACACCACCGCATCACACCTGCCACCAACTCATTCCAAAAGTGAAAAACTTCTTGCCATGGCCTGTCCAGTCCACACCCTATGGTGGCCCAACAATTTTCCCACTAATTCCCGACAGGCAACGTCCATTTGATGTAAAACTGCTTGGTCAACAGCCTGGTGTCCAGACCCAAAAGACCGCAAATGGCCGCAAATGGCCACAACCACTGCATCAAAATATCGGAGTCGGCATGGTTCACATCCAATTCAGCCCTCCCATCTGGCCCCCAAGAAAAATAACCAAACCATTTTTGTCCATGCACCCCAATTTTGATTTTAATTTTTGTTGCCTGCGTATCGTTTGAAAAATTAGCGGCCGAGCTTCGTTTGTCAAAACACGTGTTCATCGAGGCTTGACGCCAGACCAACTTCAGCAAGGTCATCCACGAGCTTTCATGAGGAACGCACATTCATCAGCCAGGCGCGCAAATAGCACAACGGCATCAGCAAATCTTAAGTCTAACAACGGCTGCAACCCATCACCGAAAACAATACTTGCACTTACATGCTCAACCTTGGCTCGCCATTTTTGCATGGCCGGTTCAAGCACAAAAATTGAATGTCGAGGACTCAGAATGCATCCTTGTCTCAAGCCCGCTTAATTTTGAAAAAGTCCGTTGCAGTTTGGACGCGGCCATGTTGATGATGGTAAAAACATTGCATCATCCAGTTTCGCCTAATCAATTCGGTCAAATGCCTTTGGCAAGTCAAGGCTCACAATCCGCACGGGCACGTCGGCGGACAAAACCTTAGTCACAACAACGCCAGCTGTTAGCAAATGTTCTTCCAAACGGCTACGTGGACAAAAAACTTGTTGTCCCTCCGGCTAGCAGGCTTTCAGTGATGGCTCAATGCGTGCAAGCAGCATATATAGATTGAAAAAACTATGTTTTGTGAACCGCAAGATGGCGGCTGGTCTGAAATCACTTGTGGGTGCGGGTGGGGGCGGGTCCCACGCATGATCTGCAAACGTTGTGCTGAGGGCGGGCATGCCCATCAACATCTGTCGCGCAACAATGTTTGGTGGAAACACCTGCGGAGGATGGACACCTCACAAGTTGGAAAGCAAGTTGGCCATCAGCCTCTGGCAGACGAGTTTGCATCCATGTTGGCGGAAGTGTTTTTTTTGGTAACCCTCCTAATCCGTCGCAGCCAGCGCATTTAACAGAGCAATTGTGGTCGATGGGGGATCTGAAATTTGCAGCGGGCAAATTGAAACAAAATAACAGTAGTGATGATAAGGGTTAGGTCGCGGAACTCGAAAAATGCGTTCCAACTGAATTTTTCTGTCACCCAACACACCCCAACCCAAACTGTCTCGGAACATAATGCTGCGGAAAAAGGAGTGGCGGGGAAAAAAAATGACATCCAAACTTTGGCTCATATTACTTTGTGGAAATGCCGTAACGTGCGCAAAAACATTGACGGTGTGAAACTCATTTTGCGGCAACTGACACACTTGCCCTTTAAACCAGCATGCATCAAAAAGTGCTCCAAAACAAAAAAAAATCATGCTATGCACGGTGATTGCGGGTTGCTTCTTGAAACGCCATTGGTTGCCGTTTGTCACCCGTGTATGGTGTAGGAGGGAGGTTCAGCAACGAGGCAGCCAACGTTGTGAGATCACTCGCGCATGCCCGGGCGCGATCAGCCCCAGTCCATTTGAAGCAGGCCACAATCGCAGCCTCCGTCTCACGCTGGTCGGCCATTTTGGCACATGCGGCCATGCACGCCTTCGCATCCAGCCTCCTCCTAGGCTCCTCTTAGAGGAGTCAGCTGCTTGCTCCGCTGATGGGGGGCCGCCCCTCAACACCAGGTCACCCCCTTCGGCATCCCGTCTTGGCTCATCGTCCTAGGGCCTCTGGATTTTTTGTGGCCGTGTCTGTAGACTTGCCTGTGGACTTCGCCCCCAACAACCCAAACACATGTGGTGACAGGCCAGTATAAAAACTGTCCAAAGCTTGCGCATCGAACTTTCGCTGGGGGAAAAAAAAAGAAATCCTTGAATGCCTCGCGCGGACGGAACAAAAGTTTTCATACTTTGCAATGTACAGATCGATGGCCGAGACCAACCGGAAGGCTAAAGTCATGCCAACTAACAACCAACTCGAAATGCCAATCGCCAAAAATTAAAGTACGTCTGATGGTTGCCTATCTGAGATACATCTCTGGCGGCTCAAAATGCACAACCTTTCTTCCCAAACAAATTGTATTAGAGTATTGCCCTGGTCGTTGGTGTCTCCCATGCCGCATCGGCCAAAAAAAAATTGGATCGGATCGAAACCAAAAACCGGTCTTATACAAGCGTTACAGTCTCCACCCAGAAGTAAAGAGAATCCATTATGGCGAATGGTATATTTTTTCAAAACCGTAACAATTCATAAGGTTTTGCAGCCGATAGGGGGTCTTTGGAAATGGATTCTAGGGTCCTTGGTGATTTAGTTCTTCCTCTGATTGTGTGATATATGTTTTGCATTATATATTTCTTTGTCTATCTTATCTA
>Ga0126342_10016649_pt1 | contig 12798 bp, 12 predicted proteins | sample Cyp1metagenome_FD_92528 | JGI IMG/M metagenome (GOLD analysis project Ga0126342, IMG submission 92528) | Coral microbial communities from Lord Howe Island, Old Settlement Bay, Australia - Cyphastrea 1 metagenome | ecosystem: Host-associated > Invertebrates > Cnidaria > Coral ...
AGGGGGGGGGACCATGGGGGGGGGGGAGGGGGGGGGCTTGGGAGTCCTGGGTCATATATATATATATATCTTACCAGAGTAGGGTTTCAGATTTTTGAATTGTGAACAGAAAAATCGCTGTGGCCACAGATTGACCAACAAAGGAAGTTCGATGCGTTCGACTGGCATGGCCAAGGTGCCAGCAAAGCTTTGAATTCGAAAAGGCTGCGTTCGATGTGCAAGCTTCCCGTCAAAAACCACAGCCCTTCCAGCTTGATAGTGGTAAGTGACCATTTCGTTGGCATCCCACGGTCGAATTTCCTCGCAGCACAATGGCACAACGTCATCAGATGTTTTGGACTCCAGCTACAGTCTCTGCATGCTTTGGAAAAAACACACATCTCAACATCTTCGTGTTGAATCAGCCAGTGCCTTCAAGTTTCCTTCAAGTTGATGCGCACATAGATGCACAGGGCATCAAATGGCTATATTCAGCCATGTCTATAGCTATATATAGCTATATATATATATGATTATATATGTATATGCTTATGCTATCCGCTGAGCGCTATGCTTATAGCCACTTTCTTAGCTAATTTAGCTACTTTCTTAGCTACTTCCAGCCAAGGTGCAAGATGTCCTTCAGATGGGAAACGATCTGGCCATAGGGGCATCAGTGCTGTAGCTGCTACTCCTCGAGGAATCTTTGGTGGACCAAAGTCCAAGTGAAACTTCGACAGATCGTCCATACAGTCACCACTTGCGACCACTAGAGAGGCTGCCACCAGAGCGAAATCATCCCCTAAAAATCGGAGCACATGCTGTCCCGCTTTGGCAAAAACCTCTAAGGTTGCAGCATCTGATGCCCAGTGCCAGGACATACTGGAAGGAAACGCTGCATTCAAGCCATCAGCACGAAAAAATGATCCAGTTGACTCAGTTGATTCAGTTGCAGTCCCTTGCGCTTCAATTGATTCAACGCTTTTCCTCCCTTGTCCCCGAAGCTTCGGTTTTGCGGTCTTTGGTGAAAACTGAGGAAATTCCCGGGTGAGGTATTCCTGCGCAATGCGTTGTAAAGGCTCCACTGCCGCAGAAGGGATTCGAACCACACCACAACCTTTGCGGCGAAGATCTTGACGGAAGCGCCAAGGGAAGGAGCGAGGCAAAGGCGTCAAGTTGCGCCGTGACCGCTTCGACTTTGACCACTTCGACCAGAGGAGTCGCAACGTGAGAGCGAGATGAGAAAAAATACCCAGAGTCTGCTTTGAGACAGCACGAGCTTCAGCACGAGCTTCACCACTTGAAGCACTTGAAGCACTTCCCCTTCGACTTCGTGCTGTACTTCGTGTTACTCTACTTCTTTCGATTTGTCGTTTGTTTACCCAAGGTGTACGAAACCACATAGGAGCTACGCTACGCAAACAGGGGCCACCACAAGGCACCATGGCAAACCTCTCCATTCGCACTGAGCTAATCGATGCCAAATGGATCAGCTCCAATGGAGCTTGAGCCACTTTTTTCAACCATGGCTGCCATGGTATCAAAGCCATCAATGTGTTTTTACAATGTTTTTACATCAATTTTACATCTATCTCATGTTGGCCCTTCCAATGTCTGTTTCTGTGTTACCATTCACCTCAAGTATAGGAAACGTGACTACACTTTGGATATTGTTGCCGTGCATTCTCAAGCTAGTGCACTGGACACGTCTTGATGGGTGGTCTCGATATGTTTCGGTGATGTTTCGTGTTGATGTTCAATGATGGTCGGGCCCTCTGAGGCCTCGACCCAATCTTTGCTCTCTTGAGACACGTTCATCACTTTGTAAATGCGCATCAAGCCATGCTTGGTCGTGTGAACCTGGAGCAGCAAGAATCACAGCAAGTCACGAAGAGGGCTACAGCAGGGCGGCTAGGATGGTTGCTTTCCAACAAGGCTTTCAAGGCTTTCAAAGGTGGACCAAGATGACCAATGGAACCAATGACCCAAATGCTGGGTCTTTTTTGTGCCTCCTTGAAGAGCTTCTCATTCACTGAGACACCAGGACCTCATTGGCCACTCAGAATACCGCAGGACATCGGAGAAAATCACAATGGCAACTGCGTGAAACATTCATCGTTGGAAAGCAGGAAAAATGTGTGACGTTTTTGGCTTCAAAGGCAACAATTTTTTGTAGACTCTGTGGACTCAGCAATTGCAGTCATTTGTGCCACAACAATTTTTCTCAGAAGCAACAAATGGATGCTGCAGCCATACCGATGGGTTAAGCTCTGAGCTAACTTTGTGCTGGCAGAGTTTGTAGAGAAGAGATCTCGCCATCATGGGAGTCGGTGAATAATCCTCAGCGTGGAAAATCTATCATTGGCTTGTTGCATGGCATTGACATGACCTGTTGCATGGCTTCCACGGAATGTCTGAGGCACCAGGCAGAGTAAAAGCTGAATTTGTTGCACTTGGGGTCGTCATCCCCACAATGATCAGGGAAAACGGAATTGCCAATCCTGAATTGTTGGTAGACTCAAGCCAACACAAAGGCAATCAAAAGCACTCTGCCAATCAATTTTCACAAGTAGAACAGGCGCTCAGAAGAAGATGAAGCGAAATGACATGAAATATTACTAAATATGATATGAAAGTGAAATGACCTCAAATTTACTGAATAATTTGTGAATAATAATCTGTGAATAATCTGTGATTTTTATGTGAATTTCCTGTGAGATTTGGCCTTTTTTATCACGTAAAAATCACGCTACTCAGGGCTTCACCTTGCCAAATGAGGCGATTTGGCCAAGTCATCCCCACCGCCACCAGCCCAGACCTCACTGACTACGTTGTGACTTGCATGTTTTTGATGTGTCATTACTCATCATTGAATTGTCATTACTTATTTTGCTCTTGTTTTAAAATGTTTTAAATATAACTTTCTGTTTTGCTCTTGTTTTGCTGTTGTACATACACTCTTCACATCTCTTCACCCCGCCAAGGAGACCCTCCTGGCCAAAGCCTACACGACATGGGTCTATTATAGCTCATCAAAGACGCCTCCAACGTGTAAAGAGCATCCTTTCAAAAGTTTATTTGACGTGTTTCTCTTGTATCATCGTGTATCTATGGGCCTATGGGCCTATGGGGCTGTTTTGCTTGGAGCTAGCGCTTTCATCGCCGTCAAGATCGGATCAAACGGCAAAGAGTAAGGCCAGAACCAGGACATAGTCTGCCAAATGGCGAATTGCATTGTGAGCCTTGCTGAAGCCAATCTGTCAACATCTTCAGTGTGCCCTATAAGCCGGTCCAAAGTGTGTGACAGTCTGACCAAAACCTGGCTGTGACTTGGGTAACTTTGGGCAACTTTGGGCACAAACTCAAGCTGTTCGATCGTCTTGTCTCCAGGCCAAGTCTGCCCCGCCTTCTTCTCGCTGCTGGTCAAAGTACGGCCTTGGCGTCATGGCTTCGTTGCACAGAGTGACTACGTGAATGTGTGCAAGCGCAACCGCAGCATTTGAGGTCCACAACGGCAGCACCAAAAGGGTGTGATTTGGGGTTGTTGCAGCAACCGAAGAGAGATCTAAACAGCACTAGCGTTGCGATCTAAAGAAACGAAAGCAATTGTTGATATTGTTGACATCTAAAGCCTCACACCCCTCTGACTAAAGCATGTCACTCAAAACAAGATTGACTCCGTGTCAAGTTCCCATCCCACGTGGAAACCCTGTGAGCACCAAAACTTGGACCACATAAACCATCATTTCAATTCATACATCCAAGTTGGTTGATGTTGGTTGTGTGGGAGGACCCGGGAAATCGATGGAAATCGATGGAAATCGATGGACATCGTGGCATGATCTACCACGTTAATTAGTCTTCCTTTGAAGGCGCTTAATTAGGCCAAACTAGGCAGATGAAACGTTACCAGTGACCAATCAGATGGTCGATGGTTTTTTTCGCATTGATACCTCTCGACATTGACTGGGGTCAGGAACCCAGGGTTGCGATGTGCTCATGGTTCCAGGTGTTGCCTCAACTTCCGGGAAAAAGTCTTGGAGATAGTGCGAGCTCCATGAGCTGCTCAGAATCCCTGGGACCCGGGCCATCCGCGATGGATGTGCGCTTCGCGATGCCTGTGATCTGGTATCCTTGGTTTAAACGAAGAGAAACAACAAAGCTGCACATCTATCAATCCATATCAATCCATTACCATCTAAGGTAAAACATGGTAAAAGATTCATATGATTCATAAAGATCCTTTTGATGAATGCTGTGGTAGAATTGCTGCTCAGGAACCGTAATCCCACCAAGCCATAACCCGTGAGTCCTGCTCAGGCAAAACAGCCGTCGCACGATGTCGCACGTGCACGTGGAGTATGGGATGTTGAGAGTGTGGGAGGAATAACGGTTCTGTTGGTCTATCATGTTCTATCTCATGTTCTATCCTTAAACAGAAGACACGGTTCTGTGGAAAGCGCAACGCGAAGAAATGACCAGAAGCTCGAAACTTCTAATGCTCATAAAAATTATGCAGATTTATATAGTAATTATTCAAGGATCACATCAGATCACATACAACTCAAGTCTGGAGGCACTTGAACAATGAGATTCTTGTGCGGGTCAAACTCATGAGTACTTTTGAGTTTTTGGGGGAATAACTTCAGTACATGTTCTTTGCTGTTTTATTCTCAAAAACTCCACAGGTCCACATCTTCAAAACCAGAAATGAAGAGATGAGGAGGGATGAGGAGAGAGGAGTTGTGCTGAAACACTGCCTTTTCTGACTCACTCCGCTCGCTCCTTGGGTGTGTTTTCATCAATCCATTGGTAACCTCAGGGGTTACTGAAATCCAAGCGCGCTGCCAGTGGTTCAACAGGAACCCGATCCGAAACGATCCGATACGTACACTCTGCGGCGCCTTTCAAGTAGTCATCCACAATAAAGTTCTGGCCTGTCCGCTTGTCTCGCCTGGCTTTTGAAAAGCGTCGTGTCTAACTAGTGACATATCAAGACACATATCAATCATATCACCATCACATGATATCACATGTAATGGGTCTAAGTTCCAGGCGACATGAAGACCACTTGAGGGTTTGAGAGGGACCTTGTCACCGAGACGGATCCGGCCGAAAGAAGCCAGACTGGTGCACCAGAGCCTTTTTAAGATTTTTTAAGTATGTTAGAAAACGAGCACGTGGACGGAAAAACAAAGAACAGCCTCAAAAATGGAATAGGCAATCGAAAGCAGAAAACATAAGGAAGAACTGAAAGCAAACAAGGCGGGAAGAAAAGCAAACAAACTTAGAATTCAAGTATGCAGAAGGACGAAACAACAGCCCAAAAAAATGTAGAGGCAAAATGCAAAGACGGAAAAGCATGCAAGAGAAAAGGAAACAAAAGGGGCAAACGGACAAGAAAAGAAAACAGACATGAAAACAAGAGGAAGACATAGAACAAAGGCAAAAGGAAAAAGATATAGTTGAGAAACGGTTATATAAATTGCTGCTTGGTGCGTCCTTCCTTTAGTGCGTCATATCTTTGATCCCGTTTTTTCTTTGGGTCTGTTGTTGTTTCTTGTTTGTTTTTGGGTTTCTTTATTTTACTGCTGCCACTGGCTGCCACTTGATTCAGGGTTGCTATTTGTGTATTGATCCGTTTGTCTTTGAGATTTCGGGCAGTTGACCACCGCCAGTGATTTTCTCCAGGATCAGGTACGAGTAGCTGCAAAGTTCCAATTCGGGAAAAACTGTTGGGAGGCATCGCAAGATATCAAGGCCAAACATGTCATGTTTATAAATATAGAGAGAGAGAGGGAAAACATGTGAAAAGAGTCATTTATCGTAATACCGGTATTTATTATTATGTATTGATATTTCCTAACAGGTCTTAAGATATTTCAACATAACTTAATATACCTCTGGGTAAATTATAATATTTCACTAACCTAGTTGGGCCATTTGGGGATGATTCCCCTTACTAACCATGATTCCAGGGTTCGGTCGCAGTGAGGTCGTGATCAAATTTACCCAGATTTATGGATACCACTATTATACCACTATTAGAGATATGTCAACATAACTTCATAATAATTATCTATACCACTATTATATCACTATTATATACCACTATTATAGCTATATTTACTTGGTGATGGTTCCACGGTTTCGTTCGTTGTTTTCTGAGCGCTTGAACTTGGCGACCTGGTCGCAGTGCTGGATGAAAGTCGGCACTTTCACCGACAGCGGGCTGAGAAACACAACCTGAAGCGGGATGAAATGGGATGGGGCTACCCCAGCTGGATGGTTTACCCATTAAAAATGGTGAATTTCCCATGAAAAATGGTGATTTTCCCATTAAAAATTGTGATTTACCCATTAAAAATGGTGATTTTCCATAGTTATGTTAGTCATTACCAGAGGCTAACTGTGGCAATTCATCACTATTTGTTGTACTCCGGATGGTTTATTGATGTTTATTGGGCCCACCAAAGTAGCTGGATGATTTTTGGATGATCACAAGGGGTACCCCCCCAAAAAAAAAATCGGCCCATGGCTTGAAGGAAACCTCCACAACTGTCGAGCAAACAAAGCTCCGCACATAGAACAGCAACACAACCGATAGCATAGCTCGGCCCACTAGGACGCTCGGATTGTTGTCCTGGCAGGAAGCAAGAGTTGGTGGGGTGGAAAAAGAACATTTGGGGATACGCCTATTTTAGGAAACCACCATTTTTACTGAATATAACACCTCTATAACTGTACGAAGACTCCAAGTCTTTCCAAAACTTTCCGAGTCTTTCCGAGGTCTTTCATGTGTGGAACCCGTGGAACCCAAACTGCAAACTTGGCGGCACACCAGCATTGTCCGAGTTTCCCGGTAGCTTACCTTGGGTCAACCGCCACACCAGGCAGGATGACGTGCACCAAACGAAAATTGGAAAGACCCTTCCATGAGCCAGTCCTGCTTATGATGCTTATCTACATCGATTGCAAATGGTTGTCTGACTGCCATGTGCTTCCGGACATGTGCGGACATGTGTATATATACAGAGTCAGAAACAAAGCACCCCAACGAGGATACAGGTATAATATATATATATACGTATAATATATATATTTATTTAATATTTATGTATATCGTTTCACGGAGTTGCTCACATTGTGGCAAATACATTGTCAACGATCTCAGATTCTTTTCTACCCATTGATCCATGTTTTTTAGAATTGTCATGAACCAGGTCGCAGAATATTCCTAATGCTGCACCAATCGTATGAAGGATTATGAACCAGGGGAGAGGGAATCAAACAAGCAAGCACCAGAAACAGGTCAGAACATATTTCGATAAAATGGACCATTGCAACAGCAGCCTACAAGACGAAGCACATCAATGACAAGGAAAAATAGCAGGTCTGCTCTGCCTTTTTTTTGACCAACAGCAGCGGATGATGATGCCATGGGGTTGAAACAGCGGCATGTACTTGGTTGCTTTGGCAGGCAGACACGCCTGAAGTATTTGTAGTAAATCGGATTGACACGGCAGTAGATTTCGTAGATAGACTAAATACATCTAAATACGCCAGATAATGATAAAGCAGAAAATCGCATGTGTAGAATGCAAAAGATCTATAGGTCTATAGGTGGACAGATAGACTAATGAATTGATGACATAGGCTAGAAGAGATGATGCAAGGGCAGGATGGATTAGAGGTAGAAAGAGGATCACCCGAAGTGAAGAGGTCAGATAGTTGGAGAGGTATATAAATCTACAGACGTAAACGTATTGTAGCAGGCAGGTAGACAAAATGCACAAAAATAGCTAACAAACAGGACCCAGACGCCAAAGCAAGGAAAAAGGGATACATAGGTATTTAGACGGTATAGACGGTATAGATGTAATGTATATTAGTGTAGTATAGATGCAAAAACACTGTTTTTTATTAGATTTGATTGATTGTCTTGTCTCATCCATGTCCTTTCGACATCGCCACTGGTCGCTGTATCAATGTGGTCTCCATGATGTTCCGCCATTCCTCTCCCCAAGGCCATGGCGAGATTTTCCTCCCTAATGGACTTGTAGAAATAGCCTGACATCAGCCGCAAGGTGAACGTCCACTGAATAGGCACTTTTCAGCAGGTGGATCCAATAAAACAATGTAATTTACATCAGGATACACAAACTCCAGGCGCGAACAACATTGATTTAGCCTACAAAATAAGGTGTTGAGCATCTGCACACATACTCATGTCAAGCCATGTTTCAACAATGCTTCAACAATGTTTCAACAAGATCTATGAAATCAAAGCTGTAAATAAATTTCAGCACTTTTTCAACCAACATCACTTATTATATCACCAGTTGTTTTTCTCAACATGGAACACATCGAAAAAACATGGCGTTTTGAACCCGTTGTGGACACCCGTGGTTTTTTCAGATCGCTGTAGCGGTGGAACCCAAGGGGCGCACTTTGGAGAAGCCGCAACAGGTGGTTCGCTCCACCGGGCCTCTCATCCTCCTCGTATTCCTAGCGGATAAATCTCTGGCGAATCATTGGAGATATCGAAAGCAAAATAGATGTGTGTATATATATGTATATATGTCTATATATATATTTATATATATATATATACATATGTATATACATATGATATATGTATGTATATATATATATGTGTGTGTGTTCAAAAAAAGGTGAAGAATAGTGACAATACATAGAGGATAGATAAGTGTAGGCTGACAGAATACATGTCAAATCCACAATATGTGTGATCCAAAGACTCAAATCGAAGCAACCTCCAAGGTCCAGTCCACTTCTACCTGGAGTCGAACTATTTTCAGCAACTGGAAGAGCTTCAGGATGACTCCAGGATGACTCCATGATGACTGAGGTGTTGGCTGTGTTGGTGGTGTTTCTTTTCCCTGTCTTTTTAGCCTCACGAGGAAAATGTGGAGCGAACAGAACCATACAGAAACATACAGAAACCACTAGTACCTAGAAGTACCTGCAGTACCTACATGTTACATGTAAGTCACATGTAAGTTACATGTAAGTTACATGTATCTACTAGGCCGTCAGGGATCATTCGTTCCCAAACGGTCCCATTTTGGCGTTCCCAACGGGGCCTTTCCGCTGTTGGCTTTTCCTTTCTCCGACTTCTCGGACTTCTCGTCCTTTTTCTCCTTGCTGCTATCGGGTCCCTTCTTTGCCTCACATCGTTTTTACAAAGCTAAGATCAGCTAAGATCAGCTAAGATCAGCTAGGTCTGTTGGATATTGCTGTATGAGTTGTATTCCAACTTGGTGAAAAGCTGGATGATTTGTATCATTTTGTATCACTCATCTGCTCGTGAAGATGTGCACCTCGGCTGGAACCGATGGCGGAGCATATCCTTTCTTTCCCAGCAGCAGCAGGAAGGGCTCAATGAGCTGATCTGCCACAAAGCCACACCTGGCATTGCAGACATGATCAGACATATGCTGTAATTGTGCTTTGCTTGTGAATCTGCGACTCAAGAGTTCCAAGAAACCCCCAGCAAGTTGCAACAAGTTTTAACAAGTTGCAACAACAAGTTGTTTCGCACATGTTTGAGGCTTTTTTTGAGTCTTCTCATCCCCGCGTAGTGACTTCAATGTCATAGAAATATCATTTCAACATGTCATAGACATGGCATAATTACGCTGATCTGGGTCAACAATTGTAACGACCTCACTGCAACCTCACTGGAATGATGGTTAGTGCAGTTTGTATAGAGAATCATCCCAAAATCACCTTATTTCAGGTGAGTGAATCATTATGATTTGCCCAGAAATTTCAAGGCCACAAGGTGGGACATGTCAATTAAGGCCGGAACCAAATCCCGCATGCCACTGAGACAATGGGACCGCAAATCAAGACAAGGCCTAAGAGTGTCATGGTTCAGAAATCTGGCCTGTTGGAAAATCAACCTCCAATTTTGGTCACAGCATAGCAGAAATGCAAAGCTAAGATGTAAAGAGGTGCGAAGATATGTTTCATGTCACAAGTAAATGATGCGCTTCGCATCTCTAGTCAGATCCTACATCGCAATGGGAAAATGACATTAATCCAAACAACTCGGGATTGACTCACTCAACACTGCTTGGGGACCTGTTTCCCACTTCAAACTTCAATTATTTTCTGTTCAGTTTGCATTGTATGAAGCTTGTCGTGACGCAGTATGGACTTCAAACAGGAAGATATGACACTGCGGTGACAGCATGTGGCAATGATTGGGATATATTATCTATATATATATATACATTATATATACATTATATTACATCATATCATATCATATCATATCATTACCAACAATATGCCATGCATCTGGCATGTGCACCGCACATGGCAATGCCTTGACACGACACGGTCATCACGGTCTAAAACCGAGGTCTTTCCGAGGCGTTGGCGTGACATCTTCCCAGAGAAGTGTTGCGCCACGAAGCCATAGAGACACAGAAGCAGAAAACCATTGTTGCGATGCCACAAACCTCGGGAGATACCCCAGAAGATCGGATACTATCGGATACCTGATGATTACTCATGGTTCATGCTAATGCTTCCATTATCAATATATATATACATACATATACATATACATATACATATACATATACATATACATATATATATATATATATATATACATATACATAAATATATATATCCGGAAATATCAGTAACAGTTTATACAGCATGTGGGGCTCTGCAAAGGTTTGCAGTGAGACAACTGGGCAGCACGAGGCAGTTTTGGTTCCCCACTTACAAGGCCACCCAAGACCACGTAGTCCAAGGGCAAGTTCAGGTAGCTCGCGTACATGGAAGGGCTGGCCTTGCAATCCATCTTCGAACTTTTGGCTGGTGGTGCTATGTCTTCTAGAAGATTCTGCTAATACAGTTGAGGGCTGAAGTCACAGCAGTTTGCTTGTGGACAAACCGTTGAAAAGTCGCCACGACCGGTCACAGGGTCAAAGCAATCAATCTCCGAGATGATGGCTGGCTGATGTTCAGCAACAGAGTCGACCAAGGGATTTCCAGTCTTCGTGTGCTTGACGAACCTTGGACCAAATTTGACGAGAATTACCCAAATCTTGCATTCTACATGGGTGCAGATGAACGTTATAGTTTAAGCGTTGTAAACGATGCATGCGATGCATATGACGTACAACATGGCTGCAACAGTTTATCACCTTATTTGAGTTATTTTGTGCATAAAATGACTGCCTACAATGTAACTAAACCATACCATGCCCTACCATACCATACCTTTACTGGACTTGACATGACATGTATATACCTGCTACTTGTTTCCTGACAAAACCTTCTGTTCTATTAATCAGATTCTATACCCTCTGGCAGTTTAACATAACTATGGAAAATCACCATTTTTAATGGGTAAACCATCTATAAATGGCCATGTTCAATAGCTTTTTGTATGTTTACCAGAGGGTAAATTTCGCAGCATGACAGCCTCACAGCCTATCGCATGGAGATATCTGTCGGTCTCAGGGCATCCCGACAAGCCCCGTATCCGTGAGGAGATGGGGCCGAAGTACCTGCGATTTCAATGTGGGCCCGTAAACGACGTCGTGTCCTGGACACGACTGGGCAATGTCGGATTCAAAATGATTCACAATGGATTGGATTAAGGGAAAATTTACAGGAAAACCCCATGTTTAGTGGGAAAATCTATGGTTTCCTGTAAATTTTCCCTTAATCCAATCCATTGACAAAATGATTCACCACAAATGATGAAGACGTGCAGACAAAAAAACCTCTGTGTAGATGCCAGATTCGAAAAATTACGTAACACCGCAAATGAAGAAATAAAAACCTCTCTGCATTACACACGTAGAGATGCAATGATATGCATGTAGAATCTGGCAGAGAGGTGATGTTCATTTCTTGTAATCATATTGCTTATCCCTCCCACAATTCGAACAAGTTTGTCAGATCTGCTGACATAGTCTCGCAGCAAATCGTGAATCTGTCTGGCGTTGATCTTTCCCCAGACCATCGGGCGGAATACTTCCCAACCGCCAAACAATAAACCAACTTAAAGGGGTAACTTGTTGTTGTGCACCATTTTGTCTTGATTAATTTCGATGACTGGACTGGCAGTATCTGCACTTCCAACTCACAACAAGATCAGTACAAGATCTTGGAGGAAAAAATCCGGCTCTCAAAATAACAGATTCACAACAAACAAGGATAAAAAAAAGGTACGAAAACATATACAACAGTTGTAAAAATAACTACAACCATCCAAAAAAAGGATGAAAAAAACTCTGAAAAACCGAGCGATGCGCAGCCGATGCGGCGCGGGTCACCCAGTGGGGTAAAGAGCAGCGCAAACCAACGCTGTGACAACCACCAGCGCCGCCATAACCTGAGCCACAGCCGTCGCCGACTGAAGGACTGGAAATATATATTTGTGCATGTATGATACACTTTACACTAAGTTTGACACTTTCTGACACTATTTGACACTAGTTGACACTTTGTGACACTAGTTGACACTATTTGGCACTCTTTGACACTAGTTGACACTTTGTGACACTAGTTGACACTATTTGGCAGTATACTTGACACTAGTTGACACTTTGTGACACTAGTTGACACTATTTGGCACTACTTGACACTAGTTGACACTTTGTGACACTAGTTGACACTATTTGGCACTACTTGACACTATAGTTGACACTTTGTGACACTAGTTGACACTATTTGGCACTCTTTGACACTAGTTGACACTTTGTGACACTAGTTGACACTATTTGGCACTACTTGACACTAGTTGACACTTTGTGACACTAG
>Ga0126342_10016650_pt1:5000-12798 | contig 12798 bp, 7 predicted proteins | sample Cyp1metagenome_FD_92528 | JGI IMG/M metagenome (GOLD analysis project Ga0126342, IMG submission 92528) | Coral microbial communities from Lord Howe Island, Old Settlement Bay, Australia - Cyphastrea 1 metagenome | ecosystem: Host-associated > Invertebrates > Cnidaria > Coral ...
AGGTATATATATATATGTACAGTATATGTTTTTCTTAATTAGCAATGGTATATCCCACATATGACTGGGTTATAATATCTTATAATATGCTGATTATCCATTTAGGAGAGCACATCTCAGGCGAAACGCTATGATTCGATCTATCAACTGGTAGCCTCCGAAAAGTTGGGAACCTGATTCCATAAGAAGTCACCGGGAATGTTCACAAACTGTTGAAAATGGTGTGCCTTGGCGCTGCAAAAAACGTTGATGAATTTAGGTAATTACAGTGGACGCACTGTAAGCTGCTAAAGACACAAAATGTCCACAGACATGAGTTATGACTCAACATCCATCAAGAACATGGACAATTCCTTTGTTAACATGGTGGACAAAGGATGGAAACGGCTCCTCATGAGACGGACATAGACGCACTTTCCAACGCTACAAACACTCCGAACCCTCGGGATCTGAATATGGCAACATGTTTTTGTTCCAGAGGAAATAAGAAGAAACTCTGTTTTGGGAAATTCCCATGAATTTCCAAGAATCAAATTACCCTCTGGTAAACTGTCACATAAACTGTCCCATAACTATGGAAAGATCCACCATTTTCTAGCTGGGTAAATCCACTATTTCTATGGTCATTTTCAATAGCTATTTTGACATATCCAGAGGGTAAATATGTAAACGAAGTGCTGAAGATAAACATGAAACCTCCATGGATCTGCACCCTTGGAGATCAGGCTTGTACTGATTGGTGGTTGACCTACCCCTCTGAAAAATATGCTCGTCAGTTGGGATGATGACATTCCCAACATTTGGGAAAAATCTTCCAAACCACCAACCAGTATAATATGTTACAATTCTCCCTAAGCCAAGTAGTACAATTTCCCAATCAACCAATGTCTTTGAATAGCTCACTTCTTCATCGTCCACCAAGCTTCAGCTTGGCCTTTCCAAATGTGAAGGCCAGGTCTACTGGTGACCCACCAGTCGTAGCCTCCAAGCATGCCACATGTTGACCAAAAAGCTCGATGTAGTTGGCCTCGGCAGCACATAACTTGGTCTAACTTATAACTGAATGGGTCCCAGTCCCACCTTGTAATATGAAACATAGTACTTAAGGAGGTACCACATATACAAATAAGGCCTATGCAAGGCCTGTGCAAGGGGATTTCTCCGCAAATATGGCTTTATATGGCAATTCACGTTTTATTGCCCAAATGTAAGGGTATTCCTCTAAGTTTTTCAATTTTAAAACTCCTGTTCTAGCTACAATCTCACTGGACGGGTTTCTTCCGGAAAATCTACAGAAAACCTTGGTTTTTACATGCTTTGCTATGTTATGAAACACTGGGTTCCTGAAAATAAACCTGCCAACCAGTTCTGGGAACGGTATTACCACTTGACTGCCCATAGAGCTGGGGACTTGTCTACGTAAGCCTGGCGAAGAGCACTCATCTGCCGACAGAACCACTTCACTACAGCTTATAAACAATAAGCAAGAAAAACATCTGGTTGATTCTGGTTGGGTCCCAATACCGGCAAACTTCAAAAGTGAAGTTTAGTTATGGGGAATAGTGACATAAGTTCTCTACTTGTCAGTTCAGTTGCATCTTTGTGTTGTCTTGGCCTTCTATAGGCTTTACCTCTTTTCAACTGGATGGCACATGAGATCCATACCACATGAGGAAGACACCAGTACCCCTGACATGTCCTCTTTCTCTCACTCTCGCTGCATATAAGTAAATATTAAGTATACTGAATATATATATATATAACTATCTTGTTAGATATATGTGCATATAAAAGTGTTTGTATATATTTATATATTTATATATACATATATAAAAATATATGGATTCTGAATGTAAATAAACATAAGTAAAGGAATAAGTATATATCATAGAATGTGTATGTATATACATATATGTTCTTATTTTTCAAATTTATTTACATGATCTATATATATATATGAGGCAGAGAGCGAGATTGAAAGAGTCACTAGGGTCCACGAAACAAATGCAAAGGTCACACTGCTCGAATACCAGTAATCCCTAAATTACTTACCACCCAACACATGCGGTCCCAACACATGCCCGAAATACAATACAAAAAAACAACACAATATAGTTGGTGGGGTAGGTTTAGTAGGTGTTCACCAGGTGTTCCATCATTTTTTGGCATGACACTCTTCCAAAAACTTAAGCTGAATCAACTATGTTGGATCATTCTCTGGGTGAAACATGCCTCAAAACTTCAGGCTTTTTCAGGTGAGTTACACTAAGGTTGCGGAAGTCACAGGATTGGTTGCTCCTGGTGACAACAAAAACCTCCCAACTCACCTGCAAAGCCGACAAGGCAAATCACATCAGAGTTCTATGGCTGAAACTGAAAATGGGGTATACCCCCAATGTAGCCTCACAATTGGAAACATTATGTTACTCCGGCTTAGGAGTACACGATTTTCAGACAAAGCCAAACACAGTTAGTTGGATTTGCTGAAGGAACCCCCCAGCAAATACCCTTCTTCGACTCCTCCATTCCAATGGACTTCCCATTGGGAAAGTAGAAAGCATGGAGCAAATCTAGGAACATATCGCCAGGACCATCGTTGTAGCTGGATATCATGATATCCAGTTACAACCATTGTAGATCATAATAGCTGGATATGACCAGCATAATCATATACAGATCATGATCTAATCATCCTGAAGTAGATCGAATATGGGATTTTCACAGATGCTCCAATTTTGGTGAATTGTTTTTTTTGACATGTCCATATTCTATCTACTCCTGGATGAGTATATAGCTATTGAACATTGCCATTTATAGCTGATTATATGATCTATCGATTACCATCTGGTTATTTAACATAGCCATGGAAAATCCCTTATAAATGGAGGTTTCTAGCTGAGAAAATCATCTGTAAATGGGTTATGTTCCATGGCTATGTTAAATAACTAGAGGGTAAAAACGGTGAAATTCCCATGAGTTATGCTAATTTACCAAAGGGTCATCCCCATATCCTCATTCTTCTTGGCGAAATTCCCATGAGTCGCCATAAAATCCCAAAAATCAGCACAAGGTGGTGCCCCAGTTCGTTAGCTAAGTTGGTGCCACTAACTCCAATAACTATGGTTTATGGTAGATATATCTATATTTACTATGGTTTATAAACCAACTTATAACTGAGGGGCACCACCTTGCAGATATCAGGTAGACCACCGGGTCTCAGCCACTACCCCGGTGTCATGGTCAAAAGCAGCCCTTCGTCTCCGCATTGGAATCTTGGATCCGTCAATGCGGCCTAGGGCCGCCACAAAAAAAAAAAGTCTGTGGGGATCTTTACTTTAATGCACATATATTATACATAAATGTGCACACACACACATATATATATAGAAATAAACTTATTGATTTCACATATATTCATATATGTTTTTTTTATTCAGATAGCTCCGTCGTTTATTCACTAGTTACTAGTTTGGATCAAGAATATCAAACCAACTACCAAGACTTGACCATTCCCCGTTCATTGGTGCGCCGTAGGTCCCCGGGTAGGGCCATGGGCCAGGGTGAATGGAGTGACAGTGGTTTGGACATACCCTCAGCAATCCTTAGATCAATCGGCTGATAAATGAAGCCAGGTTTTCGTTTTGTACCCATATATATATATTATATATACGCACGTGACGCATCAAAATTAGCATTCGTAAACGCAGTGTTTCCTGCTTCTTCAACATCATTAAGACCAGTCTGGGATCAAACGATTGAAATTTGCCCACATTCAAAAGCCTGCTGCCTGCTTTGGGGGAGATCACCCAAGATGGTCTCCTATCCAAATCAGGAGTCAGCCGGGATCCAAATACATTATGCCATTCATGAACCCATTATCCCTGTGAAAACCACAGAGTGCAATTGAACATCTAAAATTGCCATGTGTCTAAAATGATGTCACAGTTCTACCTGGGTTGCATTATGTCATCTAAAAGGTGAAAACCACCGTTCTACCACAGCCATGTGTAAAACTCATGCGTTGCGCCTGCAAGTAGAAGACGTCCTGCGCGGTGGCGACATTGACCTGACGGTAAATTCAATGACCAAGCAGCAAACACAATAGCCGTATTTTTTTACTACTGGTAAGGATGACTAGAGATATGATATGATATAACTTATAAAACCATCAAAATGATGAGTCTGGCAGATTCTGGCATGTGGCTAGATTTTGTCATAATTCACGAAAATAGTTGAAATAACGCCAGCTATGGGGATGATTCCCCTTACTCACCATCATTCCAGTGACGTCACAGTGAGGAAACCATAATTCATCCAGATGATTTAATTGTGTTTTACTGAAACTACAGCAATAATGATATAATGAAGATATCAGCCGGTAACCAAACATGGCTAGCCATGTTTATCCCCCCGAGAAAAAAAACATCTATCAATGGGAAAATGAGCGATAAATGAGGAATGTTCCGTTGCCACCATTGCAATCTTTGATTGCAAGAGGGTGAGGCAAACAGGTCTGCTTGCAGCCAATTACTAAGTGGCGGTTTGGTTTGCTGGTTTGGAATTGTGGGATACACCAGTTCGCGATAAACCCCTTTATAGGGGTTGTTTTTGGTTCCCCTGCTTTTGGTTCCCCTGCAATAGGCTATTTCAACGGCTTTAGCCCTCAAGTTCAACTAGAATTGGAAATTGGTCAAGCACCATGGCTTTTAACATGATGGTTAAGCTCATTGGAACAAGACCATGGCCCCAAGTTTTTGTTCCCAATCAATCCGACTGACCTTGAAGGTTTAGTATTTTTCAATTTTGATTATATAATTTTCTCTGGGCTCATGGGTGAAGTATACCTCTTGCGGTTCTCCATACGGATACCTCAACCCTTGGCTCCAGGGACTCGCCCGCATGACCAGTTTGTGCCTTTTCATAGACCCAGCTGAGTTTGGCAAAGAAATTCTTTTTCTCCTCCGGAAGTGTCAGCTTGGGCCCTTCAACAAAGGCATCAAGAACTACGGGAAGGAGCCCTAAACAATAGATAAGTTTATTGTAACTAGGCAACCCAACATAATAATAATAATCATCATCATCATCACATTTTACATACAGTATATAACATAAATGGGGGCTCTTCCATTTCAATCCATGAAACAAATATCGAAACCTAGGCCATACTGCCATACTGTAGATGGGGTAACGTAAACCAACACACATCACTACGAGGGCCCTTCCTGTGGAAAAAACATTGTCCCAAAGAGCTGACAAGAGCCAGTGGGCCGCCACTTCACCTTGATGCCCGATCACCTCGCCATAAAAAAATGGCTCCATGCAGGAAATGGGTTCCAACTTTTTCCTCCTACGACGTAAATTGAACCAATAATAAATCTGATTTGGGACTTTAAGATCCATAATTAATTGCCAAAATGCTTCACATTTTTTCCTTTGATGGTAGCGCCCCTCAACCATTCTGGGATAAACTGGCCTAGTTGACCGTCTCCGATTGCCTCAAGACCCGTGTTGCTCTCAATCCACACGTCAAGACTGTAGCCTATGTTTATTGTCACTGTTCTTTGTCATTCATCATCAGGCAACAAACATCATATAAACATCACATAAACATCATTACCCTCTGGTAAACTAACATAGCTGTTGAACATCACAATTTTTAGTCGGAAAATCCACTATAAATGACCATTTTCAATAGCTTTGTTATATAAATTACCGGAGGGTAAGCCAAATGACAATCTGCGGATCCCAGCTCGAGCTGGACCGCTCCTCTGTCGCAAGATCCGCAAGTCCCAAGGCCACGGGACAGAAGCGACCCTGATAACGCCACACGCGCGTCCTGGCGCCCAAGGTTAAGCAGCTGTGCCTTGCCGCATGGATCTGTGTGGCGGGTGGTTGGGCCATTTGTTCAAGTTTTTTCCATGGAATCTATCCATGGTAATAAATATGGATTACTGGTAAATAAATTGAATAATACAGTTTATGTGATTGAAATATGCATAAATATGCTGAAGTCATGTGGGATATCTGAAACCATCGGCTTAAACTAAGAAACATGCTGACGTTCAAAAGTTGGAAACCTTTCAACACAGTTTTCTCATGCTTTCTGCATGAAGACAGAATTGCCATTTGGGAAGCAATGCTCGGTTGTCAGACACACGCAAATGACCTAAGGCCCAATCCTCGACCCCCATCACCAAGACCTAAGATTTAAATCTTGACTTTCAAATCTTCGTATTCATTGTCGCTACCTGAAGATTTTCCATGATCCCACTTCCATCTGGGTAAATTACAATAATTCACTGAAAAGTTCGGCCAGCTACGGGGACTATATATTCCAATTTGTTTAACCATGATATTCCAAAGTTCGGTCACGACGTGAGGTCAGTATCAAGGTACCCCAGGCCACAGTTGGTAACTTTCTCAGCCACTTTGGTGTAAGTGGTGCACTCCTTCACTGGATGTGGCCCGCACGGTGCTAAGAACCTCGAGGGTCACGGTGATCACTGGAAATATGTTGGGTACTCTGTGGTATACTTTGATAAGGCTGGGACCTCTAAGTTGGTTTATAATTAGTTTAACGGACTATGGTGCATGAAGGATGTATCGAACTATATATTTCGTGTTCATAAAGCAAGTTCTTGTCGACCTCTCCATATCCAACATTCAAGGAAACAACGTCCCATTTTCCATGGGAATATGATCCTCCAGTAGCTCATTTTCTCGTCTGCGCGCTGTCTTAAAGAATGATTGTGACTTGGAAGTTAAAGCAATGCTCCACTGAATGCAACCAGGAACTTGCACCCCGCATCCACGCTGTACACACCACAAAGCCCATCTGCACGACAGGCCTTTCTGCATTCCTGCCAGGTTACTCAGCGGCGACCATATTTTTTTCCCTTGATTGATGGTTCGAGAGTCAACTAAAGTGGGTCCTATGGGCCAAAATGTGGCAACGATAGCGAAAACGATTCACCTCCGGAAATTATATGCTATGATCCCCTAACCAATGGAAAGCTGATTTTGGTGTGGCTCCCTTCTGACCATCATTTTAAAGTGCAGTTGCCAGCAACTCCTTTGACACATGGGCAGTGTTGAAAATCATGCTGAAATTTTGTGATACTGGATGACCACCGGTGACTTCTAATCATACAAGAATGGATGCGGACGGACATGGTATTATAAATGGGGGTACAACTTATAACAGTCCCATTTATGCCATATCCATCCATATCCAACCGACCATATCCATATCCATCCATATCCAACCATATCCATCAACACCAGTTATACATATATACTATATAATATATATATACTCTATATATATATACAATATATATATATATACACTATATATATACACTATATATATATATACACTATATATATGTATGTATATATATATATATTATGTATATATATATACACACTATATTACTGTGATACTATTATATAATCCCAGTATTTCCCATAGTTACAGTGCAAGCCCAGGTTTTCGACACCTCTGCGGAGGCAGAGAAGGACTTGATCTGCTGCCATCCGTACTGGCTCTCCTCGGGCTCAATCCTCGAGACCATGGCTGGCTGGGTTTGGGGGTGCAACCAATCCTTAAATAACGGAATATTAGTGGTTAATGCATAATGGTTTTATATTAAAAAAAAACACACATATTAATTTAATCGAAGGAAGTTTAGAAGTCAAACTTCCGACAATATGGACAGATGAAAAGCAGAGCAGGGCAGAGGCAGAGAGAAGAGAAAGATTAGAAGAGAGAAGAGTAGAAGAGAAAGAGTCAGAA
>Ga0126342_10016651_pt1 | contig 12797 bp, 11 predicted proteins | sample Cyp1metagenome_FD_92528 | JGI IMG/M metagenome (GOLD analysis project Ga0126342, IMG submission 92528) | Coral microbial communities from Lord Howe Island, Old Settlement Bay, Australia - Cyphastrea 1 metagenome | ecosystem: Host-associated > Invertebrates > Cnidaria > Coral ...
CATGTTATATCATGTTATATCATGTTATATCATGTTATATCATGTTATATCATGTTATATCATGTTATAGCATGTTATATCATGTTATATCATGTTATATCATGTTATATCATGTTATAGCATGTTATATCATGTTATATCATGTTATATCGAACTGGTTCATGGGGGGTAACAACCAACAAACATACAGTAAATGGAGGGTTCCAGCCTGTGCCACCGGAGAGTAGCTACGCTGGGATCATCCAGCGCAGGACTTTGGAAAAAGACATATATCCGCTATGGAAATTTCAATAATGGCTATGGAACATCACCATTTTAGAATATTTTAGATAGGAAAAATCATCTATCAGGTTTCTAAAATATACATGGCCATATCAAATCACCAAAAACATCCAAAAACATCCAAAAACAATTACTGTCATGGTATACAAGCATTTCAGGTATCATGTTTTATCATTTGTTTATCATGTTTTTTTTCATTTTTTGCATCATTTTTTTAATCATTTTACATCATGTTTGCTTCCAGTGGTGCAAAAAATTTGCAAGAAAAGGAAAATTACAATTTTCCTCAAGTTTTTTTCATTTTTTTGTCATTTTTTTTCATTTTTGCTTCCAGTGGTGGAATTGATGAAAAATGATAAAACATGATGAAAAATGATTAAAAAAAATGATAAAAAATAATGAAAAAAACATGAAAAACAACTCGAGGAAAATTGCAATTTTCCAAAAAATGAAAAATTGCAATTTTCCTCGAGTTTTTTTCATTTTTTTTAATTTTATTTTCATTTTTTGTTTCATTGTTTATCATTTTTCATCATTTTTGCTTCCAGTGGTGCAAAAATTTTGCAAGAAAAGGAAAATTACAATTTTCCTCAAGTTTTTTTCATTTTTTTGTCATTTTTTTCATTGTTTTTGTCATTTTTTTTAAATTTTTGCTTCCAGTGGTGGAATTGATGAAAAATGATAAAAAATGATGAAAACTGATTTTAAAAAAAAATGATAAAAAAATGAAACTAAAATGAAAAAAAAAACGAGGAAAATTGCAATTTTCCAAAAAAATAAAAAATTGCAATTTTCCTCGAGTTTTTTTTCCTTTTTTTCTCATTTTTTTTTCATTGTTTTTATCATTTGTTTATCATTTTTCATCATTTTTGCTTCCAGTGGTGCAATTTTTTTCCAAGAAATGGAACATTACAATGTTCCTCGATTTTTTTTCATGTTTTTTATCATTGTTTTCATTTTTTTTATCATGTCTTTATCATTTTTGCTTCCAGTGGTGGAATTGATGAAAAATGATAAAAAATGATGAAAAATAATCAAAAAAATGATAAAAACATGATAAACAAATTATAAAAAAAATGAAAAAAATGAAAAAAATAACGAGGAAAATTGCAATTTTCCAAAAAATGAAAAATTGCAATTTTCCTTGAGTTGTTTTCATTTTTTTCATTTTTTTATCATGTTTTTTTCATTTGTTTAATCATTTTTTTCATTGTTTTTTCATTTTTTCATTTTTTTATCATGTTTTTATCATTTGTTTATCATTTTTTTTAATCATTTTTGCTTCCAGTGGTGGAATTGATGCAACATGATAAAAAATGATGAAAATGATAAAAAAATGAAAAAAATGATAAAAAAAATAAAAAAAAACTCGAGGAAAATTGTAATGTTCCATTTCTTGGATTTTTTTTGCACCACTGGAAGCAAAAATGATGTAAAATGATTAAAAAAAATGATAAAAAAAATGAAAAAATGAAAAACATGATAAAAATATGATTAAAAAAGTGATAAAAAAATGATACCTGAAATGATAAAAAAAATGAAGATGATAAAATAAATGATAAAAAAATGATGAATGTAATGATAACCAAAATGATAAAAAATGAAAAAAACTATTTTGACCTGGCCCAGTCTGTGGCTGCAAGTTTTTCATAATATTATTCATCATCCTGAATGGCGAGTGTAACCTTGGAATACAGTTTGACTTTGACATCTTTGGGCCCCAAAAATGCGCATATCTTTGGCATCTTTGGGATCTTGATATATCTTGATGGTCTTGTAAAAAATTCTGTCTGGCGTTTTTCTGTGTGGTCAGGATGAATTAAGAACTCCAGGTGCAGGACTCAGATGACTCAGTCCCGGACAGCATTGACAGGGCCACAGCCAGGCAAACCAAACCGGCGCGGCGGTGGGCGAGCCTTGGCCGGAGCTGGGGTGATGGCTTGATTTCTCAGGGAAAAGTGGGCAAAACGCCACAAAGACATGGAACAAACAACCAAGGAATCAAGTTTCCAAAGAACTACAGAACTGTTTCGTGTAAACTAAATCCTGAAAACTATAATTCTGTCACAGATCTGATACATTTTGCTGGATTGATCGTGGTGTGGCCTACCAAAAAAACAAGGACGTAGCACAACCATGGTGCGATTGCCGAGTCGCGTCATGGTGACCGAGGTCGATCCTAGGCCCTCCACAAGTTGGCTTGAGCCGAAACCCATTGCAACCGTCGCTGGCCCATGGATCATTCCCCCATTCCCTACGCAGCAGTAAGACAAGCAAAGAAGAAAGAACCGGTTTGCCTTGGTTTGCCCTTTACAATCCTTTACAATTGTGTTGGTCTTCCTATGATTGGTGAATTTTGCAATTTTTTTGGCATGAGATCCTGACGGAGTCAATGACTTGCTGCAACTCCTGCGTCCGTGTCAGGGCCATGGTGCCAGGGACCCTAACTCCATTGCATGAAGGCTGAAAGAAAGCAACCTGCTGGACCATGGTCAGCATATGTCTGCATCAAAATCATGGAAAGTTCATGCATCAAAAGTTGCCATCATTCCCAACCCTAAAGTCCGCCACTTTAGGGGTGATTCCGAAAACTCAGCAACACTTACGTTGAGGTTGGCCACAGGATGCCAGAGGAACGGCTTTGATTTGCTATCATTCATGAGGTGAAACAGGGACTCAAATGAGGTAAAAAAAAACAACAACGACAACAACAACCTGAAAGTTCTTGCAGCTGGACAAACGCCGGTTGATCTCCACCTTCGCGCATGGAGATGGCTGGTGAATTCACAGTTGTCAATTGGAAGGATCTGAGGGCTGGAACCCAGGATACCCTGTGGTCTACCACCGTTTTAACTGTTAAAATGTTGCACCAAGAAGTTTGCAAACTCCAAAGGTGAAGGTTTGTCAAAGTGCTCCAATATGTTTGATGTCATGTTGATACATGTGCATCATGTTTTACATATGATATACAATATATTAACTATATATATATATGATATATGATAAGTGAAAATTATATGTGATACATGATAAATGAGAAATTATGTATGATACATGGCCTATGGTATGATATATATATATATATATGCGTAACTATACCTGGTACACCGAATCTATATACATATTAGAACATATATATATATATATACAGTATATATATATATGTGTGTGTGTGTCAAATGGTATGATTCTTAACATAGGGTGCAAATCCACTGACATTGCTTTCTTTTCTTTTCAGGACATGATATCCAGGTGGGCTGTGGGTCCTTCCAACCAAGTTTACAGCTGCCCCAGTGCTGCGGGCACTTCGTCATCCTTGTTGCCATCATGTTGGAGGATTGATTGAAACCATCACTAACTTTCAAGTTTCAGAAGTCCTCAACTTTTATTACTTCACATTTGTTTTTTCTCTCTCTCTCTCTCTGCTTGTATTTAAATTATATTAACTATATTATATTCCTTTATATTAGGTTATATACATATATATCTTAATTATACCATATTAAAAAATATTGTATATTACATTATATTTTATTAGATTATATTATATCATAGGTTATTTTTTTTGATATTATATTATATTATATTATGCTATATTATATGACGTCTTTTATACTACAATATATTATATGTGGGTTTGCCTAAACACTAAATTCACTGGTTAATCTTTATCTTCCCCATTTTCTTCATGATTCATGGCGGTTTTTCGTGGCAACCACCCTAAACCCCCCCGACTGGATGCCCTACATGTCTGGTGGCAGCACCCAGCCAGCTCATCGAGACACCTGCGAGAATCTGCAGGAAAGCATGGCTGCTCTACCTTGCAAAATAGGGTTTTCCATGGTTTTCCTACCCCCTTTCCCTCAGACTTAGACCAAGTCTAGGAATGATGGATAATGATGGAAACTACCCTTTCTTTCACCTGACAAATGGGATTGGGAACTGGAATTTGACCACAATTGCTAGATGAAAAAAACTTGACGGTGACTTATATACTTGGAGTTGGAAACTGGTGAATCAAAGCATACATATATATATATATATATTGGAGTGATCGCGGTATACTGTGGTTACTTTGAGTTTCGACTTACACGTATATGATTGAATTTCGAACTTGCTGGGATAATTGGAAAGTTGCTATATGAGCGTTGGTTAGTGAGATCGGCATTTGACAACTGGGATTTGGCAACTGCCATTGTTTTATTTGACTCATGTGGGATTGGATGCTGGAACTTGGTTTAAATTCGCGAGTGAACAATAATAATGCACAATCACACATAGGACTACATGGGATTGGAACATGATTGTTTAAACAAAACAACATTGGCAAGGAACGCTTAGGGGTATGTTATATGATGAAGTCTTGTGGGGGCAAAGAGTCTGGCGTAGAGAGGAAGTACAACCAGTACAATCCAGTGTGGCTACGCCGATCAGCAATCAAAACAACTAGTAACTGGTGATGACAATATGAATCATGTATCTCTCAGAAATGGTTTAAAACAAAAAGGCAGTGAACATCAACCGTGCATATACCATCCAGCAATCAAACGTGGTCTGCTGGAAATTCCACCATTTAGTTCGATGAATTTCCCCGCGTTGCCACGTCTGACACCGGACATCCCATCCAACTCCACCCTGATCTGCGGGGATCGTGCATCATCTTTGTCGCAAAGTCGCGCTTTTTTCGCCCTCAAAGTCGGTGTGGCAACACGTCAGCTATAGGTACTATAGGTAGTACTGAAAAATATGTAACATCATCGTCAAAACTGCTCATACCTTGATGAGCTACATCACATGGTAATGTCGTGGTCCGAGGCGTCACCTCCTGGTGTTGCATCTGATGGGCAACATGTGTGGGCAGTGGGCCAAGGGAACCATTCAGCACCCAAACTTAGTGTCAAACAAGAGAACCAGCAAACATTAAAAATACAAAACATGACTTCATGCATCACCCCCGCACCGGTTGGGAACACTTTGAAATGATTACCATGTGGGATCATGTCGGGATTTCTTAGACATTGAGGAGCCCAAAACCATAGGTTTCTCCAGTGAAAATCGCATTTGGGATGATTTTGGGGTCCCGCCCTTGCCCCACTTCAGTGGATTGGGTCCTTGCAAGGATTCTCAGATTCTGCAGAGTCCTATGCTTCTTCTGGCAGTGGCAGCAAAGCGCTGGGGGTCCCCTGGCGACAGGCCATGGAACATCACCAAATGTGCAAACAAAATAGATAGCTATGTTTCAACAGCCAGAGGAAAACCAAGCATGGTAATTTTACCATGAGTCTAAACTATATATAATATTTATAATAAGAATTATTGCATTTTTCTTTGGGCAAAGCATTGATCCATGGATTGTTTGGTTTTGGCTACATTTACAAGAAACATCAAGAAAACCTATGTTTGTTTTCCAGTAAATGTATGGTAAATGCTGGGCGTTTTCCGTGGCCTGGATCCAGGCCATCCGACGGAAATCCTGGTCAATCTGTTTGCCGTTGTTCACCTCAATCCACAGATGGAACAACAAATGTAAATGGCAAAGAAATGGCAATCCATATTAGATGTAAGGGATTTATCCATGGTTCAACTCATAGTAGCACTGAACAACAGTGTTGTAAATGGCAATGGCAACTTGAATCACAGCAATGTGGAACCAACAAATGTAGATTTTACGTGATTCTTTCAATATTGTCGAGCAACCACCAAAAGGTGATTCTTTCGATATGTTCTGCGATTCTTTCAATATTTTATGTGATCAACCACCAATATTTTATGTGATTCTTTCAATATTATGTGATTCTTTCAATCACCCTTTAACATCCACAACCACCAAAGACGCTAAACCTCTTAAGGTGTAGCTTCCAGTCTGCGGCAATCCTTCACGTTTGACCCGGCGTAGTAGTGAATATTTGTTGAGGATGATTGTGAAAGCGGTGCAGAAGCAACAAAATAGTTGTTTCTTCAAGGATTGTTGTTTCTTCACCCATTTTTCCGGTGCCACAGTCACCGCAAGCAGTGCAGGAAAACCTGGTGATGGCCCTTCCTATCTGGGTGACGGCGGAATATGTCACTGAGAAACATCGCTGATAAGAAATGATAATGGGCCTCTCGGAAAATGGATTATCCTCTGGTAATTTCACATAGCTATTGAAAATGGCCATTTATAGTTGATTTACCCACTAAAAATGGTGATGTTCAACAGCTATGTTAGTTTACCAGAGGGTATCCCCCAAAGTGAAATGACGATAAATCTTCCGATTTCATGGGCACCCTACTGACAAAGAGAAGCCCATGATGTCAATGTTGCTGTTCACCTCACTGACCTGGATTAAGGCCTATTTTTTTGGGTTACCCTCTGGTAACATGGCTTGCCGGAAAATCCACCATTCATTATAATATATATATATATGTGTGTGTGATATGCCATGATATTCCCAGCTATAAACCTCCATTTAGTTCGGGATTTTCTAACTAGCCACCTTGGATTACTGGAGGCTAATTCCCCCCAGTCCACTCCCTCCACAAATCGTCGCAGTGGTTTAGCCAGCCAAGAGTCGCAAGCGGCAAACAACTCACAACTGGAGCCACCGCGGGAGTGGCCGGCACAAACCACTCTCCTACGGCCGTGCCGCCGTGCCGTGAAACAAGTCTGTGAAGCCCACTATTGCGACTATTGGCCCAGTGGTCTCATTTAAGACTGTTCTTCTGATTTCAGAATGTTTTAGATTTTTAAGTATCCCATTGTGGAAGGGGTTTGGTATCTCTGTTCCGTTTGTTTCATTCCCAAAATCATCGTTTGGTCCTACCGGCAGCCAGATCAAACCCTTGGGTATGGGCCTGCATCCAAATCTGAATGCTACCAAACTCAGAACAATAACCCTGAAAATCGCCTAAATTTGCATTTGGGGTCTGAAGTAGATCTGAAGTAGTCTGAAGTTTTGAAAGACAAACTAAAGAGGTCGTGCTTCCATGTGCTTTCCATCTTTGTGGTTCCCAAATTCTGTCCTGCATTGTGGTAATTTGTGAGCGATCTTCTGCCAATTGTGGGTCTGAACACTGGCCACCAAGTAGTCACGATAACCGGAGTGCACGTTTTCCATGCCTCAATCGGCCATGGTACAGCTTCTCTGAAAACCAACTGCTGTGCCCCAAAAAAAGGGTGCAACCTGACCCTGACCACAAGTCGTATCGTCATCCAAATTGAGTTGAATGTTGGGCCCATGATTTTCCATCTCCAGGGCCCCTGGCCGCAAAAGCCGGTTCCATAGTGCTGACTTCGCTTGGCCTCGCAAGAATCGCTGGCCGATCTTCAGCAGTTGATCCACTTTATGCTGACAATGACAATGATAAGTGAAAGTCCACAACCTATGAGACGTGTGTCCATACTTTGTCACATGATGTCACATGTTCAATTAATCCCTTCTTCCTTAAAAATAAATGGGATTGGTGCGGCACTTCCGATTTTTTTTGGTTGGGCACAATTGGATTCTTAATTGTGGTAGTTGAGAATCAATAGGAGAACACTGGTGAAACAATGGGTTCAACCACCTATTAATAAAAATAGATTGCCACCCGTTTTGTTTTTTTATTACGGTCCCATCTCACAAGTTTTATTTTCTATTTTTATCATTAAGGTTTTTATTGAAATATTAGGGGAAAGCTTCGAAATCCAGTTTTTGGCAATATATATAATATTACATAGATTTTAATAAGCGATGTGCTCAAATTTGAAATCGTTTTTTTATTTTGATGGTTTCCATTGGAATATTAGGGGAAAGCGTCGAAATCCAATTTTTTGCAGTATTTATATACATGTTTAAAAGGGATTTAAGCAAATTTGAAATCACATTTTATTATTCATGTTTTCATTGGAATATTAGGGGAAAGCTTCGAAATCCAGTTTTTGGCATTATTTTATATAGATTGCAATAAGGGATTTAATCAAAATTGAAGTGAAGTTTTTTAATTTTTATTATTTGGGTTTTCATTGGAAAATTAGGGGCATCCTTATACAACCTAATAAAAATAGATCACCGTGTTTACCATTTGGGGGGGTGGTTGGGGGGGTTTCAGTAATAGCCATAAACGGCATAGAGGATTACAAGTCTGACCCTGTTTTGGGGGACTCCAACTAGTCGACATCAAAATGCAACCTCCGAACGATGGGATTCGTGACATCGCCAACGTGAAAAACGATGCGCCTGGTTGCCGGGGAGGACCATCGCACAATCAAAGGAGACCTGGTCCTGGCGATTTCATGGCATTTCCGTGGCCTTTTCGGTGATGGAGGGTTTCATGAAACAAGAGAGGGCTGAATCAATGGTAGACCTAGTATATGAACATGTGACATGTATGAACATGTATAAACTATATACTATATAGTAGACCTGAGACCTGATAGTTCCACAGTTATCAGAGAGCGGGAGTGATGATCCTCCTGTCATTGAAGAATACCTAGGCTGCCAAACCCTTTTCTATTGCAACATATCTGTTCAAATCTATTCAATACACTTAAATACAGAAAAATACAGCCATGCCATCCACAATGTCAGGCTGGGTTGACATTACACAAGTTTCTCTGAACATAGGATATAGCCCCAAAATATTGTGGAACACCTCATGGCAAACCTTAGAACAGTCTTACTCTACCCTGCGCCCTCAAGAAACAGTACAAGTAGCTGGTAAAGAAATACTTTGTCAACAATTTCAAGCACACAATCACCATAAATCCCCAGTTAAAACCGCAGTTTCCCATCTCCGAGAATCTCCAAAAATTCAAAAAAACAACTCCAAAAATCTTCATACTCCAAACTCTCCAAAAGTCTCAAACAATTTCCCAAAACTCTCCAAAGACTCAATCTCCCATCCAATTTTTCCCCCCATTTCTCCAAAGGCGAGGCGGCCCTGGTCCTGCACCAGCAATGCGGGTTCGCCTTCGTCCTTGAGCACCACACGCTCCACCAACTTCCAGCCCGGCATCTTGGACCTTGGGACGACAGCTGGAGGTGAATTTGGAGATGTATTGAATGATATGATATATACATGCATATTATATATATATACACATATATATATATACATAATATATATATATATATAAATATATATATATATATATCATTATCATTTTGTATGTCATATATGATATATATATATATATATATGCATACATGAATGTACATATGACATATGTGATATGATATATGTTTTTTTGGAATAACTATCCTTTTGGAAAGTTTTTTAAACTTGGTAAAATCATCATTGATTGGTGGTTTCCTATTTTAGGAAACTAACTGATTGGTGGTTGAGCCACCCATCTCGAAACCAAAGACGGTTAGTTCGTAGCAATGGATATACTTTGACTTTGGATCATATGATTTCAATGTTTGCCACCTGAAGATCTAGAGATGAATACGGAACCAATCGTCCTGGTTAGGGGCATAGTCTCGTAGACCTCTGTAAAACTAAGGATGTTCCATCTAAGACTGGGCGTTCTTATCCTGCAACAAATGCACTGGTCATGTTCCAGTCATCTGGCTGGATTAGGCGACAAAATGGTGGATGTTAACCAATCTTGGTTTGGGGATGGCTATAGTTCAACCAGTTCAGATGGGAGACACCTCACAATTTTTGGGACGTCGGGACAAACCCAAGAAACACACACAGAGGTAATACATAATTATGTGCAATGCCCGCCTTCTGCCCCAGCAACAACTTATTTTCTTAAGGGATCAATCCCCCAACCGAGCTGAACAAAATAGTGAATGGGATATGCTGCTGCTGCTGCTGATGCTGGTGCTGATGCTGTTGTTGTTGATGATGATGATGATGATGATGATCATCATCATCATTAGTAGTAGTAGTAGTAGTAGCAGTAGCAGCAGCAGCAGTAGTAGCAGTAGTACCCACAGACGCCGTGTGTTGCCCAGACATTAACATTGAGGATGTCGCGTTGTCGAATATGATAGGAGAGATTGCAGAAAATACTGCATAGACGCAGTGTTTTCTGGTTTAGTATTCAACGTTTTCAGGGTTTAGGTTCTGGGGTCTAGGGTTTAAGGTTTTAAGGTTTGAGGGTTTTAGGGTTTGGGGCTTAGGGTTCGCCGTCTGAGAAATCTCCAGACACTGGCCCTGGCAGGATTATCATTTTGATTTTGACGTTTGCCGGCTGGGGCAAAAGACAGGCATGAGCCGATTTGCCGTATAACTAGAAACACACACACACAATCACACACATATATATATATATATATATATAACTGATGTAACTATAACTGATAAAACATGATAAAACTATGAAACTGTAATATACAATTGATCATGAAATATATAGGTATATATATATGATATACAGAACTATAACTATTCCTATGGCTCCAGCTGCACCTTCTCAGACTGTTGGGGCATCTTGGGGCATCTTGGGGCATCTTGGGGCATCTTGGGTCATATGGGGATGAAGGTGCCCCTCAGTGTCACCAAAGCTGCCTGGAAAAATCCCCATCAAAGTCATCAAAAATGGGCTTAAAAAAGCTTCGAACTAAATGAGGACAGTATAAAATGATATAGAATAGGCTAAATGTAGCGTTCTACATGTGTGTGATTTTAGGGCTGAATCTTTGTCAATATTCCATGGACCAAGTTTAAGATGGTTTAAGCCTACATTTGAAAATCCCGTGACATCATCACTTTTGAAATGTGTTTGGGATTGATGCTCCAAGCGTTGACCATGGGCCTTACTGTAACGCAGCCGTGAGGCTTCACAATCTTCTGCACCTCCTTTTGACTCTTCTCCGCCGAAAAGGCCAAGTCCACGAAGAGCGAAGACTCCTCGTAGATTTCGCTCTTGGGATTCTGCCTGTGGATTTCGTCAAGCCAAGTTTACGTTAGTACATGTTAGTACATGGAGTATATTATATATATTATATCAACGTTGTCAACATGGGTAATGAAAAATAGTGGTATAATAGGGTTCATGGGAGAATTAATGAGGAGACGCGGCAAACTCACATGGCTGGATACAAAAGTTTTTCCTGAAAGGAGTACTGTAGTTCCGGAATGGGAGATATTGTGGATAATTGCTGCTATATAATTGTTATTGGCTGAAAAATGCTGAAAGATTGTCTTGCTAGGAAAGGGTGGTTTCATGTCGATCTTCTCAAAGTCTTCAAACAACTTTGGGTTTTTCCAGCTGCGCGCGTCATGTCAGGTTGTCGAGCCAGGCATCAGAACTTGTGCAGCAAAGGAACTTGTTGAGTGTGTGCAATCGGTCCGCATAGTTCTGTGCCTGGAGTCAAGGCCGCCATCCCCAAAGTCACCATTTTGCTGGGTGGGATGAGGAGAAAAGAAAAACAACATATTCCCAAATGGCACAAATGGTAAGTTTATGGCATTGGTTTTACCATGTTTTACCACATTGCCCATTTTGGATGCTACATTTTTGATACTTTGGGAGATCCCTTTTTTATATGGGCTATTTGGATCTATTTGATGAAACTCCCACGACCCCAAACCCTGTTTCTCCGGTTTTGCCGAGGGGCAGAGTGCAAATACCAGTCCTCGTAGACCATGAGGTTGTGATGTGGCCACCAGTGACCTCACTACTGGACAATGTCGACAATCTCATCATCTTTTCCCGGGAGATTCGTGTCGAAGTTTCTGGGCTTAGATGGTTTGTTCTGCACTACACTGGGAGACAACTGGGACTTGAAGATTACTTGAAGATGTTTTTTTTTGGGGAGCCATGTTATCATAGGATATCATAGGTACCTAAGGACCTAGTAACTCTCCCTGCAAACAGGCTTGCAGTTGCTACTGCTGGAAAGGAAGCAATTCCAAAGGCCTGCCTTGACCAACAAGAACAATATCTAGCCACCAAACAATGAGACAGTTGGTATGATAGAACTGAGATACACCTTGGTCAAAAATGGCATGTTTTTTTGTGTATGGTACGTGTTTCATAGTCATGGCAGTTTGCCTGACAATTATCATCATAATGCAACTAGTGTGTTTAAATATGTTTTTTTCCTATTTAGTGACAGATGTGTGTTTTTTTCTCATGGACCTGTCCCAACATGTAACAAAATGGACCACGGTCTCAAGTAGCAAGCAATCGTTAGCAAACCATAATCTTTCTCTGGGTGAAACTAAAATACCTTTGAAGGCATGCTGACAGGATTCATGATTTGAGTGTGGCATGCTAAGACCTCTCTGTCTCTCTTTTCATGCCAGCACGTCCCAGCAACTATGCTACCCATGCCATGCGTCCAAGCTGCTGTCATCCTCTTTGCAGCTCCCCAGGTGAGAGTCTCTGTCCCACTGCAAGGACCTCCCAGGCACTAAGGGGTAACATCTTCCAAATTCCTTGAAAATATGGAGGTTTCCATGCTATAAATTTCGGGGGTGTAATCTTTGAAGCAGTGCACAGACTTCTTCTATTGCTTGAGGGCATTCGTTGATAACAATGATAACGATGACGATGAGGCTGATGATGATGATGATGATGAGGAGGAGGAGGAGGA
>Ga0126342_10016652_pt1 | contig 12796 bp, 13 predicted proteins | sample Cyp1metagenome_FD_92528 | JGI IMG/M metagenome (GOLD analysis project Ga0126342, IMG submission 92528) | Coral microbial communities from Lord Howe Island, Old Settlement Bay, Australia - Cyphastrea 1 metagenome | ecosystem: Host-associated > Invertebrates > Cnidaria > Coral ...
CGTTGTTGATGCTACGCCACGCAGGGGTTGGGGTGGGGTGGGGGGGATGTTAACGTTCCATGTGACTTGCTCACGTTGTTGATGGTACGCACTTTACACATGAGTGTTCCTGGTTAGACAGATGACACATGGAAAAGATTTGAAAAACATACCACACACTTTAGACATGAGTGTGATAAAAGGAGTGAAATTCAAGACGAAAAAAACGCGACGATCTACTGTAAGGGTTCAAAAATCCGTTCAGATTTTCAAAAAATGATCGAAAAGTTCATACACGTGTCTATGAACAAAGGAAACCATGTTTCGCAATGAACAAGCAGGCAAATGAATTGATGCCGCAAAAAAAAGATACGCCGCCTAGGCGAAAACGCAGTTTTCTAACATGAACGATCTGAGAACATGAGGTATGATGAAGTGGAGAATACTGCAGCCGCGACGCTTCTTGGGTTCTGGGCACATGTCCTTATTTGGGAAGATAATCATCGAGCTAAAGTCAACTATCTGTGTGAACGCCTGCTGGGTGCGTTTCCAGTTGAGTGCCGACATCTCCACCATGAACTTGCTTTGGATGGTCGGATGGCAGGCGCATTTCTCAATGCTAACCCCCTAATCTGTTCACTTATGCTGCACATCTTGGTGAAATCCCACATTTTATGCTGCATGGCCAATCTCGGATATGCAAAAAAAACTGGTTGGTATAGATAGATAGATAGATAGATAGATTAGATTAGATTAGATTAGATTAGATTAGATTAGATTAGATTAGATTAGATTACATAGATGGATGGATGGATGGATAGATAGATAGATAGATAGGTATAGATAGATATAGATAGATAGACAGATAGACAGATGGATATATGGATAGATGGATAGATGGATAGATGGATAGATGGATAGATAGATAGATGGATAGATGGATGGATAGATAGATAGATAGACAGATAGATATAAGATATATTTATACAATTTATACACCATATCCGGCAACAACACCGTTCTACCTGACCCTCAGATTTTGATGGCTAACTCCCGTACTGTCATATACTTTCTAGTTCTAAACCAACTTACCTATTATTCATCGCATAAATATAAGCCCCAGTTTTGCTTGGTCAAATCCTGGTATATGCTGGTGAAATCTAGTTTTTGCTGGTTTTAGATCATCATTTTTGTTGACAGTGAAAACACAATTTCGATGGTTAAGTCAGAATTTTGATGGTCAAATCCCAATTTTGGGTGATGATGCCATGTTGGTCCCCCGAAAACCGCGCCGCTTTCCCCAACCATCCACACGTGCCACGTCGCCCTAGGCCGCCCCGCGTCGCCAGTTTGGAGCCGCTCCTCGCGATCGTCCTCGCCAATCTCGTTGAACCTGCAGGATTTTTGATCTCATTGATGGATATTAATGGATCTATCAATTGATTGATATAGATCTATTAACCACTATCAATCAATATCTGGTTGGTGGTTGACCTACCCCTCTGAAAAATATGAGTTCATCAGTTGGGGGTTATTACTCCCAATATATGGAAAAAAAAAATGTTCCAAACCACCAACCAGAGTTGGTTGATAGGTGTAACCCTACTATCATAGTATAAGTCCCAATAGTAACCAATGAACCAGGATATCTTTAATGGCTCGGTGAAGAAAATTTCCACATTTGCCATGGCCACGGGGCAGGGGGTATCGTCGTCCGATCATGAGATTGCTTCCAATGGGTCTGTATAAAATCCCTAAATCCCTTCTATCCCCTTCTAACCGGGAATTATATACATACCAAATATAGGCAGATTAACTATGTTCTGACTATGACACATGACACATGACTGAGCAGTGTTCAAAACCCGCGTTGCGCCGTCCCGCTATCTACTGCTGGTTAATAGGATTTCCCAGTTGATGGATTAGGACAATCCCTAATATACTGAGTAGAGCAACCCCCTGAGATCATCTACCAACAGGGGTTTTGAACACTGCCCAACTGGGCACTATATACCAACAATACGATATACATGGGGATATATGATATAACTGCCAACAATATGAGATTTCGAACACTACATGCTGAATATTGTGCAATAAACACTTGATACATGTGGTGTTGTCATCAATCCCTACGTGGGAATCCTTATTATGGGTACCCTCTGGTTATTTAACATAGCTATGGAAACTGGTCCATAGATGATAAACATGATGATTTACCCAGCTATAAAATATTATAAAATGATGATTTCCCAGTTCGCTTCGTTAAATCACCAGAGGGTATATAGTGGTTTCCTAAAATAGGGGCACCCCCAAATCATCCAGTTTACATTGGGATTTTGCATTATGGGTACCCTCTGGTAAACTAACACAACTATGGGAAATCACATGTTTTAATGGTAAAACTCACTATAAATGGCCATGTTCAATAGCTATGTTAAATTACCAGAGGGTAATGGGTATATGATATCCTTTGAAAATGGAATGACACCCATCCCCATTTTTTGTGCAAACCTGTACAACGCCTCAGAGAATCCGAGGCAAAGGTTTATATGCAAACTTAGCACATGGGGTGTGACCAAGTAGTTTATTGAAAAAGAAAACTCGTTACTTCATGTCTAACAAAAAAAGGGTCAAACAAATGCTACTTACTTCGTTGTGTTTCTATTGTTTGAAGTAAAATGGGTCAACCAAAAATGACAGAGTGGTTTCTTTGATGGGCCATGAGATTCGCCTGACGTTGATTAGTCTTGTTGGTTTCCCCTGGAACCATACCCACATATAATCTAAGTATAATCCATCTATTCAATGGGAATGTCAGGATCCTAACATGGAGGAACTGTACCATTTTTGAGGCCATAGTTTGTTGGGATATTCCCTGAAAATTGGGCCTGAGGTCTTATATGTCTGGCCATTGAACGTATAATCCATTTACAAACTGGTCTTATATGTCTAATATAATGGCCATATATAATGGCTCGAACTCCAGCCGAAGTGGGCCCAACTACCACCAGCTTTCATTGCACCTGCTGTAGTCTAAGCGATCAGGTTTTTGCTCCTACCGGAAGATGTCGAAAGCTGAAGGATTTCGCGATTTTAGTTTCGGAGGTCACCTGAAATTTGATCTTAACTCCCGGATTTCTATAGGGGATAGATAAATCATGAGAATTAAAGATTTAAATGGCTTCTATATATATATATCCAAATATATGCCAGGTCGGGATAAACTAGGTATCAGCCAGTGTCAAACTGTGGACCCCAATTTCCAGGGTCATCGAACATGGCATCAACGACCCAAAAAAATGTTGGGCAAGACATGTTACATGTTACATGGTGATCCCACGACAACGAATTTGCTTCCAATGGGGAACAAATGCCAATGGGAAATAACATGTGCAATTCCTTTTATGGGGAGATGAGCCAGGTTTTGACCATGACGCATATGTTGTTTGTATATGTTTGTATGTGACATAGCGCTCCAAAGTCCTTACACGGATTCGGCAACATAACATTTAGGCTCCCTCGAAACATTGTATCGGGTCAACACTAATCTAAATGATGAAACATACACGTTGCGTTTTATCATTCCATCTTAAATATTACTTGGTAACTAGGTATCTCTACTATGGCAATGGATCTATGGTATATACTCTATAGATATCTATACATATCTAAAATCAAAAGCAATAAACATCAATACACCAGGTTCATCAGCGACAATCATAACCAATCAGGCTTTTTCTGATGGCGACTTCCCGTCCTGAGAAAGCACCTCCAAAGATGCGCAAGTGTTGGGGGACACCAGTCTATGCGACTGGGGGATATTAATCGGTTGATTTGCAAATAAGCCAAGCCGATCATCAATGATCTATTTTGTCCATGTTTGTCCAATCTATTACCCTCTGGTTATGTCAAAATAGCGACATAGAAAATTGCCCATAGAAATAGCTGATTTACCCATAAAACATTGTGATTTTCCATAGTTTTGTGTAAACGTTTACCAGAGGGTATGTGCTATGCTTCTGAAATAAGATCCATCTATTCCATGGGAATTTCAGGATCCTAAAATGCAGGTACTGTACCATTTTTGAGGCCATAGTTTGTGGGGATATTCCCTTACATAGGCCTTATATAGGCCTTATATATGATAGGTACCTCCGGTTTAGGTTCCTGAAATGGCCATTGATCTATTATGATCTATTGATCAGTTCATTGGTATTTTTCCAATGATCAGTTCAGCCCTGATTGATCAAAAAAGGGTTGACGCCTTGTCGCATCCAAAATTCCAACCGCAGCATGCCCTGAAATGCGAACGATGGTGCTGGTATATTTACCTACAAAACTGGGTCATTTATGGGGTAAATGTTGGTAAATATTCCAGCACCATGGGTTGCATATGGGATGGGCTATCCATATTTTCGTGATCAGCCATGGGTCCCATGGTGAAAAAAGTCGGGTCGACAAGGACCTCCAAAACGACAAGGTATCCATAGGGGGTTCCATGGAAGATATCATCCACTGAGATCAGAACCCTGTTTCTGTAACATTCAGATTCACGGTCTTGGGGGTTGGCGATATTTCTATTAATTTTGATTGTTCTACGGAGACTTTGAAGGATACAAAGCCAGACTTACAGGGGTCGGTTATATCACATATCTATCTATCACTTATCCCACCTTCTTATATCTTTTGTGGCCATCACCAAAAAAAAACGCCGCACGCTTCACCGCTTTTGACACGGATCGACTCACCCTGCTGTCCTAGTGACGCGGGAGTTGACTCTGTGTCAGCCGTCTCTTCAGACATCTGGTGACATCTGGAAGTTTTTTGATGGTTCAAAAATCTCCACATTTGGGGCTCTCGGAAAAGCCATGGCTATACTCCTGAGGTTTTGATTTTCTACTTTGGTTCAAAAATCTGACAGCCAAGACTCGCCAGCAATTTGAGAACTGGGCAGTTAAGGCCTTTCTCTCGGAATTTTGATAGACGGTTTTCCAAAATTTCGATGGATCAAAGATACTGCCAGTCAGGTTAGCACGAAAATCGCTGGGTTTTTTAAAAGGGTTATTTAAGGGCTCCCACTGAAGGGATGAAATGCCATGAAATGCCCAAAGCATCTTCAAAGCCATAGTATCCGATAGTACTATACCGTGTGATACGTGTATAGTATAGGTATATCTCAAAAAGAATATATGAATATGTGAATCTGAATGTGTATGTATACATGTATATAATATTGATTAATATTGCACATATGTTGGTCATTTCCAGCCATGTTACAATTTTTGAAGGGTAGTATATTCTGACCATGGATCTTCACCCGATGTGGGTCCATTAGCTGCCCTGGCTGCTAGCTAGCTGAGTTGGTTTATAACTCGATCCCCAAAATTCCATAGGTTTCAATACTAAAATGATCTAAGTTTGGATGTTTTTTTGTTCGGGTGCCTTTATTTTAGGAAACCTCCATATGTCGTTGATGATACTTACAGACTTATTTCTATCTGTTTCTAGTTCACCTCGTGGCGAATCTTACGAATCGCCAGAAACAAGACTGAAGAGGATGGCAGAACTAGCTGAACATGATGTTTCTCCATGTGTGGCAAATTCACAACTTATTATAGAGTAAATGCCTCACTTTACTTGCTTCCCTGTGGCAAACAAAGGGCTTTCTAGCTTTTGGTGGAATTTTAAAGAATACTCATCATGAACTCGACCAAAGATTAGCCTAAGCAAAACCATTGGCCCACGTCTAGCCATCATTTACCAGCTGGTTATTTAACATAGCCATGGAAAATCCCCATTCATTTTTAATAGGTAAACCATCTATAAATGGGCTATTTTCATGGCCATGTCAAATAACCAGAGGGTATACTCCTACACTTTTGACCATGAAGCTACAAAACCCGCGGAGAGGGATTTCCAAACCATCTGAATGAGTTGGTGCGTGCAGCCCTCCCAGCCTGAGAGACGTTCAGAGAGATTCGGCTCAGAGCGATCAAACACATATTTTGGGATATCTTTGATCATTAAATACTCCATGGTAAAAAAGGACCCGGTTTTTCAATGGCTTGAAAGGAACAAGAAAAACAGAGGACACCATAGGTATTACCACTATGTCCTGCAGATGTTCCCACCAATCCAGTGAAGTGTTGTTGGTCAAGGGGCTGAAAACTCCATGAGTGAAGTCTAGATAAACAAAAAGTGCCCTTGTCACCCCAAGAGTCAAAAAACAATCCATGCCTACGTTTATATAATTGTATAAATATGATATCAGGCTTCATTCTGATTGATATTAACATGGAACCATCAACCAAATACTTCCTTCGAGTCTATGTCTTCACTGGTGAACGGATAGCCTCTCAGGCTATGGCAGGCACCCACAGCAACGCAAAAGTGGACCCGCACCAGTCATGGTCCCTCGACCGTCGGATGGGCCGGGTGAAAATTTTCCAATCAACGTTGAACAATGGAACGCTCCCGGCTCCATTGGGAAAATGCTGGACCGCTCTGTGGTGGAGCAATCTAGCAAGGTGCAGCAAGGTATGGAAAAGAGAATGCTGGACCGCTCCCTGGCGGAGCAATCCAGCAAGGTATGGAAAAACTGGCTGTTGACCATTTAGCCAACATGATTTTTCTGCAGGTTTTGACAAAACATCGCTCATTCAAAGAAGTAACAATAATTTTCCATCACCAACTTCGGATTATACTTACTATATCCTACGATTGTACTAGGGCTGAAAATATGAATATAACTTGTATAAATATAGTTGTTAGCAATAATATACCATGACCAATCTTAGATACCATCCAACATATGATTTTCTCTAGACAGTATATGGAGGTTTCCTAGAATGGTGGGAACCCATTTTTTATCATCAATTTTAATAGGATTTCCCTTATAAATTATAAACCATCCATTTTTGGGTATCCCATTTATGAAACCCTCCATATACTACTATTACTATTATCGTTGAATATTGCTAGTACATATACTATTAACGTTCATGATATATGGCTACTATAGTTACTATATTGTAGTTAAAGATAGTATTATAGATAGTATTCATACAGTAGTACTGTACTTTCTTGGCAAACAACACTATGAAAGAACCTTCTCCAGTCAAGATGATCCAGCTTAAACAACATCTGCGAAAGACAAGCATTTGGGCAACATGGTGATTTCCATCACTATAGTTATATTGCTGGCCATATACTATGTTATGAAATGATCATAACTTATATATATATGATATCTATGATGATATCTTATGTATAAATTTGTATAAATACATATACTGTCTATGTTCGAACAATCATATGTTGGATGGCTCACCGGACAACTCGATCCCCTTCGTTAAACCACCACTTTTTGGGAGCCCTGAAAAACCATCGGGGCGAGAACCCGCCGAGAACTCGCCGTATATCTGCTGAAACATCCTGATGTCGGTAAAACCATCATGTTTTGAAGAAACACACATCCGTTTCGCCTTTTTGGTGACTATAAATCAAAGTTTTTCATACTATGCGATCCATATTTTATCATAGTTTACCTCAAAATTTGAAGCTTAAAACCAAGCCACGTTCGATTCATTTTCAGTTCGTAAGATATTCCCGGTTCCATGGCTTCGGGATTTGACAACAGCCAGGAATACCAGCATTGCAAAGGCAAAAAGGCGGCGGTTTTCCGCTGTTCAGTGGCGGAAACGGCAGAAAAGGTCAAAAAATGATACAAAATGTGCTGGGAAGGGCGCGAACAGACCTTGGGGGCTGCAGCCCTTGTGGAAGGTGACGACAGTCATGAAGATTTGGGGCACATCTGGCACATATCCTTATTCTAGTTATAACATGTTATAACGAACTAGTATTCATATGTATTCATGGGGTTTATAAACCAACTTAGAACTGGGCCCCACATTCCCAGATGCTCCATGGTGCTGGTATATTTACCTAAAGAACTGGGTGATTTTTAGGGCAAAAGTTGGCAAATATTCCAGCACCATGGATCATATGGGTTTGATTGGGAATCCCCATTATATCCCAATGATCACGAAAGAACATCCACCATGTACCAGATATGATTTTTCCATCTAAAGATCCACATTTTCCCCAGGTCATGCTAGCCTCACTACTTCTGCACATATGGTATCCCCAAAAAATCTCCAAACGTGTATGACTTAATGTTCCTATTGAGATAATCATGGGTAACAAAAATACACGATTCTTGCAAACAAAGCCAACTATCATCAAATGTCATCAAATATCAATGGTATGGGTAATGATCGGAACTTTAATATTGGTAGCTACATCTCCCACTATCAACCCCTTATCATCCCATCATGGCAGCGTAAATCCGGAATCTTAAGTCGCTTGCAATTTATAAGCCATATAAACTATACAGATATGGATTGGTTGTACCATTTTACATTCTCAACATTTTCCTGCATCACTGACATGTATTTTTTTCGATCTCATAATGAATCGTTTAAACTATCACTTACAGTGCTACCTCTGGATGTTTCATATTGGCACTTGGCACCAACAAACATCACAACCAAGTGACCCAAGTGGTCTTTCCGTTCGCCGTCCAGTCCAGCGACTGTGGAAAACACCTGGCGTCTTTGGTAGCAAAAACGCATGGTGAATGGGGGATGTTTATAATACGAGTACTAGGGGGAAGGGTTTTTCATGGTGATGGAATGGGATTTTATGGGTAGTCCGTATCATGGGATATAGAACCAACATGGCGGAGATATATATATATATATAATGATGTGTCTGAAGGGGGATTCCCCCTGGATGGACCGGTAATTATAAACAAAAAACAAACAACACCCAAGGAACTCTGATTTTCCTTGGGAGGCCGAGCGAGTCAAATCAACCAGGATTTTTGTCTACAGTGATTCTGTCCGACTGCGAGAATGATAGCTTTGGGCCGGTTGCGATACCATTTACCTAATGATTGTGAAATCTAATGATTGTGAAATAATTTATCTACAGTAATCTAATCTAATGGTTTAGAATCATCTATCTAATGGTTGTGAAATCGGGCCTCGATCAACAGACTTGAATTGGACAACAGAACCGGTCAAGAATTAGGGCCTGAGCACATCCAACAAAGGGATTCACTACCAGCATCAAGAGAGATAAACGATGATAAACCTGTATCTTATCCCAAGTGATTCTTTCATGGGTCCAACCAACATTCATCACCTGTGCTGAGTTCATTTATTTTAGGTCCAACGAATCAGGATTCAAGTGGATCAAACATCTTCAATCTCCATATTTCTTCATAGAATCCTATGGAATCCCAAGTTTTTGCCAGCGCTAAAAATGGATGGGGAGTTTCAGCATGTTTCAGCATCGAACCCTGGATCAAAGCTACAAAGTTAGGCTCGGCTGCGGACCCAACCGAATCCCGATCCGCTACCGGTCGAGCCTAGACATCTCGAGCGCTCGTGACCAGAGCTACGACTCACTTCGAGTCCATCCTCAGCACATCGCGGACATTGACGAACTGCACTTCCTTCAGGAGGTGAATGACCTCAGTGCGATGAATTTTGGAAGTTTTGGAGACCTGGGATGGTTAGAAAGCCTCGAGATGAAAGCCGCTTTGAAAATCATGGGATGTTTCTCCTATAGCTTTACCACCTATTGACTGTGCAGGATTTACCATCCACAGAAAATGATCATGTGATGATGTGATTAAATCATTTAAATGATGGTCGGTTCACTTTGTTTGGGCCTTTTTGGCAGGGCAAAAAATCCACGTCCTGAGATGCCCGTTTGACCGGACCCCCGATGGTCCTATCATGTCCCATCTTATTCTGAAAAACATTGTTGGAACAACGTTGAACATCATTTTTTCTTATAGGTAACCATCTATAATAAAAAATCATCTGTGAATGGGCCACTAAAATACCCATAAAAATACCATAGCTCTTGTTAAATAACCACAGATCAAAAATCACATGCACGGTGAACATTCTCCCAAGCAACGTCCGCATGGGAACCCGCAATGTCAGCTTTTCCTGAGCGATGTTGGCAGGTGCTTTTGGGATTCAACATTAAAAAAATAACAACGTGTAGCTTCTGGTAATTTGTTACATAGCTATTGAAAATTGCACCTGTAGGTTTGATTTACCGTTCTTAAAGATTGTGATGTTCTATGGCCTTGTTAGTTTACCAGTAAAACCTTGAAAAGATAAGGATAAAATCATTTAATGAAGAATTCTTTGCAAAAATGGAGTTAACAGTTAGCAGTGTGAATCGGGGAGGCTCATTGCGTTACAGGGCTAAAAACTTAACCGGCCATTCACCTTTCAGTTCGCTCCGCAACTAGCAATGTTTCCTGCTTCCAAAGCTCTCATGTTTGACATCAAATCCCAATCTTTAGTTGGTTTGTCTCCCATTCTTCCAGTTCAAATCCATGTTTTTGGCGTTTTAAGCCTTTATCACCCTTTTTGGCAGTTCACATCCCATTCTATCCTCAAAAAATACCTATTAAATAATCATTAATTCCCTCATTTTCACTGGTAAAATCACCATTTCATGAAGTTCTCCACTATATATATATATATGCAAATGTATATACATATAAATATAATATATGTATGTAAACATATATATATATATATGTAAACATACACACACACATATATATAAATAAATGTATACACTTATAAATATGTATGTACCCCAGTGGTTGGAGTTCATTCCCCATTTGAGCATTGTTCAAAATCTCTGTCATTCCATAAAATACTGGTTGATTAATTGGGGCTCCCCGATTGGATTATTCAAATCCCCAAAAGTTATATTGGCTAGTATAATCCCTTATCATCATCAACCAACATAGGTTTTGAACACTGCCCAACTGGGGATGAACAAAAACCAACAATACAAGTTCGATATATGTATAAGTTTGCTAAAATAGGGGTACCCCCAGTTCTCCTCCATTTTATTTTGGAATTTTCCAATCTTTGGGGTGCCCGCATGACTATGGAAAACCACTAACATGATATAACTACCCATATCAATATTGTGGTTAGATAAATTATATATATATTCAACATGGGGTTTTCCATAGTCATGGGCGTACCCTCTGGTAAACTGCTATTTGTGGAAAATCACCATCTTTAAGTTTGGTAAATCAGCTATGTCAATGGCCATTTTCAAGTTCGCAAACTGTTCGTATTGTGGTTAGTTATATCATATTCATATGGGGTTTTCCATAGGCATAGATTAATCATAGATTAACCATAGATGGCATTATATGATAGTTTCCATAGTCATAGGCCTACCCCATATGTTATTCAACTTACTTGTGCTTAGTAGGGAATGAGTGAATGATCCACAATAACTACCAATAATAATCCCATTCCCCCATTCCCATCCCTTCCCTACTAAGCAACAGCAAGTCAATGGCTCATCGAATCAATGGCCCAAATCGGTAAGGACAAGAACGCTCCGGCTGCCACGCGGCTGGCCATCTCTAGGGCCGTGCGACCCTTGGAGGTCTTCTCCTTGGGGTCCGCGCCATAACGCAACAGAACGCCTCGAGGGGCCGAAGGAACCCTCGGGCGCCTCTAAAGGGACCTGGGATCACCTGGGATCACCTGGGATCACCTGGGATTGCTGAATTCTTGCGGATTTTTTGGATGAATATCCGCCGGCCCCGGCTGACGCAAGGGGAGCGCATAAGGGAAGAAGAGCCACGTACTACTGCTACTGCTACTGCTACTGCTACTGCTACTGCTACTGCTACTGCTGCTACTACTACTACAACTACTACTACAACTACTACTACAACTACAACTACAACTATATTATATATTATATATTATATATTATATTAAATAAATATTGTACTAAATATTATATTATATTATATTACATTACATTACATTATATTATATTATATTATATATTATATATTATATTAAATATATATTGTACTAAATATTATATTATATTATATATTATATTATATTATATATTATATATATACATATTATATATCATATAAAAATACATATTATATATATATTATGTTTTATATATTATATATATTTGTTGTATATATATAAAAACTATATATAAAACTATATATATAAATATATAACACTATATATATATATATTGATATACATATATATATATCAATACAGTATATCTGCAAATTGCAAACCCTACCCTTCGCTACTCTAACATGGCGATAAAACTTGAAAACACATCCATAAATGCTTCAAGTGAATCAAAGCCGCTGAGACAATCCCGTTTGGTTGATCCGGTAACGCTGTACATGAGGCCTCCCCATAACCATGGCTACACCCAATAGATTCCAAAAATGTATCCCCGATTGGAGACTGGTTGGTGGTTAAAAAAACCATCTTGAAAAATATGAGTTCGCCAGATGGGATTATTCCCAATTATGGAAAGTCATAAACAATGTTATATTATTCCCAACTGAATGGAAAGTCATGAAAATTCATGTTCCAAACCACCAACCAGATCCTAATACAGTAGTATCCCCGATTGGTCATATGCTGGGAATCTTGAAACAAACCTCGCTACCTCACGCCTTGGTGCATCCCATGAATCGTATCCGTGGTGAATTAAACCGACGTAAAAATCAAGGCAAAAGGCGTGGAAAAAAACCAAAGAGTTATCTATGGAATGTGTATATATAAATGATAGTACCACTTTCTAATCAATAAAGAACAGTCAGTAGAACCACTTTCTAATCAATAAAGAACAGTCAGTAGAACCACTTTCTAATCAATAAAGAACAGTCAGTAGAACCACTTTCTAATCAATAAAG
>Ga0126342_10016653_pt1 | contig 12796 bp, 9 predicted proteins | sample Cyp1metagenome_FD_92528 | JGI IMG/M metagenome (GOLD analysis project Ga0126342, IMG submission 92528) | Coral microbial communities from Lord Howe Island, Old Settlement Bay, Australia - Cyphastrea 1 metagenome | ecosystem: Host-associated > Invertebrates > Cnidaria > Coral ...
GAATATGATGGAATATGATGGAATATGATGGAATATGATGGAATATGATGGAATATGATGGAATATGATGGAGTATGATGGAATATGATGGAATATGATGGAATATGATGGAATATGATGGAAATGATTTATTTCCAGCAGCCAAAAACCATGGGAACATGGTGCGAATATGACTCTGTACTATGACGAAAAAATATGGCTTCTCCAGATGATCCGGCGACCCATTTTCCCCACGGGATCGCAGTAATCAACTATAGTATGTCAACGAATTTCAGGGGATGGGATGGAAGTATTTTTTATGGCTCAATTGGGGGAAGATGACCAAGTCTCCCGGAATTCTTGCGTTAGTTTGGCAGTCTTGAACACCTTTTTCGAATCAATTCCATTCAGATGTGTTGGAAACCCAACACACAGTTTGAATCTTCACCAAACTGACTTCGAGGACTTTTCATAATGCACCAATTGCATCCTTTAAAAATCATTTCGGATCTTTGATTGTTCAAATCATATTCAAGAACAAACGGACTTGGAATCTGGTTGGTTGTTCTAACCTTGTTTTCAACCCCAAATTGGGGTGATGATCGCCATCATAGGCTGTAGGTATGGCTCCACCAGTGCCCCATTGACGACCCAGTTTTTGTTGCATCCCCAGTTTTGATGGTCAAATAACGTCACCCGAAATCCCTTTTTTAACGGTTGGAAGGATTTGCCTAAACAACCATGATTTCTGGGATGTGTAAAGCCCCTGTTTTGGTTGATATTCATTTTTTTGTTGGTTAAGTTAAACATTTTTTGCTGATTACAGTAAATCTTTATTTTTGAAGGATTCGATCCATGATTTTGTTGGCAAACTCATGTAAACTCTATTTCTTGACAACGTACGCGATTTTGGTTGCTATAGTGATAAATATTATATAAATACTATGTAAATATTATGTAAATATTATGTAAATATTATGTAAATATTATGTAAATATTATAAAACAATATATAAATATATATAAATATATATAAATATATATAAATATTCAACATGTGCTTATGTGGTGTGGTGGTATGGGTTGGTGGTTTGGGGGTATTTTTTAAAAAAAAAACAATTGTTCTATGATTATATATTCCATGATATCACAGTCATAGTATATCCCCATATTCTCATATATTCTCTGACTCTGTGATCCCATACTTGGATCATTCCTTGGATGGTATCGGCAACTGGTGAACGTAACCCATGAGTTATCCCGTAAATGGGTGAAGTAAAGTAGCCCCAGTTCCTAAGCACTTACCAGTTACCAGTTATGACCATTTGGAAAATTGCTTATAATTTATATATATATATATATATATATAACTCCTAACTATAGTTATTAATGTCAGAAACTATAGTTATAAGTTATATATATGCCATTTTCTAAATGGTCATAACTGGTAACGTTACTCATTTGTCCCTCGGGATGATCCTCCAAGTTGCCAGACGTCCTGACCGCTCCACTCCAGCGCTTTGTTTGGAAGTGCCCTGGGAGTCGTGTCCATCATCACTGCCCTGTCCACACTCGCTGCAAGGCGGGGGTGAGAACTCGACCAAGGTACTGGGTATACTTGTGGGATATTTATGGATATTTACCAATAGCAAATGGGTGGGTTTACCTATAGTAAATGGATGTAAATGGGAATATTGATGGATATTTACCAATGGTGATACCCTCCGGTGTGGAGGCTTATAGCTGGGAAAATCATCGAACTAAATGGTGGATATCTAGCACTGGGGGTATAAAGACAGGGGCATGTACAAACTCATTTTCATAGCCGATTATAAATAATCTGTTGGTTTACGATCCCGAAAATGGACTTCTGAGTCTATTTTTTTGAACCGTACCAATATATATATATATGTATATATGTATTTAAAATAGTGTCCTAAAATACTACATATAGTATGCTATAGTATATTTTGTGATATATATATATATATACATATTAATTTTTTAAATAATAGTATATAGTATGTTTTTTGTTGGATACTATATTTACGGTCAAAACGCCATCGTTTGCCCGGACCTGGAAGAATCTGGCATGTAATGATGATGAACAATCAGGATACTCTCTCCCAAAACCCACCCCCAACCCAAATGGTAATGATATGTATCTTTCAGGGGTCATGGGGAAGATGGTAATCTTATGATCTAGGTAATTTGTTGTAGCATCTCTTGGTGTTTCTGTGAGTATTCCGGGCTACCGTCCTGACCCACTGAACTTCTCGGCACAATCCCACCGCTGCGCGGGTGAGACGGGCCCGCTCTGCTGGCATGAGCCAATCTTTTATAGCGGAGGCATGGTGAATTACATAAGAAGTACATACCCGAAACATATACAATGAATAGGAATTCCATGCAGAACTGATGACAACTAATATAATACGAAACTCGGTCAAAGCCGCGTACACATGGGGAAAGGCATTACACGGCTATGACTTAAAACGAGCGGCCGTGACTTAAACCATTTGCAGCGTACACGTGCAGAAACAGGACCCCGGCAATGACTTAAGACAAGATGCTATGACTTACTCCCCTACAGGATTACATAGAACAAAAAAAACTTTTGAGGTTCCATGTTAAGACACCTTTTTTTTGCGCGTGTGTTCCATGTTAAGGTCAAAACGTGCAAAAAAATGCTTTCGCACGCTAACATAGAACAAGGTAGGGTGAACGTTCTAAGTACCAAAAAATGACCACACAAATTTAACATGGAACAGAAATTAGCCAATCCTACATTAACATGGAACAATTTCAGGTATACGGTATGTTGATATTTTTTCTTAAATTTTTGAAGGTGAAAATTGGCCCCGCTATCATTAACATAGACCCTGTTATGGAAAAACCATTTTTTCCCGCCATGTTCCATGTTAAAAATTGTGGAGCTCTGGAGGGGCATCTTCGGATGTGAGAATTGGCCCCGCAATCATTTATATACATAGACGTTTTTTCCAAATCGTCCATGTTAAAAGTTGTGGAATTCTGGAGGACATATTCGAAGGTAAAAAGTTGGCCCCTTATTCGTTAACATAGACCCTGTTATTTTTAATTGTTTTTTCCTTGTTTTCTCTATTTTTCATAATTTTTCATTGCCCCAACAACGGGTTCGCCTGTTCCATGTTAACCACCGTCGGGGGGGGGTCGTGTTGTCCCGATTCTGGCACTCGTTAACCTGGCATAGATCTACAATTTGGGCTCCCAAGCAGCTTCCCTTTTTCCCCGATCTAGGCTTATTGCATTTTTTGGAAACAGCACAATTCACCACAGAAACCTTAACATGGAACAGAAAACGTTCTTTTGGGATAATTGTGCGTATCCTCCTAATTACCTCTCTTGGCACCAAACACCCCAGGAACGTCAACATGGAACAAAGCAAAAAACAGTTTTTTTTTGGTGAATAGCTTGTATCCCCCTACCTTTCTTGGCACCAGCAAACCCAGAAACGTTAACATGGAACAAAACATTACAAAAAACTAGAGTACTTTTCTTGGCACCAGCCATCCCAGAAGACATGGACCCTTGCACTAGCCACCCTAGGCCATACAGACGTCCCTTGGGTGGCTAGTGCCAGGGTTCATGTCTTCTGGCCGCAAAATGAGATCCCGCCCAAATTCCAAAATGGTTTCCTGGTGCCAAGAAAGGTACGGGGATACAAGCTATTCACCCAAAAAAAAGTGCTTTGCTTTGTTCCATGTTGACGTTAGTGCCAAGAAAAGTAATTAGGAGGATACGCACAATTATCCCTTTTTTTTGTTCCATGTTAAGGTTTCTGTGGTGAATTGTGTTGTCCGCCCTCTATACTGTTTGAGGGCTTGACGAATGAATGTTCCCTGGAAGCAAGATCCACGTTTTCTGGGGGGGCAGTTTTTTCCTGGCCAAAATGTTACAAATGAGTACTTTTAAGAACAGTCTTTAACAAGAAAAATCACCCAATCATTTTGGAATTTGGGCGGGATCTCATTTTGGGGCCAGAAGACATTTTCAGCTAACTTTGTTTTAACATGGAACGAAAACAAGGTTTGAGAAAGGACCCCTCCAGGAGTTCTATGTTAAACAATCGTGTGGCACCCCCTGGCAACTACCAACATGGAACTTTTTGTTGATGGTTAGTAAATTAACATGGAACGATTTTGGGGGGCAGCCAACGTAGGTCGGGGTCATTTTCAGGAAAAAAAATGGTTCCGGTCACAATTGACTTTTGTTCCATGTTAATCTTCCTGGGGTCATTTTTGTACCATTTATTTGTTCCATGTTAAATTTCTAAAACAGTCGGTTTTTGTTCTATGTTATCCTGAAGGGGTGTAACCCTTCCACTTGTACCCTTTGAATTTTTGGGCAAACGATGGTGTCAGCGCGTATATTTAGTATAGTGTCAGTACTGAAAAAACGGTGGAACTAGCTGAGGTGTTAGACTTGTGTCGACCCTGGAATAGTTGGAATTGCATGTATAATGTTCGCTCCCAAAAAGATGGAGTGAACAACATCTATAAGATCCTGCAAGCACTTTTCAATAAAACTGAGGCATCTACAATTAGTTTCAGTCAGTATTTTGGCATGGGGCTCTTTGTTGGCTGGCAAAGCCGCTGTTCGCTGTTCGATGGGTGAGAAGCTTTTGGCTCAAGAGTTGAATCCGCCCTCGAGATTGGGCTCATAGAAAAAATGGCTTCCGCAGGCGGTGGTCACACAGTGCTTCTCCAAAGTGATGGGACTGCTGTGGCTTTCGGATGGAATGGGGCCGGGCAATGCGAAATTGAGCAGTTGCCTGATGGAACCTTATACGCCCAGGTGTCTGCGGGTAGCACCCATACAGTTCTTCTCCGGAGTGATGGCTGTGCTGTTGCCGTTGGGGACAATAAGAATGGACAGTGCAACATTCCACCACTGGATGCAGGAATGTCCTACACTCAGGTGTCGGCCGGCTATATGCACACAGTGCTTCTCCGGAGTGATGGCTCTGCTGTGGCTTGTGGTTTAAATAATCTGGGACAATGCAGCATTCCATTGGTAGAGGAAGGAGTTGCCTACACCCAGGTTTCTGCAGGAGGGGGTCATACGGTGCTTCTCCGAAGTGATGGCTGTGCTGTGGCTTGCGGAATGAACGAAGATGGCCAATGCAACATTCCACTTTTGGGTGAAGGACTGTCATACACGCAGGTTTGTGCAGGTTATCGTCAAACATGGCTTCTCAAAAGTGACGGCAGTGTTATTGGTTGTGGGGATACTAAATATAGAGTGCTGGACCTTCCAACTTTGGATGACGGAGTATTTTACATGCAAGTTTCTGCCGGCCAGTCTCATGCAGTGCTTCTCCAAAGTGATGGCTGTGCTGTTGCTTGTGGCAGAGATATCGAGAACCAATGCACCATTCCTCCTTTGACTGAAGGACTGACATACACCCAGGTTTCTGCCGGTCACAATCACACACTGCTCCTTCGAAGTGATGGCAGTGTTGTGGCTTGTGGCGCTAATGATGAAAAGCAATGCAGCATTCCTGCTTTGGAACCTGGGAAACTCTATATTGGGGATGTCCGAGCGAGGGCTTTTCAAGTGACTTTTGATTGTACAGATGAAGGGGTCATCCTGACCTGTTGGACTTTGGCCGGGCAAAAAGTCTTGCCCTTGACCACCTCCTTGTCTGATTTGGCCTGGTACAGTCACAGGCGCATCGCACAGGAACTCAAGGTTAGCCTTCAGAGTCTCCGTTTGATTTTGCCTGATGGGCAGTTGTTTGCTTCAATCTGCCGTGCAAATGCCAAGATAATGATTGAACATCTGGCTATGGCTGATTATTGAGTCATTGGATGGGGTATTGTATTTATAAACATTTGTAAACGATATTCTCATAAAAACATGGATTTCCCACTGCAATCATTATCCTTACCCTCTGCATGGCTATCAAGCATGGTTTGTTGGAAAATACTCCATTTCTTTCGATGATTTTCCCAATAAGACCCACATTTATGTAGTTGGCTGGATTTCCCAGCCAGCCATGTTTGATTGCCGAACCCCGTAACAGAAGCTTTCCATTGAGCCACAGCCACATGAGTAAACTTGGCGTGGCGCTCGACGCTCGCTTCAGCCCAACGTGTGCAGCTCAGGGCTGAAGCTGTAGCATTGGCGCGGGTAAAAGTGAAAGTCCAGTTTCATTGATATCCTCTGGCAAACTAACATAGCTGTTGAACATGGCCCATTTATAGTTGATTTACCTGTTGCTGGTGGTGATTTTACATAGTTATGTGAGTTTACCAGAGGGTAATACGGATACTGTATGCAAGTACCATTATATGCTCATAACATGCTTGACTGCTCAACCGTCAAATACTGGGTTGAACCAATATATAATGGGAATACAATGTGATATAGCGGCATCTAATAGCCAACATGGTATGTGCCATGGTCAAAACTTGGGTAAAGGTGCCCCCATCCGGGAATGGTCATCAATTTATTAATACTTGATATACCCATTGTGTCGCAATTCCCACTTTTGGGATGGATGAACATACCGCATATACAATGGTTCGACCCCAAACTTGTAGTGAGACTGACAATGAGAATCTTGAGACAGACACCAATATACAACTAAGAATCCATAAAAGAATATTGATGTGATGGGTCTGTTTATGATATGGTCAGAACCAATACATGATTACTTTATACAAATTTATGTAAATGTGTTATGATTATTGTTCTTGCTCCTTCTAACGTCACTTTACGGAGAATCGGATCTGAGGTTTTGGCAAGTTGGGCCATGGACCTGGGAGAAACGAATCCCCATTGTTTAAGTAAGATAAGAGTCCCCCGTTATCCCATATTGGCGCTTGATGCTGCTTACTGCATATGTGATTCTATGATCTTATTATCCATTCACATCCCATTTATATCATCCCCATAAATGGGTATGGATCAATACCTATTAATACCATTTTTAGGGGAATGAACATCCATTTACCAGCTATTTTGATGTTCACCAGGGGTGCAAGGTTTTGACACACTGCCATATCATCCCCATAAATGTGTCCCATACGGCCAGGAATGGTTGGTCAAATCCCCTTTTTCGCTGCGAAATCCCATTGGCCCATTGATATCCCAGCAGAAAACCCCTTTGATTAGGATCAATTTTTGACGACCAAATCCTGCGATGTCACTGGAATGATGGTGAATGTAGGGGTTAACTATCGCAAATACACCTTAATTCAGTTTTTGAAAGAAATCAGTCAGATAAATCCAATTCGCATCCCTCAACTAAAGTTGTAATTACATACAATTACATACAATTACCATAAACCGGTGAAAGATGAGTTCACTTAAGTTCACTTAGCTGCTACTTAGCTATATTTACATAGCTCCCTCCTTGATCGCAACGCATGGCACAGGTCTGGAGGTGATTTGCCTCGAGCTGCAAAAACGCCTCTCGGATCCTGAGATCTTGCGCACGCAGTTCCTGTGTTTTCGCGCGAAGTTCGCGGCACCGCTGTTGGGGTGTCTTGGGCCTGGCGATTTCCGTGTGGAAAATGGAGGAAAAAGGCAAACATTCGTCATATTTTGAAGGTATAAATCATTATATGCAAAGGTAATTATCTACAAAGGGGTGTAACATGATGTAACATTGCACCTCAAAAAGAACACATTGGCATTTGATCTGATCTATGTATAATTTTGATTGCGATCGTGTTTTCTGCACATGACTTTGAACCAAAAAAGCTTTGATCATTCAACATGCCATAGGACACACCTGTTTCATTTTGACGTGCAGAAGTTTTGTGGGGTGATATCTTTCGGGCGATTGCGCAACAATGAATCGAAGACACAAAAGGCACGAGACATTGAAGGCAATTGAATTGAAGGATGCTAAAGGGCTCTCATATCTGCGAGCAGATTGTACTGCCATGTACTGCCTGTGTCGTAAGCAATCTGAAGCCAGTTGTGTTCAGAAATCTAGGCGATACATGGCGATACTCATTAACACTCAAAATCACATCATATTACAACGACTTCAAGTTATGTCAACGTGACATGATGGTCAAGAGGATAACTTATCCCAACTTGGTAAAATTTCCATTTTATTTCACTGATATATTGTCTGGTTGGTGGTTTGGAACATGTTTTATTTTCTATTTCATATATGGGATGTCATCCTTCCCATTGACTTTCATATTTTTCAGAGGGGTAGGTCAACCACCAACCAGGTTAACTATCATTTACCATGGAAAATCACCATTTTCAATGGGTAAATCACCATTTTGAATGGGTAAATCACAATTTTGAATGGGTAAATCATCATTTTGAATGGGTAAATCACCATTTTGAATGGGTAAATCACCATTTTGAATGGGTAAATCATTGTAAATCACCATTTTGAATGGGTAAATCACCATTTTGAATGGGTAAATCACCATTTCATTGTATGTTGATTCTCATTTTGATGGTCATTTTTTACCATCGGTCCCTTCAGCGTCCATATCCCATCAATCCAGCGGTCGGTCATGGCTACGTATTGCGTCCTGTGGGTTCGGTGCGTCCGGTTTCGGAGACGGAGAGCCTTCGTAAAGCCTTCCCTGAAAGTAGATCTCGAGCCGAACTTACAGTCTTTGTGGGATTCAGTGTGAGATGTGGGTTCATACAGTGGATGGAAGAAATCCTGCACCAGTTGTTGTACCATGATTCATAGGGTTTCAACCATCCTTTTGGTGGTGCAGGATTTCTACCATCCACAGTTCCGGCCCAGGTTCTCCCGCAGATCCGCTGCAGCTGGGCTGAAAATGGGGATCAAATGGAATCAACATATGGCAGTGTTGGTGATAGTTTGATAGGGATGAATCAGAAAGAGATAGCCAAGTTTCAGACAAAGCCATAAACGGATATCAATGGTTCAGGATTTCTGTATTACATCACAGATTTTCAGATTTTCCAACTTTAACATACTTTATAAATATGTATCATAATTTTACCATATTTTACCACTTGCTGTTAAGTGAGAAATATCCAATCTCCAGTGGCGTCTTTCGGCGCAGCGGCGCCGAGGCGGCCAAGGCGGAGGCTGCGGACAGCGGCACAAGGTTGTTGGGCCTGATGGTGTAGTGGCTTATCCCATCCGGATACGGATATAAACTGACATATGGGTATAGTGTTTACATGGTGTTTATATTCTATGGTGTTTACATGGTGTTTATATTCTATGGTGTTTATATTATATGGTGTTTACATGGTGTTTAGTAATATACAGTGCTGATATAGTCCTTATATATGTTCAACTGACATGAATAGTCGTAATATGTCGTAATGAATAGTGTTGATATGTGTATTTAATGGCATGAATATATATGTATCAGTATATGTATATGTATTGTGTATAATATGTATATACCCTAACCAACAAGACCCTTGTGTTTTGTCGGGTTTGCCTGTCAACCTGGGGTTTACCTACGGGTTTGGACCTGGAAACCCTGGCTTTTGGGAAAACCCGATGTTTTTCCAAACCCGTGACGAAACCGTGATGGACCCATGATTCACCAGTGATAACCCGTGAAATTATGCGCGCGCGTGCGCGTTGAATGCCTCAAAAAAGCATCCTGTCGTGGTTGGTGTTTGTTGTGTTTTTTGAAATCGAAGAGGCTTGTGGTTGCTGGTGTTTCGAAACAAAGCTCCTCGGTTGGATGCTTCAAAAAAATATCTTGGTCAGAGTTGCGAAACCCTGGGTTTTGTTTGAAAACCCTGGGTTTCCCAGCTGACCCTGCGACTTTCCCGGGTTTTGTTGGCTAGGGTATATATATATACTGGTTGGTGGTTTGGAACATTTTTTGTTTTTCCATATATTGGGAATTTCATCATCCTAACTGACTTTCATATTTTTCAGAGGGGTAGGTCAACCACCAACCATATATATGATCGTGTGCTAAGACTGGTGATATCAAATGGAATTGACGGAAGTTGCCTTAGGGATATATAAGACCTTTCTCATCTATAGAACTTGCATGCGCCGTGCGCCAGCCAAGCCCGTGCGTGCGTGCACTCTGCGAAAGTGGTGTCTTGTTTCACATGTCACATTTGAAGCTGCACTTCGCACTTCACACTTCTCACTGCAGTCTTCACACTCCACACTACACACTTCACACTCCACACTTCACACTTCACACTGCACTCTTCGCACTCCACACTTCACTTCACAGCGCGCTCTTAAGACTCCACACTTCACACTTCACAGTCCACACTTCACACTTCTCACTTCTCACTGCTTTCTTCATACTCCACACTTCACACTTCACAGTCCACACTTCACACTTCTCACTTCTCACTGCTTTCTTCATACTCCGCACTTCACACTTCACACTCCACACTTCACACTTCACACTGCACTCTTCGCACTCCACACTTCACTTCACAGCGCGCTCTTAAGACTCCACACTTCACACTTCACACTTCACAGTCCACACTTCACACTTCTCACTTCTCACTGCTTTCTTCATACTCCACACTTCACACTTCACACTCCACACTTCACACTGCACTCTTCACGCCCCACACTTCACACTGCACTCTTCACACTCCACACTTCATCTCATCTCTGGGGATTCTTCAACTACACCCTGGGTGCACCAATTGGAAAAATGGCTGTGTACTCCAAAGCAATACCCCAGTAGGCACGCAATGGTAGATTGGCAAAGAAGGCAAAATGCCGCACGGTGCCAGATGCCGCTGCACTAGTGGGCTGGCCATGGCAAGGCTGATAGTGATACAGGGGATAAGTTTTTCAAATGGTGTGCTTCCCTTGGTTCCCAATTTTTCGCATGTTCTTAACTGGAACACTAGAAACTGAATGCAGAGGTAATGCATGATGCGTCACACAGTCGTCCATCAACCTCTGAGCTGAGCCAGCGCATCCATGCCAGGATTTAGCACCTTGTGATTACACCCTTTCTTTGGATTTGGGGGCTTTGAATATCCCAAAAAAGGAGAAAAGAGGGTGTAATCTCAGGGTGTCTTTCAGAATTTCTCAGATCATCTGAGCTTTTACACACAAAATCTCCTACACACAGCAAGCTTTTACACACAAAATCTTTTACACACAGCAAGCGTTTACACACAGAACACTTACACACACAGTGCTTTTACACATGGTAAGCGCATGGGCTGCATGGAGAATTGGTCTGAGGTGATGGAGATCGTCGCGCCGAGTTCGAAGAAGCGGCTGGGGAACGCCAAAAGCCTCCAGATCTTTCGAACGATGTGCGAGGAGGCGCGGAGGGTCAGTGCTAGAGACGGCGGCCGATGAAACCCAACACAACCATGCCGGGCTGCAGGCATACGTGCCGAGCGCGAACGCCAAAAACCCGGCGCCGTGGTTTTAGCGGAGGCGCGGCAGAGCAGTTTGCTTACATGCGCTGCATCCAGCCATGTGTTGCTCGACTGTTGAGATTTATTGGCTTCGTCCCCGTTCTTGCAAGGTCAGGCGATGGCCGCAGCAGCGCTTTCACCGCATGGACAACGCGCCTGAGGTATAAAAAGGAAAAGTTGAGCGCTGCGCAGCGGTCCTAGTTGAACATGGGCATGTTGATAGGAAGTCTTAGCTAGTTGATCAAATCGTTGTGCAGCAGCAAGGCATCCGACAATTAAGAGGGATATGGCAACATAGGTCGTGATTTGCTGTTGTCCCGCAGCCGCGTCACAGCTTTTTCAAGCCGGCAAGTTGTCACCGTGCTCCTGCCTTCGTTGAGCGTCTGAAACCCAAAGCGTCAAAGTTTGAAAGACGCAACCCAGAAACCCCGCAGAAAAAACTAGCGTCCGCTTCACCACTTTCAGCCCGCAACGTGCATCAGGCCAGAATGGCAGCCCGGAGCCTCGAAATTTTGCGTTCGAGCATAGCATAGCTACATAAACTAAACGTCCACTAGTTCACGGCATCGCACATGGTAAAACCACAACCTTTGGCCCAAGGTCGAGCCAGTGACTTGGACGTTCATCAACGGCTTAAATCACGAGGAGCATTCGCTGAACATGGTGGAGCCAGGCGCGACGAAAGGGACGGAGCAGCACAGCACAGAATATATATAAGAAGGAATATTCGAATGATACAACAGGATACAATGATCGTCTTGTCTTCAGAACGCAAAGTCTGTGAAAGCAGCGATTGCCCTTGCCATCTCGCCGTGAGGTCTCTTGTTTTGGTCTTTCAGGGCCACGAAGAGACTGAGGACAGTGTTAGAGCTGGGTCCGGATGCAGAGATTACCTTGTTTTTTAACGAGGTGTGCCTGCGCTCCAAAAGTGCTTGGGAGCGCGCAGGGCCCTTCCCAGCCCTTCACCCCCAGGTCCACCATAGCTACTTGGCTCATGGGATGGTTTCATCGTTCACCAATCACCTAATATTTTACCCAACCCAACTGGTTGGTGGTTTCAAGCATGACTTTTATTTTCCATGTCATATATGGGATGTCACCCGAAACCAATTAACTTTCATATTTTTCAATATGGTTATTGCACCACCAACCAGATAATAATATGATCACCGTATATTCAACATTTATTCACCATGTTACCCTCTGGTTGTTTAACATAGCCATGGTATAGATGGCCCATTTATAGATGGTTTACCTACCAGTAGTACCCGTGCTTACACACACAGCAAGCTTTTTAAACAGAGAAGCTTTTGCACACAGCAAGCTTTTACACACAAAATCTTTTACACACAGCAAGCTTTCACACACAGCAAGCGTTTACACACAGAACACTTACACACAGTGCTTTTACACATGGCAAGCGTTTACACACAGAA
>Ga0126342_10016654_pt1 | contig 12796 bp, 11 predicted proteins | sample Cyp1metagenome_FD_92528 | JGI IMG/M metagenome (GOLD analysis project Ga0126342, IMG submission 92528) | Coral microbial communities from Lord Howe Island, Old Settlement Bay, Australia - Cyphastrea 1 metagenome | ecosystem: Host-associated > Invertebrates > Cnidaria > Coral ...
AATGGTTAATAATGGTTAATAATGGTTAATAATGGTTAATAATGGTTAATAATGGTTAATAATGGTTAATAATGGTTAATAATGGTTAATAATGGTTAATAATGGTTAATAATGGTTAATAATCACTGGTTGGTGGTTTGGAACCATGGAATTTTTATGACTTTCCAGAAACAGTTGGGAATGGAATCATCATCCCAACTGTTACTCACTCATATGTTTCAGAGGGGTGGCTTAACCAGTTAAACCATCATAAATCATATACATATTTATAGATGATTTCCGCCAACCAGTTCAGCTTTGTGAATTCCAATTGAACCAGAAACCTTCGCTGAAGCCATCTGACGTCGCCCAGGCGACAAAAGGAAGGCTCCTGTAGCAGGCGGGAATTTCCATCTGAGGGAATCATCATGGAAGGAAATCATTTTTTTTTTTTTTGGGGGGGGGGTTGGATCTTCAAAAATGATTGGATTGATGATCTATGATGATCTGTTGGCAATTTCTGATTTTTCTATTGGATTATCCATGATTATCCCGCGATCCTTGACCTGTTAGTCCTTCTTTACGTCCAGCCAACATCCGAGGATGGATCGTATGGGATATCGTGTTTGATCGCTAGGTGAGAATGGAAACTGGCTATGTCCAGCCTGCGGCAACGTGAACTTCCCTCATCGAAGTGACTGCAACCGCTGTGCTGCACAGAAGCCGCCCTTGGACGTCCGACGCCCTGGAACAGTGTGCGGAAAGTCGGGGAAGAAACCAGCTACCCTTTGGTAAACATACAAAAAGCACCAAAAAGCTATGGAAAATCATTTTTTTTGTGTGTTTTGACGGGTATATCAACTATCAATGGTAATTTTCAATAGCAAAGTGTTAAAATTCCGGAGGGCATGGCCATTTTCCACAGGAAAAATAGGGAAAATACGGATCAACCAGTGGATGCTTTCCATGATGGTTGCACATGATTTTTTCAGCAGATTGCACAGGTGTTGCCAAAGAATTGGACCTTTGTACCACGCTGTAGTTCGACATGGCATACATGGCCATAACAGTAAGAATGCTGGCTGGTGTTTTTTTAATATGAGGGGATGGGATGAATCGGTTATTGTTAAGCCATAGGTTAGCTACAGTTTTTCACCACAGCTTCTGCCATACCATAGATTTTCCATAGGAGAATCCACAGGAGCAAAGTAACGTGATGTAACATGGCTTTTCCCTATGAAAGCTGGTTCTAATCATCCAAAAAATGCTGGGAAAGAAAACTCCACAGATGCTCCCCAAGTAACCGATCCTCCGATCCAGGCCGGTGAGGACAACGAGGGCAACATGGGAAAGATGGGAAAGATGGAGAACTCCGGCACCGTGGCAGATCAACAAATGGGTTTCCCATTTCACTGAAGCAATAGCTGGGTAGCTGGGCGGGTTATCAACCCGCCATTCTTGGCGGGAAAAGATGGTTGACTTGACATGGTGGGCTGGGTGAAGCGAAAAACCCTGAAGACAAACAGGCTCGTTTCAACACAGGCGGCGTCCCTTGGTGAATTCGATGGATTTGAGTAGGGAAGAGATGGAAGAGTCTGGTAAATGTCACTTAAACAAGTCCTCCTATTTGGACAAAGATTCGTTTTTTTTTTTTTTTTGGGGGGGGGGTCAAAGATCAACAAATTGGAACACTGACCTTCATCAGTTCCGATCCTAAGGCATTGAGGAGGGTGCCCCAGCCAAAAAGATCAGAACAAGTTGAGATAGGTTGAGTGTGACTGGGCTGCAGGTGGTTTTTTATTGAACAAATGTGGCAAGATGTGGCAGAATTTGCAGGAAAGCTCTTTGCCGCCAGTTTGGCAAACTTCCACAAGAAAAGTGTGAGAATTGTTTTATACTATCGTAGGATATAATATATAGTAAGATATAGTAAGTGGGACCACTGTGAACTGCTGTTTTTTGTTCTCGTGGTCCCAGTTGAATGCCGATTTTTACGAGGTGTCTGTTGAGATTTGGGCCACACATGGCCACGCCCAGGCCGGTGTGACGATTATGACCCGTGGACACCGCGGCGGAACACCGGCGTGTTCCGCGGCTGGTGAGTTCTCAAAGGATCCTGAGGCAAACACATTTCCCCTCCCAAATCCTCCCAACTTTATCAGGTACCCTCTGGTAAACTAACATAACTATAGAAAATCACCATTTTCAATGGGAAAATCCACTATAAATAGTGATTTTCAATAGCTATGTTAAATTACCAGAGGGTAATTGCTTCAGATGAAAAATGATGGAAGATATAGAAGCCACCAGCATGGTAGTTGCAGTTTTGCAGGTTAGGAACGGCCGGAGGGGCAGGCGCTCAAAATAAAAGTTGAACTTTTGCTGATGATTTCGGTGCTTTTGCTGAAGATGAGCCGAGTCATTCAGAGATGTCTGATGCAGCCTGCAGTGTATTGTGTAGCTCTGTCCTCTATTGGATCAAGGTGTTCTCAAGCTGGAAAATGTGAACATCGAAGAAACTGTAGATACCCTCTGGCAATCAAACGTGGCAATGGACAATCCCCTATAAATGGAGATTTCAATGGGAAAATCATCTATAATGGTGGAATATCCATTGCCACCTTTGATTGCCAGAGGCTAAGTGAAAGCGGAAGGATTTTTACTGAAGATTGGGAGCCTTCGAACACATTTGGAGGTTTCCTAGAATGGGGGTACCCCCAGTTCTCATCCATTTTAGTAGGGTTTTCCATTATAAATTATAAACCAACCGTTTATGGGATCCCCCATTAATGGAACCTTCCATTTGACCAAAGCTGTGTAGCCAAGGCAGGTTGGCCTGTGTGACCCCGTGACCATGAAAACTGGGGCCCAGTAGCAGCGATGGTGAGACAATTACCAAACATGGACAGCCATAAATCCCCTACACGCATCATATATCATAAAGTAATATTATCAAATTGAAAAAACAACTAGAGAAGACCCATAACATCATATCATTAAAAAAATGTTTGAGATCCACTCAGATAGATATATCATGTTATCTGAGCCGCTCAGATATATTATATTGTCATTATAGATGAACAAATAATATATATATATAGATATTGGCATAACATGATATAATTATTGGATAATTAATATTGGCATAATTGTCATTATTGGATAATTATTGGATAATTATTGGCATATTATATATATTGGATAATTATTGGATATATGATATATTTGTTTCCTGGAAAAAAACACAACGTTGGCATCGCCATGGCGATGATGGTGACCCGCTCCTTGTCCTGGGGATCTCAAGAGGACACGAGCTATGGAGGCGGGTCCCTATGATGTTTTCTATGTTTCGTTGAGGCATTTTGTAATTCGATCTTCAAAGATATTTTGTCATTTTGATGTTGTTTTTTTATTGATATTCCATAGTTATAACATGTTATACCCATTACAAACTAGATTTAAGGTTAAGTAATCTACAGTTTGATCTGTTTTTTTCCGTTTCAATGTAGAACCATCTCGCATCCATGTTTTGAAAACGGGTCGACCCATCCAGATGATTTCAGTACGGCCTGAGATTTGCTACTTGCTACTTGGTGGTTTATCCCAGGAATCGTAAGTGGGTTATAACCCCACTGATTGAAGTGGATGAACCCTACTTATCCCATTTGAAACCAGGGTTATAACATGTTATAACTATAACTCACTTACGATTCGTGGGATGAAGCACCAAGTAGGAAAAGACAACCCCCCAACCTGCCACAAGCCTTGTACGGAGCCCAGCGCGGCGCCCAGCGCGGTGCGCGGCGCGCAGGCTTCTTCCTGCGTGGAGTGAAGTGGTGTGGACCCTCAAGATCCTATAAATTTTCGCTGAGAATCATCGACAATGTGCTGCCCCCCCGGCCCCCCCCGGTTATAAGTTGGTTTATGACCCCCTTAAGGATAGATATTAGTGACGATATATCTACCATAAACCCAAGTCATGGGGAGTTATAAACCATTATAACCAACTTGGTTAGCTATGGGGCACCACCTGGTACAAACTTGAAATATGTGTCATGTTTATGTTTTTGTTGGTGAACTCATTCATGATCTCAACCATATTGAAAGTAATAGAACGACTTGATGTTTGAATGTGTTACCTAAATCTGGAAACCAAACCAATTACCTTGAGAAACCATGGTTGTTTTCGACATGTTTTCGTTGCTTCACTAGGCTTATTCATATTATTGGTTATCTAGTTTTCCCCCAAAAAGATGCAAAAAGGCACAACTTTATCACCACTTTAGGATTGGATTTTGATGGTTTTACCACCATTTCTGCATCTTTTTGGCTTTGTTCTAGTTCCCCAAAAATAGATGCACACACACACACACGCAAAAACCATCAAACACCTATTACTCTGTTGGAGTGAACCCAATGTAAATCCGAGAAATATTCATGATGATAAGGAGATCTTCTCATATTTTCTCCCCTTATCTCAATGGATTGGTTTTGTTGGGAACATCTTAACCAGAAACCATCGATTTTCCCATGAAAGCCATGGAGCTTTCCGGTTTCAATTTTCCCAACAAAACCAATCCATTGATTGTCCCCTTTTTAAAATCAAATCCGAAACATATTCATGATATAAGGAGATTTTCTGGTTGGTGGTTTGGAACATTTGGACTATTTTTCCAGATGTTGGGAATGTCATAATCCCAACTGTTACTCACTCATATTTTTCAGAGGGGTGGCGAAAAACCACCAACCAGATTTTCTATGATTTTCTCCCCTTATCCCCTTATCAACCCCAATCGTGGAACGGAAGGCCGACAAATTTTCTGAGGCTCTGGAATCGTTGGATCGTGGTCACTGTGGCCTGGTACCTCTGCGCCACCTTTACGGTGCCAGTGGGGATAGGTGGGGATAGGTGGGGAATGGGATGACTAGTTACAGGATGGGGCCAAGATAGCTACCCTCTGGTAAACATACAAAAAGCTATGGAAAGATCCACCGTTTTCAATGGGTAAATCCACTATAAATGGGCTATTTTCAATAGCTATGTTAAATTACCAGAGGGTAAGTTGAGATATGTTGAGATATTGGCTGAATTCTATGTTGAGATATTGGCTGAATTCTATGGTTTACCCCAGGTGAATGTATGGTTTACCCGTGATGAACCTGGGTAAGTTTGATCACGACCTCACATCACACGTCGCGACCTCACCGATGATGGTTAGGATTTGGGCAATTATCCATAATTATCCCTTAAAATGATGCCGAACTATTCAGGTTTGTGAAATATTGTAATTTACCCAGATGAATACTGATTGGTGGTGACTGGAACCATGGAATTTTATGACTTTCCATATGTTGGGAATTTCATAATCCCAACTGACTTCATATTTTTCAGAGGGGTGGCTCAACCACCAACCAGAATAGTTCTGGATGGTTATGGCTAGTTGTGGGTAGTAATGGACATGGATTGGATCATGAAACCCCTCACTGGTCTAGCACCAGATTGGGGAGCCTCGGCTTTGTAGATTGGGTGAAAATCCATATATGTTCCCATCTGGTTATTTAACATAGCCATGGAAAATCACCATTTTTTATAGGTAAACCATCTATTTCTATGGGCCATCTATCCCATGGCTATGTTAGTCATAACCAGATGGTAATATGGATGTGATGAGGTGATATCTGATGGGCTTTGATGGGCCTCATGGGATTTTGACGGACGATTTTTCCATGGGATTTTTTGTTGAAAATCCACTTGTTATTAGTATGAAAAAAGGGGTTCGTTTTTTTTGTTTGAATAAATGGCTTTGTAGATTGTTCGTAGGTTGGACTGAATTGTAATGGGATTGAACTGTACCCCCAAACATTGTTTGAGGTTGTAAGTGTCAAATATATGAGGAGGAGATCCTATCTGGTGAACGGAGGGAGCGGTGAAGGGAGCTATGGGTATTCATATTCCCAACCAAAAAGCAGGGAGCCGGTTGGAGCTACCAATTGAGTTTCCCAACAGGATAGAAATGACAGATTTTAAGTATATTAGAATCATCCAAAACGTGTATTGGATACACACACACATATATATATAGACATTGCACATGAAATACATAAATATTTTGAAGTTCATTAATAACATCTAAATATGTATAAATATAATTACATGTGTGTTGCAGATATGTTGTTATAACATACTAGAACATCTTGTCACCCGTATTGGGCATAGCGGTTACACATCTTCACAGCAGCAGGCTGCAGCCATCAAGCGGTCGCAGAACCGAGCGATGTTGCGACCTGGCTTTTGACATTTTCCCATGGAAAGTCACCAAAAAAAGGATGAAAGACAGGATTTCTGGTGGATTTTCCCATGGATTTTCCAGGACGATCCCCCCAAAAAAGGATGTTTTCCCATGGAAAATCATGGAAGTTTTCCCCCCAAAATATGGATGATTTGGATGGGTCACCTGCTGGGAGAAATTTCATGATTTCTGGATTTTTCATGGTGATACTGTGGATGGGCCAGCGAAATCCTGCACCACCAATTTGGGATGGTTGAATACATCAAAAATCATGGGATCAACCACTGTTTTCAACATCTATCAACTGGTGATTCGGATTTCGCTGGCCCATCCACAGTATGTTGGTGGTAATTTGATCTACCCTCTGGTAAACTAACATAGCTATGGAAAATCACCATTTTTCATGGGAAAATCCACTATAAATGGTCATGTTCAATAGCTATGTTAGTCATTACCAGAGGGTACATTTGATCATGACCTCACGTCGTTTTACGTCACTGGAACGATGCTTCGGTGCTTCGGATTCCGGAATCATCCCCAAAATCATGCCCGATGTTGGCCGAATTTTTAAACAGCCATTTTAAAGGGTCAGAGAATTATTTTCTGATTCAGAGAATTGATTTGCCCCCTGGTAAACGTTTACATAACTATGGAAAAATTGGAAAATCACCCATTTTCAATGGGTAAATATTCGTACGAACTAAATGGCAATTTTCAATAGCAAACTGTAACAAATTACCAGAGGGTAAAAGAAACCAGTCTACTAATAGGGGTAGCAATTCTGATGATCATTCTTCATCATCTATCACTCTTTTTTGGAATATCCCTTTGATTCTGAATCGAGTTCATTCAGGGAGGATTCCCTGCGGACAACACCTTTCCCTTGGAAACTGTGTGAAACTAGTGTAACCAGTGCAAAAGGCGCGTAAAAGTGAGACATTTCCAAAGAAATTCAGTCCACAAGAAGTCCGGGGAGGAGCCATTGCTGTAACAAAACCAGCCTCCTGAGACATCTCAAGAAGATATTCAGAATTATTCAGATATTCCGCTCCAGATCACTCATGATCATTCTACCTGCTGGTACCCGCTCCAGGTCCGTCTTTGCAAACCTGGTGATGGGTTGGCCGTTGGTGCTCCCCTTCGCGCTGATGGAGGGTGTTCCGGGCTGCGCGGGCTCTCGGTTTTTGTCGCTTTGGGCAGAAATCAATGGGAGATCTTCAGGATCCAATACATGGAGTAAACGTACCATAAATGGCCATTGAAATAGTGGATTTAGCCATCAAAAATGGTGATTGTCCATAGTTAGTTTAGGAATTTCAGGATCCTAAAATGGAGCTACGTTAGTAAAGGTACCATATGTTAGGCCATATGAATTGCTGGGATATTACTATATTCCCCGAAATTTAGGCCTAATATACATAGGACATAGGCCTAAAATATATGGTACGTTTATGTAGCTCCATTTTAGGATCCTGAAGATCTCCCATTGAATCCATGTTTTATGGGCAGATTTGGGAATCTAGTGGGATCTAGGTGGGAGATCATCGGGTAGAATGGGAATAGAACGGAAACACCCTGGGAATGTAACCAGCAATGCCCACAAAACGCATGCCATTTTGGGGTTGGTCATAATTTCTTCGCTTAAAATTCCTTGTCCCGAAAAGAATCTGCTGTTTGTTTCTCCGCCTTTTTGCTTGATGTTCGCCTAAGTTACCGTTTGGTAAACATACAAAAAACATCAAAAACCTATGGAAAATCACAATGTCTCATGGAAAAAAACACTATAAATATGTTTGTTTACCCTCTGGTAATTTAACATAGCTTTTGAAAATGGTGATTAATAGTGGATTTTCCCATTGAAAATGGTGATTTTCCATAGCTACGTTAGTTTACCAGAGGGTAAATATGTTTGTTTACCAGAGGGTAGTCTTGGTGAAACGGACCTAGGGCTTTTCCATAAAATCATCCGATGTTTTCCAAAACCAGACGCAAAAACGCACCCCACGGTTTGGAGTGAAAAAAATCCAGCGTCACTTGGCCGAGCCTCCTCGGGTTCAACTGTTTCTTTCAAGAACCAAATTCTCATCAGTGAAATCCTAAGCGTTTATTGGTCGAAGCCCAAAATTCTTCATAACTTAGTGACTTAGTTGTTAAAAATCATTTTGAGCCCCATTCTATTCCCATGAGATGTTCAACTTTGAACATTTTCCCGATCCTTTTGGGTGAATCTCCCCACAGGGAAGCGACTACGGACGCACTGGCGGAAGGTGGCGCTGATTGCCGTGCTGGCAGGGCTGGTGGGCCAAGTCACATAGGGATTTCCTGGAATGGGGGTAGCCCAAGCTCGCTGGATGGTGGATTTCCCCTTATATCTCATGGAACATCCCAAAGAAAAATGAAGAACTGGGGCCCAGGGGGTACCCCTATGACTTAGGAAACCTCCACGTGGATGCTTGAAAGAACAGGCTTCGCTTCAAAAAAAAGATAAAGATCATGTTCTGGGGTTATGGGCCGGCAAATTCTTCGAAATTGATCCAAAATTTCCTGACTTTGACTTTCAAATACTTTCAATAGCATGATCATGCTGGAACCGAATGCAACTCCAGCTGGTTGGTGGTTTGGAACATGAATTTCATTTTTCCATTCAGTTGGGAATTTCATAATCCCAACTGACTTTCACTCCATCGTTTTTCAGAGGGGTGGCGAAAAACTACCAACCAGTTATGGTGAATGTCCGAGGTTGGAAAAGAATTTGACCAACTCCTCCCTGTCGTCCATTGGCGGTGCCTTAAAGACAGTTCGGGGCCCTAGTCATTGTGGCGCAGCTTGCGATCTTCCTTTCGTGTGGGTAAAGCAATGTCATTTTTACATATTTTTACCACCCATGACTGGGAATGGTTTCTATATACCACCTATGGTGATGACTGGGGGATGGTAAACATGACATTGTTTAACCCACATGATACTTCAATGATTTTCCCAGCAAGCAAAGCCTCCGCAACGGCTGGTTCGGAGATTTCCCAGCCAGCCGTGTTTGACTATCGAAGGGTAGGAGATGGTAGGAGTGTTTTTTTTTTGGCTTTTGATGTTGTGACTATAGGCAATAGGAGGTACTGTTCTTGGCGAAGAAAACATCTATAGTTTTCAATGGGGATTTTGACAACCATTTTGCACGTCTCCTTCATAGCAATGCTTGGGATTTTATCCCAACCCCGGTGACCTTCATGTCTGCCGGAGAGCCCACCAGATGGTCATGGCATGTTCCTCCTCCTCCTCGTCATCATCAACAAGAATGATAGTAAATGACAGTAATATACAATGATAATATACGTTCAGTGATAGTAATGATAGCAATATAATATAATATATCATGATAAACATGCCAAAGCTACTAGTAATCACCAACAACTACTCCATGAATCCATGTCCTGCAGGCCCTCCATGGTTTGAATGTGGTTTTCACCTTTTTTGCGCCTTGGTTGCAGCCAATTTGGGGCTGAAATGTTTTTTTGAACGTGGTGAGCTGGCCGTGTTCTGGCCGAAAAATTGTGTGTTGATTCCCCCACCAGTACTTAGTATAAGTGGTTGGAGAGACTCAAAAAGAGGAAGCCTTTGAGGCAGAGACCCACATACACATGATTACATGCGGGCAATGCTGGATGAGAGTAATGTGCTAGACCATTGGGTGAGAACTCTAACCTTCGGGTTCCCGTAATGAAACGTGGCTAGCCGGAAATCCCCAAGCTAATTGCGGGTTTAGAGCTGGGAAAATCATCGAACTATCTTTGATGACCGGCAAAATACCTGGATTTGCACCCCCAAAATCAATCGAAATCATACAACTCGTCAGAAATAGATGGTTCCAAAAGTTCCAAAGGTTATTAAAAAACATCACAAAAACAATTTGTTGACAGCCTTTTTTAACGCCCATTTTGGTCCCCTCCTTAAAAATCCCTCAAAACCGCAGGTGGCAGCCATATCGGGTGCGGACGACCGGGCTTACTATTGCATCCGTGGCTGTCGTTGCCACCCGACGGAATGTGGGCAGTTGTCAACATGGAAATGCCGTGGATGGCTGCCATAGTTTCATGACATGGCCTTGTTGATATTTGTTTCATATTTTGTAATACCCTCTGGTAATTTGTTACATAGCTATTGAAAGATCCACCATGCTATTAATGGGAAAATCCACGAACTAAATAGCCATTTTCAATAGCTATGTTAAATTACCAGAGGGTATGAATCAATGAATGATGATAAAATATGGTGAATCTCTGGTTTTCGACATGTTTTAACCATCAAAAATTCTGGGGGAATCATTCAGCATGCAATGGTTCAATGATTATGACATATATTTCAGAAGGATTTACATGGCTTTTAAGCAGTTTTTGTATGGACATATAACATTATGTAACTAAACAATGGTTTGATTGGTTATAGTAAGGCAATAGTAAACTTTTAAACCATCCCCACTTCTGCCACAAATGAGTGGTATCAAGCGCATCATTTTTTGTCGGTAACTCACGAGGGATTTTTGGCATGGAAATGTCATGGGCAGTTGCTGATCTAAGTCATTGAAATCGAGGTTTAGTCCCTTGGGAAAATCATCAAAGTGGGGATCTGATGATATGATGGGATATGATGGGATATGATGGAGATTGCATATACCCTCTAGTAAACTAACAGTTTGCTATTGAAAATGGCAATTTATAGTGGATTTACCCACTAAAAATGGTGATTTTCAACAGCTATGTTAGTTTACCAGAGGGTAAGGGAGTTAGTCACTACCTCTATTTTTTAAATAGGCGGATGATGAGAATTACCAATGGTAGGAACACCTATCAAGCAACTAGCACAATGAGATGGGATAGGGACTCCTGGAGGAGGCGATTTGGCAAATGCCCTCCGGTCGCCAAACATGGTTGGCCGGAAAATCCCAAAAAGCACTGGTTCGAGGATTTTCCGCAAAAAAAAACCTCAACTGTGGGATTTTCCCATCATTTCATGGATTTTCCCATCATTTCGAAAAAAACATGCAAAAAAAACATAGGAATTGGAAAATGATCGGAAAATCAATCATTTTCCAATTCCTATGGTTTTTTGCATGTTTTTTGCGTGCAGCACTGCAACTTCTATGGCTTGGGCCCTGAGGCAGTGGAAATCTTCTCTTGTCCTTAAGCCTGGTCCTGGTAGTCTCTCGGCAAGGGGAGGACGGTTGTAATTTCCGGTGATCATCAAACGTGGGAAGCTGGAAAACCTATGAAAAGTTGTGAAACTCCTGTAGAAATGGAGGATATTTTTCAGCAAAACATGTTTGATTATCAGTGGGAATATATTCCACCAGTCTTCATGAAACGATTCAACGCATTTCATGAAGGGTTTATTGCTCCTGCAATTTTTATTCAGTTGACATCTCACTGACCTGCGACTCTTTGCCGCAGCCGCTGCGACTTTGGACATCCAGCAGCGAGAAATTCCAGCGAGGCAAGTCCTTGAACCCATTGGCATGGCAGAAATCTGGCTCCCAACACGTCGGGCCTTCCATGGCAGCGACCCATTTATCAATCTTTGGTACAGAAACATGGCAGAGCGCAGTTGTTTTTTTTCATGTTTCGGAGGTCTCCAATTAGTTGAGATGGGAACAGCTTTCGGAGCATCTCGGATTTTGTCAAAGCACGTTGTGTCAAAGCGTCTGGCAGCACTTTGCCGATTTTCCCGCCATGGACGTTACACTCTGCAGCGTGAGGCTTCGAGGACTGGCCTGGAAAATTGCCAGAAATGGGGGTTTGCAAGGGAAAAATCATAGGAACATATAGGAAAGTGTGGTAATTTTCCTAGATTTCCTCCAACGAAATAGAGGTTTATCCTGTTTATAACTGAGAAAAAAACCATCAAACTGTTGCAGGGGAGTTTTGTAGCCACGTTTGATTACTGGAGGGTAGGATGTGGAACAAACCACCAAGAGTCGGTGTTTTTGAGAACAATTTTTAACATCATCGTTGATCCCGTGCTTTTCATTCTTTGTTTCTTTTTTCTTATGTCAATGATCACCAATGATCAATGATGCTGGTTGCCTCTGCCCGGACTCTTGCAACTAGTTCCTGAAACAGTAAGAACATCTCAAACCAACATCTCAAACATCTTAACTGAAAAAATCTTCAGATTAAAGAATAACTACCCTCCGGTAATTTGTTACATAGCTATTGAAAATGGCCATTGAAATAATGGATTTTCCCATGAATAGCATGGTGGATCTTTCCATAGCTATGTTAAATTACCAGAGGGCATCTTCAAATCCCCTGAGAATATCTTCAGAAAATCTTTTTAAAAATCACCTGTTAATTTTTGTGCCATGTCCAGTGTGGCTGAACATGGAGCACCTCCTAAATTCATTGAGTTGGTCATATATATGACTGTCTAGTGTTTGGCAGGCCTGGGTGGACAGTGGTCATTCCTTGGTGGTTGGTTTAATAAGGAGAAACCAATGCCAATTTTGGCTCAAGTAAATATTGATCCAAAATAGCAGC
>Ga0126342_10016655_pt1 | contig 12795 bp, 6 predicted proteins | sample Cyp1metagenome_FD_92528 | JGI IMG/M metagenome (GOLD analysis project Ga0126342, IMG submission 92528) | Coral microbial communities from Lord Howe Island, Old Settlement Bay, Australia - Cyphastrea 1 metagenome | ecosystem: Host-associated > Invertebrates > Cnidaria > Coral ...
GCAGAACATCTTAAAGACAGTCTACGCAGCCGCCGCCAAGGTGCAGCATGAACGTTTTTGAAACTGACATGCGCAAACATAATGAGATTAACATTGACACTTAAACGATGAAGCTTTTGGGAACCGCTGGTATGCAGCACATATTGACCTTGAATCATAGTGATTGTGCATCAAGCATCGGTAAGTAGCTTCCAGACCCACAAGCAGTTGCGATCGCCATCAATCCGGATGGCGTTCCGGTTTAGCAATCGACTGGCCATCGTGGGGGGACATATGCCCACTGGATCCCACTGGTATGCACTAGTTCATGTATACATACTTTTGGTCAGCCCTGAAACATGATTTGTAATCAAGCAAGGGATCTTTGGCTGGTAAGACGAAGCCGATAATGGTTCCAACCCTACACCAAGTACGAGCTTTGTCAACATCAGTTGATTGGCGGGTATATTCCCATAGTTCACTATTCATACCATCTTCCTAGTTGGGCCCTGCTATGATAGTTGATGTTCCACCCGGCTTCTTTGGCCGAGCAAGTGCTTCTGGACATGCATTCTGGTTCTCCAATATTCTATGGGGAAAGGCGCCGTTGCATGATCACCTGCCTAGGATGATGTCGCAAAGAATTTGAAAATTGAAATTTGAAATTTGGTCTGTTTGTATAGGCTGCGAGACCAGGTTGACACACATTAACTGTAAAATGTTGGCTCAAACCAGGGCCCTTGAGTCTTACCGCGACGCGTAAAACAATTTGGACTGCGCGATACTGATACCAAATTGATATTGGTAGCGGAGCGGGTGACGACTCGACTCCGAGTACGCGGCAGATCCAGACCTTTTCCGTTGTTGTTGTTTGTATTTGGCCCAATTGACTTTTTCCTTTGTGACTTTTTACTACCTCTGACCTCCCGGTAGGCAGAGTGCGACAGAAACGTCTGACCTCCTTGTAGGCAGGCTTGGAAATCGGTGGTCCACCCTGTGGACACCCTTGCACGCGTGAGGAATCGTCGAAATGTCGGTCGCAGGTTTGAGGTACAACCCCGACCGCGCAACAAGCGCGCCATTGGAAACCAAGTCAGGATCATATATCTACAATGGTGATGCTCAATCATTTCATGACTGGCAGTTCCGTACCTTGTTGAGATGCAAACTGTTTGACCAGTTCCAGGCACAAAGTGTTGATGCCGATACTTCTGGTGCAGATTCCTTTGAATTGCCAGACCCAGAACCCTATGAAGAAGATGTCCCCACCACAGAAGCTACCCCCGCTGCTAAGGCTGCAGCAGCGAAGCCCGCAGCAACTCCACCTTTGCAGGCCGGGACACCCAAGAGTGCCCGAAGTCTGAAGGGGAGTAAGCCTCCGGACCGAAGCCCCTTGGTGAATAAGGTGGTTGAAGGTCTGAGAGGCGACGCCTTTTTAATAGCGCGGGACATGGGACTAGAATTTTTGATCGTCCCTGGAGGGATCGAACGACTAGTAGAACTAGTGCGCCAAAACGTCTTCCCTCGAGCAACGGAGGAAGCGAAGGAACTCTTTAGGATGGGTCAACGACAAGGAGGACCCTTCTCCAGGCAGTCTGGGGAATCCATGTTGTCCTTCACGCAGCGATGAAGACAAGACGTTGGTGGCGGATCCTCCAAGAGATGGACAGCTCGATTAGCTTGTCCGAAACAATGCGTGTTGAGCTACTCTTGGAGATGTCAGGGATTAGTAGACAAGAGATTCTGGTGACCAAGCCTTGTGCGAAGGGACAAACGTTTGAGGATATTGTTAAGGTTCTCATTCAACATCACGGGACCATCCATCTGAAGGAGGGATCCCGATCGTGGACAGGACGCCCCGCTCAACCTTTCAAAGGACCTCCCAAAGGTAAAGGTAAGTCGTACGGAAAATCATGGAACACTCGGACGGCTTATGTGACCTATCCCGAAACATGGGAAGACGAAGAGCATGACCATCATTGGGGGGAAGAGCCTGAGGATTATGTTGGTTTACTTGGAGGGATTGAGGAAGAAGAAGAATACGTTGATGATGATGAACCCCTCTATGATGTGTTTGATGATGTGGATGAGTATGAAGCCATTGCACTGAATGCACTTGATGACTTCGATGAATCTGATGAGCGCCAAGTTGGCGATGCCATTCAGCTTCAGCTTGCAGCTCACATGGCCACTGGAAAGGCTAAAGGAAAAGGTAAGGGAAAACCTTTCAAAGGCAAATCCAAGGGCAAAGGCAAGTTGGTTCGTTCTCATCTCACCCTTGACCAGCGCCGCGAACGCCTTCAGGCTTTGAAGAGCAAGTCGAAATGCTTGAGGTGCGGCGGAATGGGTCATTGGGCTGGAGACCGGGAGTGCAAATTCCCAGGACGTAGTCAGGGGCAGAAGGGTGCTACTAGCAACCCGAAACCCACTGCCAATTTTGCCTTCAGTGATTCATCAGAAGATGATGATTATGTGCATCTAGGAGCAGGGTCGTCCACGACGCCCACTGCGAACATGGCATTCCGAACCCCGAAAGCGAAGACTAAAGCATCCAGCGCACCTCGATCGTCACGAGAGGGCACTGGAGGAACTTTGGTTGTTGAATCCGTGAATCTCATGAGCCGCCCTGCCGGAAGTGAGAATGTCTTCCCAGCCGGACAGTTCAAAGGTATGACATTCTGGCAAGTGTTGCATCGACACCCTGAAATGTACAAATGGATCAAGAAGACGGGCTCTAAGAGTGCATATCTGTTGGAGTTTCAACGATGGATTGACATGTACTTCTGGTATCAAGGGAATGATGTTTGGTTGAAGGATGTCCCCGAGGATATTCCTGAGATTGATGTAGTCATTGCTGGCCAGAGGAAGATGTCCACTGCCTCGAGAATCCCACCGAATCCACCACTTCCAAAATGCAGAGAGTGTAAGGATTTCTCGAAGAAAGGCTCCACGGCTTACACGGTGAAACTGACATGTTTGGATTGTGGCAACAGCAGCACTACCAAGAGGGACTTGAGACCCACTCAAGATCCCGCTACATGCAAGCATGAGGATCTTGATCACCGTGGATCCAGTAAGGGAGTCCATAGAACATTCTGCAAGACATGTTGCATATTCATAGATGAAATGCCCATGCCTATTCGAAAGGAACGTGTTGAAACTGCTAAGAAGCTTGAAACCATCAACCCCATGAAGCTTCCCATTGTTCAAGAGTTGGTTCGCGAGGATCCAGATGTGTTGGACCCCGCTCAATTGGAAGCCATTTTGCCTGAGTTTGCTGCCCTTGTGTCATCCCCTGCTGAAACTGAGGCCATTACCACCTCCCGACTCCATGAGCTTCTCCAGAATGCTGTGGCTGCAGTGCTTGAAGAGGAGTCCGGGTATTCTCTGGTGGATGGCCAAATGGACCATGAGACGCCAGCTGCTTTCATCGGTGTGTGTTATCATTCTGATGACCATGAGGAAGGGGATCATGAGCCTCCGGGTGATTTGGTTCATGTCCATGGAGAAGTGAGGGACATGTACTCGGATGATGACCCCAATGTGTACTGTGTTTTGGATGAAGGTTGCAACAGTACTTGTCATTCAGCAAAGTGGGCAGCCCAAGCAATTGAAAAGATGAGTCGTCTTGGTTATGCATGCCCATTGACAACCACCTCATCCAAGAGCTTTACTGGATTAGGTTCCAAAGGGTCCAAGACTGTTGGTCTCAGAAGCATGCCGTTTGCACTGTCCATGGATGATTTGGATGGACCATGTAATGGAGTTTTGGAATCATATGAGTTGTCTGAGGGAGACACGCCTCTACTGTTGTCATTACATGCACAAGCAAAGCTCGGTTTGGTGAAGGATCTTGGCAAGGGGATTGTCACCCTGAAGGGTAGAGTACTCCCAGTTTATCGATGCAGTAGGACCGGGTTGAACATGCTTTGCATTACATCGGGCCTTGTGGACCCGGGAGACATGAATCTGAAGGTGCCAAAATGCCACCGATCTTTTCGTGTTGCTTTTGCGGCTCGATCTCGTTCAGACTCTCCCAGCATCGACACCATGACGGAGCCAACGCGCGGTTGGCAGTTTGGAGACAAAGGGGCCTGCAAGACCAAGCTCCAAGAGCTTCTTGGGCAGGACCTCGATGTCTTGATTGTGACTGGGGGTGCCAAGTGGGGCGACCCGATGGATGGGCTGAAGGCCCCGAAGGGGTGGACGGTTCATCGCATTGATGTGAGGGACATTGGAGATCCCGACCATGACAAGTCGCTCCGAGGACACCTGGGATCGCACCCCGGGATTTTTGGGCCGGTGATGAACTCTGAGAATTTCAAGAAGTTCATGGAAAAGTTGCACAAGATCTCATTGAAGACTGGTAAACATCTCATTGTGGTCACGTGCAATGGAGGCCGACATCGAGCAGTGGCATCAGGACTTTTCTCCAAGTTCCTCTTCAAGAACCTCGGTTGGGACACGGCTCCCATTCACATGGCATCCTATGGATGGAGCCAGATGTCCTGTGGTGGCAAGTGTGATGATTGCAATCAGGTGAAGGTTTGCAAAGCAATGAGCCTGGAGTATGCCTTCACGTACCCCAAGAAGGATGAGAAGGAGGACGATGACAAGGGGGATGGCAAGCAATCCCGAGAGGAGAAGGAAACTCGTCGTGTGAAGGTCGAGGAAAAGAAGGAGGAAGAGAAGGAGGAAAAACCCAAGGACACTGAGAAAGGAAGCAAGGCTGACTCTGAGGAATATGTAAGAGCAGTCATTGGGGCACCTGCGGGATCCCGAGTGGCAAGGGTGATCCCTGCGGCTCAGCGATTTCGGGCCGAGGGTAGAGGCACCGAGCCATCCAGTGCGGCTCCAAGCGCTGGTGCTTCAGTGGAGGACGATCTCAGGAAGCAGGTGGCTGACCTGGCTTCGATGATGAAGTCCCTGATGGAGCGTGAGCGCGGTGGACCTCGAACCCGTTCGGATTCACGAAGCCGAAAGAGGAGCAGAAGTCGAAGGCGAAGCAGATCCCGAAGGAGGAGCCGAAGCCGCAGAAAGAGCAGGAGCCGAAGGAAGAGCCGAAGCCACAAGAAGAGCTCGAAGAGCAGAAGCCCTATCCAAAGGAGGCCCCAGCGACCGGTGACACCACCAGGGGGACCTCGAAAGGTGGAGGCTGTTGAGGAGCCACGTCGAAAGGAGTGGCAGCATCGTGGCTATGCAGGAACCTGGAGTGACCAGGGATGGCAACAGCGAGGACGCCAGGAACAGGTGTGGCAGGAGCAAGGATGGTCAGGCCGCGATGTGAGGGATCCGCCAAGTGCGTATACCCGGAAGCGGCAATGGTCAACGGTGAAGGAAGAGGATGAGTTTGAAGAGGTGAAGGAGGAACCGCTGACAGCGACTCCCGAGGACCTGCCTCCCGAAAGGGAGTCGACTGTGGACCGGGATGACTTGGATGCGAGGCTCAAGCTGAACCTCTTCAGTGGTGGAGCTGACCGCCCAAATGCCACGGACCTGGGTGAGGACCTGTTGGACATGTGCAGGCAGTTTGCCCGCGAGAATGGCCATCGCGACAGGATCCTGTGGGTGACGAATGAGGACATCGATGACCACCACGAGGCACAGCAGAAAGGGGTCCGTGTTGATGTGAGGATCCGTGGAGTTGTGCAGACCACCTACACCAAGACGGCCTCATGGATGCAGCAGGAAGGTTTTGTGAAAACGACCTATGCCATGGACCGCAACGGAAGTGACAGGACTTGGGTGAAGGTGGAGGAGAATGTGGGCATCCAGACCTCGGCGCGCCTCCCGTCCAAATGGACGGATTTGATCGTGTTCAGCCACAAGGCTGCAGCTGACTCGTCCGATCGCCGAGCATACATGGTGCGCCGCAGAGATCCCCCAACACCACCAAAGAGGACTCATTTGGTTGATGTTAGAGATGGCCTGATTGTTACCCCGTCGCCAAAGAAACCACGATTTTGGGCCGCCAAATCTCTGTCAAAACCCAGGAACCCAATTTTGGAGTCCGAAGCAAAACCAGTGAAGGAAGAGCCCGATTTGGACCTTGGTGTTAAGTTGGACCCCGGTACCACTACAGAGAGCGATGAGTTTAGTCCATGTGGTTTTATGGCAATTGAGATTTCATCAGATTCATCCAGTTTGGAGGTTGATCCTATGCCCAGCATTGCAATTGATCCCAATGACCAAACAACTATGAGTAAGAAACACCGACGTGAGGTTTTGCGAGGAATTGAAAAACTCAATACCCATGATTCACTACTCAGATCCACTCTTGGACTGAGATCCAACTCGTCTTCACAAGATTATACCAGCATTGCGCCGAGTGTTGCAGTTGTGACTTCATGCCCGCTCTTGTTCCAGGAGAACTTCGAGACGTACGATGTGGGCAAGAATGCTGAGTATCTAGACCCCTTGGAAAGTGGTCAGGTTTGGCAAGGGTTGTTTGAAGGTTATGATACCATTGTGGTTGCAATTGAATATGATGACAACAATGACACGTTGAACCACAAGAATCTCCTTCATGAGTTGGAAATGTTTTGTGAATCTTCTGGGAGTAGGTATTTGCACCTGGATTGCGCCATGACATCCCGTTGGGAAGACCATACAATGCCTCAGACCCCGTACATCAATGATGTGGGGCTGGCATTCACCACCAATTCAGAATCATTGCGTGAGTCATTTGAAGGTTGGTGGACTGACAAAACTATGGATGAAGTGTTGTCTTGGGATTTCGTGAGTTGGTTGGAGAATTGGGCAACAGATACAGCAACGGATGATCAGATGTCGGTAGCCTTCCCAGCCAGTATTCATGAAGAGCAAGTTGAGCCATCTGAGACACTTGATGGGCTCATAGATGATCAAGACAGAGCCACCATTGGGCCTGCAGAGGAAATGATCGAGGAAGATACCCTTCTCGATAATATGGAAGTCCCATGGGTTGCCAGAGGACGAGCAAGCTCGCAGGGCCAAATGGAAGGCACTTCCCCAGCGTGTCAGGATTGCCGTTCGCAGATTGCACAAAGCGTTCGGCCACGTGCCCAGGTCAGTGATGGTGAACCTGCTCAAGGCTGCAAAGGTGCGAAAGGAGTTCATTGATGCGGTGAAGGTTCATCGGTGTATCCCATGTGAACGAACAGAACCAAAACGGCCTACCCACAAGACAAGACTGCCCCATGAGTATGTCTTCAACCATACCTTGGGAATTGATGTTTTGGAGTTGACGGATACCATGGGACAAAAGTATCAGGTCTTGAACATGGTTTGTATGGGTACAACATTCCAACTGGCAGAGGTTGTCAAGGTTGGAGCTGGCCAACCATCTTCCCATGCATGTTTGTCAGCACTACAGAAACGATGGTTTGCATGGGCTGGACGCCCCGTCAATTTGTTCTGTGACAGAGGACTTCACAACCGTGGAATTTTGGCGAAGTACCTCGATGAACATGGAATCCAATCGTATCATGTTCCCCTTGAGAGTCCTGAGGAACTAGGCCGTGTAGAACGTCATGGTGGGTTGTTGAAGGCCATGTTTAGGAAGGTTGCTGCGGAAACTTCATGCTCTTCGAAAGAGCAAGTTGAGTCAATCTTGACTGAAGTGACCAGCACCAAGAATGACATGAGCAAAGCCGGAGGCTTCTCCCCATCACAATGGGTAATGGGAAAGGCACCAAGGGACATGCCCTCTTTGATGTCTGAAGAGAGGTTTGCTGAACTAGGTGTCATTGAAGCCCGACATGACCCCACCAGCATTTTTGCATTACAACACCTCGCGAGAACAGAGGCCAGGAAGGCTTATGTACACCTCGACTGTTCCAGGAGGGTACAGAGAGCTATGTCAAAGAATGTTTCTGGTTTCCACCGTGAACATGCCATTGGTGACTTGGTTGTTTTCAGGAAGGATAACAATCGGGGAGGAGTCCAATGGAGCCCTACTTGTCGAGTAATCGGTTGGGAAACCAAAAGAACGTTTGGCTTCTTTCGGGTAATGTACCTGTTTTGGTTGCAAGCAACAACATTCGCCCTGCAAGCGCATCAGAGGCATTGGCTGTTTCCGTGTTGAGAGGTGAGCCTTTGGTACCATCTCGAATTGTTGGGGATGGGCAACAATCCTTTTTGGATGCAAGGACAAGAGGTGATTCGGAAGAGGAAGGAGCTCGCGATGAGCCCTATCCAAGTCCATCTCCGATGGTTGTTGAGGAGGAAGATGGAATTCCTTCGGAACTTCCCCCCGTGCCCGAAGACAGCGATGACATATGGGTCGGTCCTGATTTCTTTGAAGAAGAGGACGACGATCTAGGAGCTGAGGCTGAGGATGATCTCGCTGACCTTCCTCTGTCGAGGAGACGACCCGCGGTTGCGAGAGTTGAGGCCCCTGAGGGACTCGACAGGAATGTCAGACCTCGAACTGGAGAGGCTGCGTCAGCATCCTCGAGTTCAGTTGCCGCAGAGCCAGAAGCTGAGAGAGGGGTATCTCTAGGTCCTTCTCGACAGTTGTCTGAAACGCCTGCGGCTGGTTCGACTGATCCGGTTCCTTGGCCAAATGTTCATAATGTTTTGGATGATTTACCCCTCCAATTGAGACAGCATTTCGAAAGACAACGAGCCAACGAGACCCCAACGGATCTCGATGAGGCTACTGCCCTCTTTGCCAGTTTTATGGGATTGGAAGAGGAACCTGAATCCTTAGGGAAGAAAGTTCTGAAATCCATAGATTACAATACTGCTCCACCTGAAGTGCAGGAAGGCCTGCAGGGAGCCATGGTGAAGGAATGGGGCAAGTTTGAACAGTTTGGTGCAGCCATTCCAATTGTTGGTGAACTGAAGGATCAACTACTGGCTGAAGGACATCAGGTGATACCTTCCAAGTGGGTTCACACTGATAAAGCGGAGTTCAAGAAGGGACGTCCGGATTACGCTCCCGAATGGAAAAGCCGCTTGGTATCCTGTGGGAACTTTGAGGTTTCTGAAGGATTAAGGTCCGACAGCCCAACAGCTGAGGTAGATGTCCACCACGTGATGGCATGTTGGTGCTCCTGCAAAGGAGTGACCATGCATTCTGCTGACATCACGAATGCGTACTTTCAAGGCAAGGCACTGGATCGAATTGTACTAATGAGTCAACCACGAAACGGATTGCCAGGTGTGGATCCAGATGCACTCTTGTTAATGAGAGTCAGGATATACGGCTTGACACACTCCGGTACAGGTTTTTTCTTGCAGCTCGACGAAGACGCTCGAGCGCAGGGATTCCGAGGAAGTAAATTCTTCCCCGCGTTGTATTACCTGCCAGGACCCACTGGAGATGCTGTGGCTGTACTTGCCACGCATGTGGATGACCTCCTCTACGCCTACACGGAAGAAGGCGAAACTGCCATTACCGAATTGCTTCGGCGATACGACGTTGGCACAACTGAGGAGGGGAGCTTCAGGTACTGTGGGAAACAGTTTACCTTGGACGAGGCTGGAACCATTTCAATCGACGTTCGTGATAACACCCGCAAGATTCGGCCTATCACTGTCAATCCCCAAAAGCGACGAAGTGAACCAGTCACTCCCCAGGAACTGACAAGCCTTCGGTCTTGTACAGGGAGTTTGGCTTGGGTATCACGACAGGGGAGGCCGGATACCAGTAGTACCGCACAAGGCGGTGGCGGAAGTTTCAAGACATGGCAAACTATAGGATGGGCTTGTGGTTGTGAGTCCTGACTGACAGAGCGACCCACTTGGTCTGTCTGACCGAATGTCTGTCTGACTGACTGACCATCTGACTGTCTGTCTGACTGACTGTCTGCCTGACTATCTATCTATCTGTCTGTCTGACTGTCTGACTATCTGTCTGTCAGGCAGTCTATCTATCTCTCTGTCTGTCTACCTGTCTGACTATCTGTCTGTCTGGCGGTCTATCTATCTCTCTGTCTGTCTATCTGTCTACCTGTCTGTCTATCTGTCTGTCTGTTTGACTATCTATCTATCAGTCTGTCTGTCTGACAAGTCTACCTATCTGTGTGTCTGTCTTTGTATCTGTCTGCCTGACAATCTATCTATCCATCCAGCTGTCTCTTTGTCTATCTGTCTGATTGGCTGTCTATCTACTATCTATCTATCTACCTATCTATCTATCTATCTTTCTTTCTTTCTTTCTTTCTTTCTTTCTTTCTGTCTCTCTCACTGTCTGACAGACGGACTGTCCATCTATCTATCTATCTGTCTATCTGTCTGTCTGACTGACTATCTATCTATCTATCTAGCTATCTTTCTGTCTCTCTGGATGACTGACTGACTGACTGACTGACTGACTGGCTGGCTGGCTGGCTGGCTGGCTGGCTGACTTGACTATCTATCTACCTATCTTTCTTTCTATCTATCTATCTATCTTTCTTTCTTTCTTTCTATCTATCTGTCTCTCTGACTGACTGGCTGACTTGACTATCTATCCATGTATCTATCTATCCTTCTGTCTATCTATCTATCTATCTATCTATCTATGTTTCTGTCTATCTATCTGTCTCTCTGACTGAGTGACTGACTGACTTGACTGACTTGACTGACTGACTGATTGATTGACTGACCGGGGTTGACTGACTTGATGGATTTGACTGACTTGACTGACACGTGACCCAATTCCAGCGCGATTGTCAGCAGAATTAGATTGCGGAGAGGCAAAACTAAGAATTCGGCAACACATTCTCCCCAACGGAATTACGAAAACTACGCTTCCAAAAGTGGCCCGAACGTGGTGTGCTTTTACGATTTTGACTTCCAAATGTGCTTCGCGCGCAGGCGGCGTGCCATTTTTTCAAGTTGCATCTTCCAAAAGTGCTCCGAACCCCTAGCGTTTTGAAGGTTTTGACTTGCAAATGTGCTTCGCGCGCAAGCGGCGTGCCATTTTTTCCAGTTGCATCTTCCAAAAGTAATCCGAACATGGTGTGCTTTGCAACTTTTGACTTCCAAATGCGCTTCGCGCGCAGGCGGCGTGCCATTTTTTCAAGTTGCATCTTCCAAAAGTAGTCCGAACATGGTGTGCTTTGCAACTTTTCACTTCCAAATGTGCTTCGCGCGCAGGCGGCGTGCCAGTTTTTCAAGTTGCATCTTCCAAAAGTGCTCCGAACATGGTGTGTTTTGCAACTTTTGACTTGCAAATGTGCTTCGCGCGCAGGCGGCGTGCCATTTTTTCAAGTTGGATCTTCCAAAAGTGCTCCGGTGCTGGTGTGCTTTGCAACTTTTGACTTCCAAATGTGCTTCGCGCGCAGGCGGCGTGCCAATTTTTGTCAATCCTTCCGCCAGAAGGGTCCGCACCCGCCGCTTTAGCGAGCCTACCTTTCGGGCCTCCTGGACGCACAAACTATGGAAAAACACAGCATTTGGCGACTTTCCTAACATTTCGCGCACTCGGATCTGTTGTCTTCCTGACTCTCTGACTATACATCTTCTGCTATATCTTTTGATCTGCTATATCTTCTGCTGTGGCTTCTTCTTCTCTGACATCTCTGATCTTCTATCTCCTGACTCACTCCCCTGCCCGTGCGAACTGACCTAGTTGAGTTGTCCGTAAGTCGGAAGTTTGACTTCTAAACTTCCTTTGATCAGCTACAGAGTGTCACGTCTGCAATCATCAGTCAAGGGAGCCACAGTTGAAACACTTCACGAGGCCAACAAAACCTTGGCACTTGCACAGCAAGGAATGGACTCCGTGAAGCTCAAGTACCCAAAGGGGTATCTTGATTGGAACAATGTGGCTGTGATTACGGTGACAGACGCCAGTTTTTCGAACGAAGCAGGATTCAAAAGCCAACAGGGGAGAATGCACTTCCTAGCTGACGCTAAGGAGGTTAAGGATCCCAAGAGCTGCGTTTACAAGGTGCTTCCGTTGTCGTTCGGATCTACAGCGATCCGAAGAGTTTGTCGCACTACCCTGCAAGCGGAAACATACTCTCTTCAGAATGGCGTTGAGACGGGCCATAAACTGAGAGGGTGTTTGTGTGAGTTGAAGGGCCATATCCAGAACATGAAGGAATGGTCTTCACAGGCAATGGAATCAATGCCTCACCTTTCGTTTACTGATTGCAGGAGCTTGGCAGATCATCTTTCGTTGGAGGCGCCAGGAAAGGTTATCGATCGCAGGCTTGGCATCGAGCTGATGTCATTACATGAAGATCTGTGGCAAGATGGAAAACTCACTTGGTCGACAATGGTCAATGGAGGAGACCACCTGGAGTGGATCTCGACCGCGACGATGGTGAGCGATTGCTTGACAAAGAGCATGCGCCCAGATTTCCTTGTCCGAGTATTGGACACCAATTTGTACAGAGCAGAGAAGATTTCCACGAAGGGAAGAAAGAAGTAGTTATTGTAGCTCTGGTTAGGGAATGAGACCCGTGTCACCTGAAGAGCAAGTTGAGTGTCGATTTGTGGTCTGTTTGTATAGGCTGCGAGATTAGGTTGACACGCATTCCCTGTAAAATGTTGGCTCAAACCAGGGCCCTTGAGTCTTACCGCGACGCGTAAAACAATTTGGACTGCGCGATACTGATACCAAATTGATATTGGTAGCATTGCTCTTACTCCTATCCGATTCTTCTCGGATCTATACGGGTTTGATCGGATGCAAGCGGTTGCGAGGATCACAAAATGATGCTACCTTATAAAACGACATACCTGTTGCCATTTGATGTTACTGTTGGCCAAAGCACCGGCGGAGCCAACGGCGGAGGCAGCTGAAGCAAAAACGAAGGAGGAGGCAGCTGAAGCAAACGCTGGTGATGTTTTTTTATTGACAGCTGCAATCAACCATGGTCATCAACCATTCATCGA
>Ga0126342_10016656_pt1 | contig 12794 bp, 11 predicted proteins | sample Cyp1metagenome_FD_92528 | JGI IMG/M metagenome (GOLD analysis project Ga0126342, IMG submission 92528) | Coral microbial communities from Lord Howe Island, Old Settlement Bay, Australia - Cyphastrea 1 metagenome | ecosystem: Host-associated > Invertebrates > Cnidaria > Coral ...
GTATCTGGATACTGGATAAGTCATCATGAATCCCAATCCTGATTTGTTGGGGTAGGACGGAGATTGGAATTCAAAAAGTATCTGGATACTGGATAAGTCATCATGAATCCCAATCCTGATTTGCTGGGGTAGGACGGAGATTGAAATCCAAAAAGTATCTGGATACTGGATAAGTCATCATGAATCCCAATCCTGATTTGTTGGGGTAGGACGGGGATTGGAATTCAAAAAGTATCTGGATACTGCATAAGTCATCATGAATCCCAATCCCGATTTGTTCTGACATGTTCTGAAACCCAGGAATGCCCACCTTGATGTGTCTATGGCGGGATCCGCTGTGCAACTCCCTTGGCTAGTGAATTTTTTGCCCTGACATGCGTCATCCACACCATCTAGATGTAGCTTAACTGATCTTGGACTGTTGAGCTGTCGCCACCACATTCCGGAGAGCCCCATGTCACTACGGTTCCATCTGCCAAGATTGCAGCAAAACCAGACTCTGTGGCATAAACCTTCTGAACATTCCTGAGGCAATCTTGGACTCTGGAGCTGTCTCCGCCACAATTTGGATCACCCTGTGTCACAACGTTTCCATCTTCCAAAATCACAGCAACAGCATGGTATGTGGCACAAATCTGCTTACCATTCAGGAGGTTTTGGAGCTGATGCGCGTCACCACCACGGTTTGGACCGCCCCACGTCGCAAATGCCAAACAAGCAGCAGCAGCAAAGCCCTTGTCAGAAATCTTCATTGCTCGACGGCCCCATGTCACCACGGTTCCATCTGCCAAAATGGCAAGAAAACCAACCCCGGCGCCACAAATCTGCTGAGCATTTGTGAGCTGATCTTGGACTGTGGAGCTGTCACCGCCGTAGTCTGCATGGCCCCAAGTCACTACGGTTCCATCTTCCAAAACTGCAGCACAAGCATGGTATGTCTTGTATGTGGCACAAATCTGCTTAACATTTCTCAGATGATCTTGGACTCTGGAGCTGTCACCACCATCCCATGGATGGCCCCATGTCACCACGGTTCCATCTGCCAAAATTGCAGCGAAAGCAGAGCCGGTGCCACAAACCTGCTGAACACTCCTGAGCTTATGTTGCCACCACAATCAGGATGGCCCCATGTGACAATCTTATCACCTCCAGCAATCCACAAAACAAACGCACGACCTGTTGCAGCTATCTTTGGCTGCAGTGCAACAGCAGAAAGGGTGTCTTCATTTTGAAAGCCAGAAAGTCGAATAGAGTCTGCTGGATCTAAAAGATGTCCATCAGGTGCAGCAAGCCTGAGGAAGCGTTGCCCCAAAGACTGCTGTGCAGCCATTTTCAGCTCAATGACCGTGCCACACCGCAGGACAGTGACGGTTTCACCACCTCCACTGGGCAAATACACATGAATTTTGAGGGGGCGCCGCCAACGATTTGGAACTTGCCTCGACTTCTCCGCCGGTGACGGATTCCTCGCCATTGCTGGAAAATCCGCCGGCCAGCTCAACTTGTCAACACCACTTCTTATTGAGCCGATAAAATGGACATCGCAATTAAGCCACAGAACTATCTGCCAGAAATCCTCGATGTTGGTGCCATCAGCTTGACATCAGGCCTGCATAACTCTTCAAAGGATGGTGAATCTATTCGTGAGTGCAATGGAACATTGAAACATTCCAATATCTGGCAAAGCCTTTAAACATCAAAATGCTCAACAAAATAGGCAGTACAGGTAGTACAGCACCCTTCAAAACCTAATCAACAATGGTATTCTTTATTGCTCGATGTTCCATCAAAACTCTCCATGTGGCAATGTGGAAACCGACCCTTTCTGTATCCGAGAGGGTGGAGGTGGATCATTCTACCCGAACCGGTGATCTTTCTGGACGATTTTCCGCAAGACAAAACGTGATCCCTTGACCCAAAAAATAACCTAAGGACCCATGAATCAAACCATGGACAACTCCTAAAACACCCGGGGGACCCATGAGTTACATGATGGGAAATATCCATAACTTCATATGAACCCCCCTTGGCACCCTGAGTTGTTTATCCATCGGAAATCCGAAAAAAAAAAAACGCACCTGTCGGCATGAGCGCTTGAAGCGCCGGCTCACACGATTTCCGCATGATGTCGTTGAACCATTCAGAGATGTAGGGCCATTGGGCCTCGAAACAACTCAAAATGCGTGGGAAACTGTCAGAAACTATCTACGATGCTGATCCTGGAGCCCGGCGGAACACGTTTTTAATATAGACTCGACATGTTTTTGTTGGTTGAATACTGTTTGTTATTGGTTGAATTTCACATTTTTGTTGGTAAATCACTTCCCAGAAAGAAAGGGAAAGGGAAAGGGTCTACCCATGTCCAAGCCTCCAGCAAGTCATTGATGAATTCATGCCTCAGATGTAACAAGTTCAGGAGTTAGGCTAATTTGACGGGGTTGAAGCAAGCAAAATGATAGTTTTATGCTGGATGCTCCAAGACTGAATGATCCTTGGAAAAACACTAGCATCTTGGAAGAAACGAGGTTCACTGACTGAAAAATATGAAAGTCGGGGAGAAAACATGTCAGTTAGAGATGGAAATGGTACATCGTGTCAATGATCTCCCAAACTCAGACCAGGTGCAAACAACGTCGTAAATACCAAGGTTTTTTGGGGTTTTGTTGGCTTCTGAAACGCCCAAAACATCGGTATTTACGGTGTTTTTGCTGCGAACATCTCGACAAAACGTGAGAACACAACCTATTTGACGATTTGTGGTTCCTAAACGAATGAAAAATACTGTGTAATTAGATGGTTGCAAGATGCACAGAAGCAACACCACCAATCACACCACCAATCACACTACCATCATAAGAACAACAATAACAATAACAATAACAATAACAACAACAACAACAACAACAACCACAACCACAACCACAACCAACAACCAACAACCAACAACCAGCAACCAACAACCAACAACCAACAACCAACAAACAAAAAACAAGAAACAACAAACAACAAACAACCACCACCAACAACAACAACAACAACCACAACAACAACAACAACCAACAACAACAACAACCACAACAACAACAACAGCAACAACAACAACAACAACAACAATAACCACCAACAACAATAACAACAACAACAACAACAACAACAACAACCACAACCACAACCACAACCAACAACCAACAACCAACAACCAACAAACAAAAAACAAGAAACAACAAACAACCACCAACAACAACAACAACAACAACCAACAACCAACAACCAACAACCAACAACCAACAACCAACAAACAAAACAGCAAACAACAAACAACAAAGAACAAAGAACAAACACCAAACACCAAACACCAAACATCAAGCAACAAGCAACAAGCAACAAGCAACAAGCAACAAGCGACAACAACAACGGCAACAACAACAATAATAACAACAACAACAACAACAACCACAACCACAACCACAACCACAACCACAACCGAGCGAGCGGGCGACATTCTGGGCAAGAACAGCAACCCTTGGGGCATCGCCGGCGTGCGAAGCCCTAGAATTATAATGCCACACCAGTAATACCCGGCTTCTATCCCCGTTCTTTCCCCAGATTTTCATGGGAACACTGGTCATTCCGAGCTGCTTTGCCCCCAACCAGGAGGGAAGGCCATAGCCCGAGGCTTTTTTCGCCTCCGAACCGTCCTGGAAGGTCCGGAAGCTCCAGCATTTGCTGGGAAATTCACGGGCCAAATATATGGGTAAATAAGGAGGATGCAGTTTAGAATTTCACCATCAACAGTCGTTTCAATAGATAAAAACAGGGATGTACAGGGATTTAACCCTGGAAGAACCAGATGTGACAATGGATTTTTATGCATCCACAAACATGTGGTTTAATCGTAGCAGACTTGGTATTGGTATTGGTTCTTGTTAGCTATACTGAAATTTGAGCACCCCACGGTGGAATCATAATGGGAACGACCATCACCAAAGGGAAGGTTTCCCAATCACATTTGGTATGCCAAAGCACTAATGATTAAGCATGCTATAAGCTGGTTTAGAGGGGATGTTTACCAACCATCATTGGGAGATGATGTGGAAAAGATTCCAGAAAATGTCAGGTTGTTTGCCATGAAAATGAACGCCCCCAGCTCCGGGAAATACACCTAACACTTGTTGGAAGAGGATCCCAAGCAGGTTGAAACCCCAAAGAATGGCTTGGATTTTGCAGAGCTATGTCATAGTTAGCGAAAATTTAGGTGTATTTTGGGACTGCAACTGGCCATAGTGGAGATATCATGGAGATTATATGGGGATATCAAGTGATGGGGTGGGGTATGTAACCAACAGAATAATATGGGCATGGGTGTGTCTCAAAATTCTGGTTTACCCAAATCCAATGACTTGCACCATGTATCGATTGCAGAAAACTCCCAGGAAGGTTTAGGTATCAAAAGTGGAGGTATCTAATGTATGTAATGACATGTAAGGTCTTTTCTTTGAGCCTATGTACGGCACGATCAACTTCAAAATGCACTTACATGGCTCATGACCTGCATTCTACTCCCCGAAAATTTTGCGTGTTGCCGGGTCTGTGATTGACAAAAAAAGTGCAATCCCCAATCTGGGTCCCCTGATCAGTTTGCATTGCCATGGTGCCAGTAGTGTCAACCCTGGAGAGATGAGTGATGAACCATGTCTTTTTAATAAAAACATATATATCAAATATTGGAATCGTACACCCGCCGGTAAAGCGGCAAGGCTTCACCCTGGGGTACCCTGGGCTGCAACCGTCCACCCATGTCCTCATTGTGGGCCTGGTTCAGCAAATATTCCTGAGGACGACGCGTGGGAAGTGATCTTCGTCCGTGCCTCTTGATAGGAATTGTCCATCAAACCGGTATCATTAAGATTATGTGGGGTTCCTAGCTTGGGTGGGTGAAAGCAGGTAAAAACCCAGGAAAACCCCATATTGTTTTGTGCAAAACCAACATGTTTGTTGATGAAATGTCGGTTCAAATTCCCTTACATCCGGGCTATACGCACATAGAATTTTAACTATGTCGCAGAATTTGGGTAATCATAGTAATCATAAATATCATAACTTCATAACTACCATAACTTATATAGAGAGAGAGAGGGAGCCTGTTTTTACAAAGGTTCAACACCCATTTCGTTATGGAAAATTACACCCCAAACAGTGCCAAACAGTGTCGGGGGTAGGAAGTCAATGTACCAGATACTTGCGACAGTAGCTATGGAACAGTAACAGATCAGGTTAGACATTCTCGTAGCTGCAGCAGCATGAACTTGTTGTGGCACAAGAAGCATCTCTATGTCTACGCAGCAGGACCTCCTACCAGAACCTCATACCAGGACATCAAATAGAATTTCACTAGATCGTCCAAAAAAGGACGTACAGAGGATGTCAGAAGATCTTCATACAAGAACTTCGTTTGAGCATGCCAGAAGAACAACTCTCCTACAAGCACCAATGAAGAGCATCAAGATCTTAATGCAAGGACCTCTTGACATGAGAAGGATTTCAACAGGATCTCCATACGATCTTCTCACAAGGACCTGTGCGAGATCATGCAAGGACACCTAGAGAATTTCATCAGACCTCTTCAAGATCTTCTCACAAGGAACTGTAAGAGGCCTGGACCAAGGTCTTCATGCCAGGATCCCGAGGAGAATCCCACAAGATCGTCATCAAAGGACCTGCTGCTGCTGGAGAGGGTCTTGCAAGATCTTGAGACAAGAACCTCCCAAGAGCATCCGAGAAGAGCTTCCATACAAGCACCTCTAAGATATGGCATCTGCAAGATCTTATTTCAAGGACCTCTTGGAAAGGATCTTACCATCTCCACAAGACCTTCTGACAAGGGCCTGTGCAAGATCATGCTAGGACCTCTTATGGGGACTTCACCAGGATCTCAACAAGATCTTCTCATAAGGACCTGTGCAAGACCACGCAAGGACTCTTCAAGGCTGTCAGCAGGATCTTCACAAGATCTCCTCATAAGGACATGGTCAAGTTGATGCAAGCACCTCTGACAAAACTTCATCAGGATCTTCACAACATCTTCTCACAAGAACCTCTGCAAGACCTTGGTCAACAGCTTCATATATTACGGACCTCTGAGACTGCACCATGAAACTCTTGCAAGATCGTCTAAGAAGGACCTTCCACAGAGCTTATAAGATCACTTTGCCAGGGTCTAAGAGAAGCAGATAAGATCAGCACCAAGCCACAACCAGAGCGATCCTGGACGGCGCGAGCCATGGCAAAATTCGCACCGCGCCGCAATGAGAGCGATCTGACACGCAGAAAGTGCCGAGAAGGTGGCACGACGAGCACATGTTTCACTTTTCACAAAAAATTGAGCGCACCACGAAAAATGAACATGGAAAATAATAGAAACATTTAAAAACGATCTTTGACCCAGGTCTCAGCTACTTTTTCGTTGAGGTCTACAAAGCACTGCACCTGCCACGAAAAATGAGCCGGAGGCATCCGAAGTGCTGTGCCTGCCGCAAAAACGACAGTTTCACAAAACGAGAATTTCGACCCTTTCAGAATGCCGTCAAAGTTCACCAAATACTGCGGCCTGCCCCGAAAAATGACCTCCAAAACCACCTCTCATTTTGCCCACGCCTGCCAACGTTTTACGCCCGTGCAGAAGTGCCACACCCGCAACGCGGATGAAAAAGTGTCCGATGCCCTGCACACGTCACGCAAAATGACGTTTAGACTTTTAGACTTCAAAGTGCCCCGGATGCCCCACGCCTGCCACACAAAATAGCTCAAAAAACGAGCACGGCACGCTATAGTAAAACGACACCTTCGAAAAGGAGCAAAACGGGGCAACCCTACCGTTTTGTGCGAGCCTGCGCAGTCGAAATGCATATGGACATCTCACAAGGGAACCTTTATCCGAGAATTCACAGCAAAAAAGCCGGCCAGATGGAGCACCCTGATCTAACCCTGGCCTTTAACACCCCTAAGAACCCCTCAGTGTGGACTGTTTGGGGAAGATCTCCCCAAAATCCCACGAAATCTCCACGTGGCGGTCGCTTGATGCCAGCGCCGCGCCGGCGAGAGATTTCCGAAGCGCAGGAGGCCCGAGCCGCAGCAGGAGATGCAACCTGGATGGACCCCGCCACAATTCGTCATCAAAAATCATGAAAATCTCGATACAAGTCCAGTAACTTCCCAAAAGGTCCCTTATGGGTAGGTTTATCAACCATTAACTCATCTTGATGTTTGATTATGTTTGGTCACTTTTTGATGGGCTTATCACACCGCTGGGACTTGTTTCCATCTCCAAAACCGCACCTGAAATGTACTTCTGCTTCAGACCCTGCAGCCATTGAGTCCAAGTCAACTCCTGGCGCGATCTACCGGTGCTGGGGACAACATTTCACCAGAAACATGGGCAAATGTTGGAAGCCATCAGTTTATAGCTGTATAAATGATGATGAAGATATTCCCAAATGTCCATTTCACCATCATAAAACACCATCATTTCACCATTTCACCATCATAAAACACCATATTCCGAAATGGTATAAATGATGAACATTTCACCATCATCATTTCACCATCATTTCGCTTGTGAGGATGCCGCGCGATCCATAAAAAAAATGCAGCGGCGATGGCGATGCCCTGCCTCCTCTTCCAAGATGGTACTGCAGCTGTGTGGAAACATCACAACTTTCCATGGCTCAGGTCATGGTGGTCGTGACGGTCGTGAATTCATGGGGAGGCTCCAAAATATAGGCGTCCCAAAATAGCAGCAATTAGATATAGTTGTTGTATGTGTGTTGTCCATATATATATATATATATGTATAATAATATATGAATATGTATACATATTATGCTACTTGGATTAGAAAACTGACTATCTTTACTGTTTTAGAATTTTAGGCCAAACCAGAGTGTTTTCTTCAACTGCTTTTTGAGCCACACTTTCCAAATCCCCTGGGTCTGCATCGACTCGATTGCAGTGAGCCAAAGAACTATCGTCCCAGGAAGGGCCCCAAGTTCTGGCGGAAACCGAATTGAAAACCAACAAGACACATCTGGTGGATAAAAAAAAGCGGAGCTTTGAACGCATTCTGTTCAAGACTTTGGAGTTCTGCACACCAGTTGGTATGATTTAATCAGATCCACATCCATGAAGCTGATTTTCTCCTCCAACATCTTGAAGTCAAGGCCGAGCAACAAATTGCCACTGGGCGTTTTTTGTTTGTGGCGCACCAAATCACTTCAATCACCATCTTCCCATCCTCCTTTCCCTTGTGGTGTTCCCAGTGAATTGAGATAAAACCTTATCTTGGCTGTCAAACACCAGCTTTTGAGGGAGAAACCACCATTTCTTGTTTACATCTCTATTTCTCATCGTTGGGATGGTTTCATCACTATTTTATCCGTTGAAATAGCCATAAATGGCTCAGTTCCCTCAATGTTGTCATATGTCATGGTTTACTCCCTAACTATTGGACCTTCCCGTACCCCTTGTTTTGAGAGTTTGAACCACCTTTATACCCATCATACATCCCATCATTCCACTGATTCTCCACCACCCGTTGGTCACCGGGGTCCCTGGCCGTGTTCTGCACCGCTGCAAGTTCTTTCACCAACAGCACCACCAGCTCAAGGTGTTCCTCCACGTTGCCACGGCGGTGTCGGAGCTCGCGCGCCCGTGGGCGTACCACCTGGAAACGGCTGGTGAGGCCATCAGGATCATCCTACTGGGTTGATGTTCAAATCTTAAGATCTCTAGGTGTCTGATATTTTGAAGCAAACATCCTCAGATCTTAGGTGAAAACCTTTTTTTTTTGTCCAGATTTGCCAAACATCGTCAGAAATTGTGGACAACTGCTTGAAAATCACAGGATATTTGTTTCACCCTGACCTCAGGTGCATAACTGGGCCAAGTGCAACAGCCTTTGGTCACAAGGTCCTGGTCGAAAACCCTCTTCCGAAAGCTGAAAATGTTCAATGATGAAAACATCCCCAGATCCCAAAAGGTTGTAAGAATATGTAAGAATAGGTCTTAGCCCCATATCAGCCCAGCAAAAATGGATGAATCATGGAGATTCACCTTGCAAGAATTGCTGTGAATGAGGGATTCAACCCGCAATCGGGGTATGAAACCAAAGCATTCCATGGAGATATCATTGATGTCATGGGAGTCATGGGATATTGCTTGGAGTTCAGCATCAAATCTTGAGAACTTGAATCAACGATCAGTGGGATTTTTTTCGAAAGAGCTTCAACCAGCAAAGATGGTGATGTGTAACCATCAACGAAGGGGATGTCTGATGTCAAGCCATAAATTGTCAGCATGGTGAGTCTATATATATATATACATACATACAGCAACTACATTTAATTAAATATACGGATTTTAAAATATACGAGCAGGTATTTTAGACTACCTCCGGGAAGGTTTTCCTTGGCCCGCCTAACCATTTAAACATACGGAATCCGATTCATCTAAACATATTGTAACTACATTTAAATATACGAACTGGTATTTTATACTACCGCCTGGGCCTCGCGGTCTGGCCCGCCCTCCACATATTTAAATGTCGTTACCGTATATATATATATATATATCATTCTATATCTTTCATACATACATATATATATATATATATATGTATATATATATGTATATATGTATATATATGTATATATGTGTATATATATATATATATGTATATATGTATATAATCTCATTCTATATTTCTATATCATGATATACAGGTTGTGTTTTACACTGAGCTCACAAGCCAATACGTTGGCCGCGAGGCCGCATTTCTCCTGCATCCATAGGTGAGCGCGTCGCGGCTCTCCCGCTCTGAAGAGAGCCAAGATCACCTGGCGAAGGATGGAAATATCTCTCGCTGGTTCCCCAATGGGGTTACCCTCTGGTAAACTAGCAGTTGTCTATTGAAAATCACCATCTTTGGTAAACATGACATTCCCAATATATGGAAAAATAATCCAAATGTTCCAAACCACCAATCAGAAATTCTGGTAATTCAACATAGCTATTGAAAATCAACATCTTTAATAGGTAAATCAACGAACTAAATGGGCCATGTTCCAGTTCGCAAACTATAACAAATTCCCAGAGGGTATCGGGTTCAGCTCCAACATGGTGTTGCTGGGTGTCACATTCATGAATGGATGGTTAAAAATCCGAATCAAAAGATCAGGTTTAAATAATGAAGATTTAATTGACTTATGTAAAATGGGGATTGAGATGGAGAATGGGAACTGAAGAGTAACAAAAATGTGGATTTGACATTCAAAACGTGGGGTATCAGCTGTATCATCAGGAGATGTCACTCTCAAAGATGGGGCTTCCTCCAAGAAAAGGATCACAATATGCCTAGATTTTGACCCAGGCCCATTTGTACCGTCTTGAGATCCATATTTATGATTTTAAATGTGTTTTTTTGATTTTCGGATCATCCAAAGCATGTTGTAACTAACCTATTGCAACCTGCACCACCACTTAGTCTGATACCTCTATGGAGTCATTGGCAACGACTAAGGCAGCATCCCAGCATTACCAAAGGGCAGGTCCCAGGCTTCCGGGCGTCTCTGAAGGATTGACCTTGCACGGTGCCAGGAAACAACGGTCCCGGCAGGGTGAAAATCAGAAAATCCACCATGTGATAGAGGATTTATCCTCTGGTTATTTAACATAGCCATGGAAAATGGCCGATAGAAATAGATGGTTTACCTATTAAAAATGGTGATTTTCCATGGCTATGTTAAATAACCAGATGGTACATGGATTTACCAAGGAAAAATGGTGATGTTATGGTGTTCCATAGTTTTGTGCTAGTTTACCAGAGGGTAATGACAACTAAGTTTGGAGATGTTTGGAGGCATCCACAGCTGACCGTGAAAAAAATCCGCATATCTACCATCCAACTCATCACTGTCTTCAACCTTGTTTCTTGTGGGATGGTAAATGATTTCTTCAGATTTGGCTAGCATTTTTGCTTATATCCCCATTCTCTCCCCATTTTCTTGTGCTTAAGTCAAGTTAAGTCTCCATTTTTCTTGGAAAAAAATCATGTATAATAATGTTAAATCATGTTAAGTCTCCATTTTTTGTTGGTCAAATCTCCATTCTGCTCTACATCCGATAAGTCTCCGGGCTGTGGGGCCGTTCCCCTCGCTCTTCGAGGTCCATCAGGTAGCGCTCAGCACGTGGCAGGGCGTTGGCCTTGGGAAGTCCGTTGCTACCAACGTTACCAAAACATGAAACGTTAGTACCAATGGATTAGTGACATTATGAGTATTAATTATCCATTGGTTAACCATCTTGGTAACATATATATATATATATATACATATGTGTGTGTGTTGCCAACCCAACTAACCCAACATTAGCTAATATAAAATACATATATATATATATATATATCATTATATATCATATTGTTAATATGAACTCAACATTAGAAACATAAACATATTTATCTATAGCAACACCAATGTGGTGGTTTCACCAAAATATGGTTGATACCCAGAAATTGGTGTTATCAACATTGGTAAATGGGGGTAAACTATGTTGATATGTTGGTACATCATGGAAAATCAAAATCTGCTACTTCTTAACCTACGTATGTTAAACTCATGCATATATCTGGGTAAATTATAATATTTCACTAACCTGAATAGTTCGGCCATTTGGGGATGATTCCCCTTACTAACCATGATTTCCAGGGCTCGGTCGCAGTGAGGTTGTTATAATTTACCCAGATTAATTGATGATACAACTCAAGATTTCGGTATCCTTGGAATCTGGGAGAGTATCGTTGTGTCGATAGCTGTGAGTACTAAATGTGACACCTCAATTTCCAATGGATATTGACCCAACATGGCCAAAATACTAAGAAATGATACAGTACAAGTAGCTGGGATCTTGAATCTGGTTTTTCGATAGGTTCAAAACTCGGGACGTCAAATCAATCATTGTTGGTGGATTTCTCTTTTTGAAGAGAATGGTTTTTCCATCCCTGGAGGATTCTCGTTTCGCCGGCTTGTCTTGTAGACGTGTTTGAAACTACTGCTTGTAGTATCTATGCTTGAACTTTAGATTTCCTGCGCTCATGCAGACCCTCTGCAACGCCTGGAGCCACCACATCTGCAAAAACATAATGATCCGATGTGATTCGTGCACTTCGATTGTTTCATCCACAGATTCACACGATCCCGCACTGTTACTGTACTCAACTGTTTCCACCTGCCAACTCTTGTTGCTACCTCTGCGGTCCACATGATTACCAAGACGATATCTGATGATGGACACTCGTCTGTAACTCAGAAGTTTGCGAAGTAAACTTCCTTTGATGATGTGTAATTACCCAATATGATTCAAACATCTGGGTAAATTATAAAGACGACACTGCGACCTCACTGGAAATCATAGTTAGTAAGGGGAATCATCCCCAAATGGCCTTAATTCAGGTTAGTGAAATATTATAATTTACCCAGAAACATGTTGTACAAGGCCAGCACACGCTTCACCATAAAGGTTCGCTGAGCTGAGCTTCCCGGCATTCGCCATGCCCTGAATCATCACGTCATAGGTCGATCTCTGGGGCCTTCCCCGACATGGAGAGATTTTTATATCGGAGATCTTCGGAGATTCCTGGTATTTAACCAAGATAACCTTCAAAATCTTGGAATCAACATAAAATATCATATAATATCATATAATATCATATAATATCATATAATATCATATAATATCATATA
>Ga0126342_10016657_pt1 | contig 12794 bp, 17 predicted proteins | sample Cyp1metagenome_FD_92528 | JGI IMG/M metagenome (GOLD analysis project Ga0126342, IMG submission 92528) | Coral microbial communities from Lord Howe Island, Old Settlement Bay, Australia - Cyphastrea 1 metagenome | ecosystem: Host-associated > Invertebrates > Cnidaria > Coral ...
AACTCCAAAAAGATCTGTATGCAAATGCGAACTGCACATCAATTGAATTTCATACCGCAAAAGCAAATGTTTGAATACGTTTGAAAGTTTGGACATGGTTGGATCTTTAGGAGTCTATTAGCAAAAACAATGATACCTAACATGATCCTGCACATAAACCATAGAATCCAGCATTTTTTGTAAGGCAACTGAACTAACTGAACGCTATCTTGAGGGCCCCATCCTGTATTGCTTGGAGTAATCACAATTTATATCATGGTATGAATATTCATGCTACTGCATATCATTGGAAGATCCATTGGGACTATAATTCGGAGATCCAATGGGTATTATAATCCCAATCACAGTCCCACTTAATCCCAATTACAATCCCGTTGTATCCCAATTTGAGAAGTTGCAAATCATATCATTTGGAAATAGTGGGGTTGTAAGTGGGATCATATAATGGTATACTACCATCTATCGGTAAATTGTTTCATATGATGGTATAATTGCACAATATTAGGGATTATTGATGGTTATTATTGGTCAATAAGGTGGAACATCAACCATATTGGTCGTATTATTGTGATATCATCTGGATGAATTACAATGACTTCACGGTGTGATGTCACTTGAATGACGGTTATCAGGATTCTGGCAATCATATTCAATTACAGCTATTGTCAGATTATTGTCAGCTTAGTCAACCGTTGCACTTCAGCCAGGTAGAATCAATGATGGTGAGTTAAAACATCTAGCAGATGAATACCATGGGTAAATATAACCGATGATCATCAATTATGATTTAGTTGGTGGTTTCATGAGGTTTAGTTTTTGTTCAAGCTTACCTTGAAGCATGATCCCCAATGATGGATCAATGATTCAATGTGTTTCTGTTTGATTCCAAGACAATCCATGACTTTGGGGTGACCCCTTTATATTGCGGTGATGTGCCCTAGCTGGGCATTTTGAATGAATATGTGTTTATCCATATTTAGGGGTTGCGGGGCATCTATGAGCACGAGCTATGTTGATGTGAACAGGAGGGCGCCACGGTTTTGACCCATAGCCAGTTGTTGTTCTATGCGTACATGTTCTACAATGAGAGGATATGAGAGGACAATATGTTGGATGATCATGTTAAAACATATTCTAGCGTCATCCACAGGTCTGGGTAAATTATAACGACCTCACTGCGACCTCACTATGATCATGGTTAGTAAGGGGAATCATCCCCAAGATAGCCTTATTTCAGGTTAGTGAGTTCTTATAATTTACCCAGATAGGTATGTGTTTGGATGATCACTAATTTCAATTTTGACCCAGAAAAAATGCAAAAAATCGTTTTCCCAAAATGTTCGGCCAGGGATCTGACGAATGATTTGTTTCGTTCTGCAATGGTTTCATGGATCCTGATCCAAAAAAGTTGTCTTTCAGCTTGGTGACCAGTTGAAATATGTTCGATTTTTGGGTTTTGTTTGTGTACTGATGTATCCCAACGTCTCATTGTCCCATCTATAGTTTTTGTACAAGCCGAAACTTTCTCACGCCACGACTTGTTTCACTTGACCCAACGGATTCACCCGAATTCGGACCTGCCAAGGCTTCATGAAAGATTCCAACAATGATCCTGAGGCTAGAGAGCAAGTGTATCAGTCACCTGGCTGGTCGAAACATTTAGCAGGTGCCCTGGGAAAAATAACAGCTGAAGGATTTTTAGATGTCATCCATATGTCATCCAAAAAAACAAGATTCTATGATAGGTGTTTGATCCATTTCCTAAAAATTGCCATGGTCATCCGGTGTTTTTTTCTGGTATGGTCATCCCCACAGGTATACAAAAAATCGACCCAGATTTTGGACAGATGCTCCACTTTTGGTCATATGTTGCATGATTTTGCTAGACATAATTTTGGGCTATGTTGCATATTTTTGTTGCTTCTTTGGTTTTCCAATTCATGGTGTGTTTGTTTTTTTTTGAGCAGGTCTCAGTTGTCATGGCGTGAGGCGTGAGGGACTCCAAAACCATTGGCTTTCCGATCGTTTTTGCCAGTTTTTGCAATGTTTTTGGGACGTCTGATTGTAAGCCTGTGACGAACGTCCAGCCACAACTGTCCAGGCTGCATTTCAAGATTAGAAACTATGCTGTCAGATCTGGCTTTGTTCGGCTGGGTCCCCGCAAGCAAATCCAGATCCCTGTGGCACAGTGGCAGCCACTGTCGATTGAGAGCTTCCCATCTTGAAGGACCACGCGGAGCAATTTTTCGTCATCAGGTGGCTTCTGCCATGAATTAGCAATATACGGTATATTGAATTATTTGTTTGGCATACCTTTGGCTGTCCCATTTTATAGCTTCGTGGCTGCTGAATCTTGCAGAATCTGGATATTCGATGTGTAGAACGACCCCATGGCCGAACGGGATGTTTGAATGTAGCAAGCCAAGCCCATCCCCTTGTTTTGAACCTTGGTGAAAGCAAAGAAGCTGCTAGATGCTAAATCCACTAGGACACCATAACAAATGTCCTAGCTGTATCCTAAAGTTACAATGTAAATTGGAAGCCTTTGAAGTTGGGCTGCTTATTCTTAAGTCTACCACCCTACTCAAAGTCTCGTCCAAGTTTTGTGTCTCCTTTTGGCCCTTTGGCGCCGACAAGGTACTATGGAACTTTCACACGGACCATCCTGTCAATGCCACCCGAAGCAATGTCAGCTGTTCGATGTTTTGAACAGAGCTTAATCACTGCAGAATCTGAATCTGGATGTTTTTGACAATTTCAGAATATCTCAGACTGACCTGAACTCTGCATGATACTGGCACTGTTTCTGCGGCACATCTTCTAGTTCAATAGGATCATCACTGAGGTTTGAAATTATGTTCGCGTGGCTTGGAGAGGTTTGGCTGCCTTTTTTGTTTCCACTTTTTGTAAAAACCATCCGGGAAGCCGAATCCTTGCGATAGACCGGTGGTTTTAATTCATAGAATAGATATGGAACATTATGTAACATTATGAAACTATTTTTTCAAGCTTTTCCTTGATTTAGTTATGTGGTTTTAGTGGTCCTCGATGAAACAAAGTCTTTTGTGAAAAAGACGATGTGTCTGCCGTTCTATTGAGCTGTTTCACTATACTAACTGTTACTACTAAGCATCAGTTATACCTATTTTGTTGAGTATTTGAAATATAATATGATTATCATATATATATATAATGTAATATCTATACATGTGTATTTTATATATTAAATAAAATAGAATTTAATATATATATATATATAACATCTCTCTTCTATCAACCCACATGTCATGAAACCACTAGGTGGTCTCCAAACATCACCGAGGAATTGGGGCCCCGGGTGTCGGGTCTTGGTGGAGAATGTGAGCGAATGGTTCTCCGTTTTCTTCTTGGTCTACAGGCGAGAACTGTGATCTTCTGGCAGCGTACGGAGCGATATATCTTTTTCGGAAACAATGCATGTCACAATGATTCGTAGATATTTATAGTGTATATGTATGTGTTTTGCAATAGTAAGTTAGTGTAGTGTAGCGTAGCGTAGTGTAATATGTGTATATATATATATATAGATATATGTGCATAGTATATATATATATATATTTTATATTATATATGCACATATGTTTTTTACATTTATACATATAATATTTATATTATCGGAAAGGACTGTTGTGATCGGCAGAATTCAGAAGTTTTGGGGAAGACAAGTTTCATCATAATAATTTCCTACTGCTTGCCCTCACAAGAATCGTTTCTGACACATGTCATGGCACCACATAATTACACTACATCAGTCATTTGCCTACATCTGCCCTACATTTGTCCAATTACACGCATCTGTTTCCAACATCTGCCTTCAATTCTCCGCATTGACTGCACAGATTAATCCAAATTCATCCAGATTAATCATGATTAATCTAGAACCAAAAACAAACAAAAAAAATGGTTTCACAACTACTCTGACCTCTAGACTAGTTGCCATTTTTTTGGGGGGTTTTAGATTAGTCATGATTAATTAATCTGGTTTAGTCCTGATTAATCACTGGCATAACATCATACATCACAACCCTGGCTTTTCGCTTGACTCCGGCTCTTAGTTCGGGCCTGCTTGTCTGCTTCTGCGTCTGTGTCCCGTCTTGCCCTGTCATGTTTGCTCGGTTTTCTCGAGGTTGTGGTATGATTCGTATGATCCTGATTAATTAATCTGGATTCGTAACGTCCTACATCATGACTCTGGCTGGTTCCGGCCTTCTTGTCTCCAAATTTGGAAAATCAGATGCTCGGAGACTTGGGCATGGGTTGAAGGCAACTTTGTAGTTCATCTATTTCCAACTAATTTTCTGCAGAATTTGGCACTGTTCAAAAACAATGCCGCAACAATTGAAACAAAATAAAGCAGACAAAGTGCACTTAGGACATGGGTTCGTTTTTTTTTTACATACAATCTTCCAATATCTGTGATCCCAAGTCTTATTTTTCAAAGAAGGTGATATTCCTTTCAGAAAGTGTGGCCTGACTTCGTGCATTCCCTTTGAAAGATTGTAATATCTTTGAAAAGAGTGCAGTAATGGTCTGGAATAGACCTTCAATGCGCATACAATTTCATACAAGTATGGCGCCTTCTGCAAACAGATTCCAACACCAATTCCAACTAAGGTCCACATATATATATATATATATATATTAATGCACATATATATATATATATATATATGTATGTATACCATGGTGTTCTTTTGTGATCATGACCTTCTTTGAAGTGAATGTTTATAACATGTTTAACTATCTGGAATATAATCCTTCAAGCAAGCGCACCATCTCTTTGAAAAGGGTGCGAGATTTCCTCAGACATCAAAACATAATTCCAAATTTCAAGATGGAATTCTTTTGTGTTTATAGTGTTCCTTTTATCAAAAGAGTATGATACTCCTCGAAAAAATGTGGAAAGTGTTGGTTTTTCTTCAAAAGCTATCAGCTCCTTGAGGGAGATGCAATTTTCTCTAGAGAGACTGGAAATTGATTCCAACATGTAATCCTTTACACATGCAGCACTCTTTCTGAAATATGGTTGTCCCTCTCTGCATAAATGATAGAACCACTTGATTAAGAAGAATGCACAGCTCTTTCATATTGAATGCAGAAACTAGTTTCTTTGGAGAAAGACCTGATTCTTAAGGAACAAACAAAAACTGAACCTTTTCAACAAGAATACTACACGTGTGAAGACAATTATTTTTCTTTTTTCAGGAACATGGCTTCTTGAAAAGGCTACTATAGTTGTCTTATGGTGGGGTACTTCAACATAGTCATTTGACGTGATGTTCAAGGACTTTAGTGTTGATGCATTGGGTATTGCACTTTTGACATGAATTCTGCATATTGAAGGGATGGTTGTAAATCGAGAACATGCTACATATGGCACAGGAATATTGCCTATTTGAAGGGATATCATGTGGAAGAAGATTTCGCTTTTCAGAAACGAATGCTGCATCTTTTAGATTTTTGGAGGATTTCTTCATAATTGTAGGGGTATTGCTTGTTGAAAAAAACATTGTCCTTTTTCAAAGGAAAAATGGAATTTAATGAAACATGTTTCTTTACAAGCTGGGGATACTTCATTGCTTAGAACAGGAATGCAGTATCGTAAATTCATGCTACATATTATAGAAACATGCTTACCCCTAAATGGAAGGCTGTACATCTTTAGGGACGCCCTGCATCTTTAAAAAAACCATTTTTTTTTTTGCAAGGGATACGGGAAGGATTCAGGAACCTTTTTCAAGGCTATTATTTAAGATGCACATATGTTTCAATTTGTTTATTCCTGAATTGTGTTTCTTTACATTTATGATCATTTATGGCTCTTTGACTCTGACGTATTTACTTAATTGCATTCAATAAGAACAACATATTTCACAAGGAGACTCTTAAACAAGAACTATATATGAATTTAATAAGATTTTGCATCAGAATTGCATGGAACTAGATGTCCAATAATTTCTGAATAAAAACCTGACTTTCTTGATTTATGGCAATTTTGAGCACATAGTTGGGTGAAAAGTAGCACATAGTTGGGTGACAGATACAAGTATGTACTTAAAGTGCAGCCTGTTCATATCTGGATCAGAAGGATTTGCCAAAAAGAATGCCATTCATTTAGGCAAATTTTCAGCCGCTCACAACAGTCCCCTCCCTATATTTTATGTCTTCTATATATATATATATGTATATGTATGTAAATATCGACCATTTAAATCTATCCGCACACCTTTACCCATGCATTTACTATTTTCACATATTTGATCATTGCTGGTCTGGTGGCTTTGACACAGGTCATTCATTTTGAGTAAGCTCAAAGAACCATACGCTCCAGGTACCACAAAGACGGTTTGCATACCACATGATACTGTATTAGTACTTTTTGCTAAATTATGACGATACTTTGAGAAGGTAATTCATTGCCGGTAAATGAATCTTGCCGCAATCGGGGAACATTGGCGATTTTGTGCTTATCATGTTTAACTCGTTGTTCCATAGGGTGTTGGGAGCAACCGTGAAATTAGCCGTGTGTCTTGCTTTGCAGCTCAGGAGTCAGATATATAATTCGTTCTGTATTTGCAAATCTTTCCGCGGCTAGGCACAGATTTACCCAAACAAGCGAAATATATGCATAGCAACTCATGGAACCATATGGGATGCTTGCGGATATGGGATGGGTCCCCAATTTTTGCCGACTAAGACATTGGGAATTCGATGATCCACATTGTTCACTGTGTGACGTGATTGGATTTGGTGCTTCTTGTACTTCGGACAAATGCCCCAAATGACCCATTTCAATGGGTCATTGGTTGAAACATCATTCATTAAAAAAAACCTCTCATCAAACATGGCAATGGGCAGTTTGCCATATCGCCGTTTTGACGGTGGATTTCCAAGCCAGCGCTTGATTCCCAGAGGGTAAAGCAGCACCCAAAAATTGCCAGCGCTTGATAGGGAAACGTCCCAGATTGGAAATTCCACAGGGATTGCGGCTTGTAACATTTGACTGTGCCATGCTTCATCATCGCACATCCGCAATAGAACGCTATCAATCTTGCACCGCCGCTATGTTACAACTTGCAGTTTTTGAAGGGCACATGACCAGTGCCTCAGTTCGAGAAGGGCCAATCCTCAGAGAGACCCGATGGGCCCGCTCGTCTTGGCGGTTTTTGGTGTCCGCAGGACTAAATGCGGCCACGAACCGGCAGATCGCCATACGGACGATCGATGCTTTTGGTTAGCGCAAACCTCCAACTGGACCCATGGTCCCGAATTGTAGGTCTCAAAGAGAGTGTCCAAAGTGGAATGCTCAAGAGGCAACCATCCTTCAAAAAGCTAAAAGTAGGGCCAGTCAGCACCTGGTTGCTCTTGTCAACTGAGCTTTAAAGGTACGGGCCTATCAAAGTTTGGCTACAAGCATGGCTGCCTATGCTTGGGTTGGTACCAATCGCACGGTTGAAATGGGTAATGTCTTGTTCAACATGTTGACTACATGGTGAAACACTGAAAGGGGGCTTCTAGAGAGCTCAGAAAAATGTTTTATGGATGTGTCACTTGTCTAAGGCACGGGGGTCGCACTTGCCCCTGTGGAGGTAGGGGCGAACGTGACCCTAGGGTAGGGGCGAATGTGACCCGACCTTGTTTTGCGTGGCAGGCGCACTAGTTTCAGAGTCTCGAAAGGGTCGTTTCCCAGCTGTGACAGTCAGCTACGACGTCTCTTTCAAGTGTTACTTTGTACTTGTAACATCCATTTCAAGTAACTCCCAAAACGCTGTGGATGCTACGTTGTAACATCCATTTCAATCAACTTCCCAGACGCTCTGGACGCTACGTTGTAAAATCCATTATAAGAAACTTCCAAGACGCTCTGGATGCTACGTTGTATTACCCATGTGAAAGCAAGTGACCCCGTGTCCCCCTAACCTATGTCCCCAAGTCCACCCTAACCAATGTCCCCAAGTCCCCCTTAAATGCCCCTTGTCCCCAGGTCAATCCCTGAAAGGTTGAATTCAGGTATTCAATGGAAAGGCAAGTGACCTAAACAATGTCCGCAAGTCCCCCCCTAACCAATGTCCGCAAGTCCACCCTAAATGTCCCTTGTCCCCAGGTCAAACCCTAAAAGGTTGAATGAGGTATTCTATGGAAAGGATTGTGAGGTAGGGGCGAATGTGACCCTAGTTGGGGTAGGGGCGAATGTGACCCTGGGGTAGGGGCGAATGCGACCCGCGTCCCCTTATCTACCCTGGGTTGTTATTCAGCGTAGGTGGGGACGTCTTCACAAACGACCCGAAGGAAACGATTCGAAGGGGTCTCCTGGAATGCCAAACCTGTGACCTTGGTTAAGCTGTTGCGTAAATCCGACTCTCCGACCTCGGATTTCTAGCTGAAAGTCTTTGGTTCTGGATACCAACAGAATGTTAAAACGACCTTGTTGCAGAAGGGGATGAATTTTATGTCTTGATTTCCGACCGACCAGTCCAATCAAGCAGTAGACCTTCAGAAGCACATTATCAGAATGTCTAGGCTCCAAGCTGTTTGAAAGTTCTCAAAGCAGACGCAGAGATGCGGAAGAACTTCACTTAAGAACGCACACAGCTGCGCATCAACGATATCGATCATCGCCGGAGGTGTGTCATGGGCTTCGCGGTCCTCAACGTGGTTAGTGCAGTCTTTGTGCAACAGGTTGGGACAAAGTGTCGCCGGGATATGAGGATCTGGTCGTATCGATTTCACCATTGTAAATCTGATTAAAATATGTCATTAATCCGCAATAAGAATATGGTCCATGGTGATCATGGTGCTGCAATATTTACCGTAATAAATGCCCTATCATACTCACCCAGTTATGTCGGTAAATATACCAGCACCATGGAGCATGTGGGTAATATGAAGATGGATGTGATGTGCCCAAAGTCATCCAAAGTTGTTGACCTTTTTTTTTCGTATGGAAACAGCTGTGGTGATTCATCTATTGAAAGTCAAGGTGGGCTGGTGCAGAACTGATGAGCCCAAATTCATTTCCACTGCCATCACTGGTTGGTGGTTTGGAACATGGCTTTTATTTTCCATAATATATGGGACAATATCTTTCCATATATTGGGAATGTCATCATCCCAACTGACTATTTTTCAGAGGGGTAGGTCAACCACCAACCAGGGGAAAATGATGGTTGTAAACCAATGGCTTTGAGGCACATGTTCAGACAAAGCCGTGTTCGCATATACTTTTGCGTACTTTTACCGTGTATACTTTCTATGGCGGAAGGTCTCTATCTGGGAGTGATAGGAAACGGCGCTTGTTGCAGAAATTTGTCATGGTTGCAGGTGGGGGTGTCAATTATTGTTGTAGCATCATTCTCATACCATGAAACTCGTCATCATCACCATCAGCAGCAGCAGCAGCACAATCATTATGATTCATGATCACCACAGGCCAGTGAACCCATGAGTTTGGTCCTGACATTTGGTGGTGAGATTGGTTTTCCTTTTCTTTAAGTCTTTAACCATGAGCCAGGTAACAGTTTGTGTTTCTGGAACTATCCTGATCTGCATTCAACAAACTTTCACAGCAAAATATTTCTCCATGGTTCCAATTTTAACCTTCGCATTTGTTAAGGGCCCTACGCGTGCCTTCTTTTTGCTTTCTCAAAGGGGGCTCCGCTCTCTGTTTCTGCTCTCCGGGAGGCATTAAAGACCGCGAGTTCCGACGATGACCTGGCGTTCCGACAAAAGGAACGGGACATCGCGCAGTACAATCGACGCTTTGATGGCACAGCTTTGGATAATTTTGCCGTCAAATTTTACGACATCATATGGGCGAGTAATTTGGGGGAATTGATTTTTGATGCTACTAGACACGGAACAACTAGTATGAAATAACTTATAATCTTGACATTTTTCAACATCTATGAACATGTAAATGGTAACAATGAGTAGTTTTTTCATCGTGGTTCCCTCCAAGTGAAGTCATGGCCAGTGCTGATTTGCTGCTGAACAGTCCGCTTCGGTGAATGAATTCAATCCTGTGGGATCATGCTGCATGCTCAAAAAATCTGACCAATGGTCGTTTTTTGGAAATCAACAGCTCATGGACACAGAACGTTGGGATGCTGGAGGGACGGGGTTAACAAAACATGACAAACTGATGGGCGTCCCGCTGGTCACCGTACTCACAGTTTGACCTGGAGAATATCCCAGTTGCAACAAAAAGCAGGACAGTAGTCTTCCAAGCCCCAACTTGTGCCAGGGTCGTTTTATTAGTTGGGAGAATATGATACGTATTCTTCCCACTTTAAAGTCCCCTATACCTTTGAATTGCCGAGCTTCCTGCTTGGTTTCATGGTCAGTTTCATCCCTCATTTCTGGTTATAGCATGTTATATCCCATTACATTTAGATCTCCACCATGCCACTGGTGTCCCCAGGGAAGGTGAAGAAACTTTTCTGCTCCATTGATGGTTCCGGTGTTTTGGACAATGGAACTGCGAGTTCGGTGTGAAATGCTTGGATAGTAAACGGTTTAAGTCTCTATAACCCAAATTTAACTGGGGCATAACATGTAATGTTTATTACACGCTTACCAATTGGGAAAATTCATTGGTGTAGACATGTCTTTGCACAGGTCATATTGGATATATATCGTGGGAATTCGTGGGGCATGTCATGGAAACACGAACCATGTGATTTCAAGAGCGGTCTTCCGAGGTCTTTTGCGGATGGAAATGATTGTCGATTTTTGTTTGCTCCTGCCCCATGTTTTGAACACGCAAAAATCATATGTTCACATATTTTTCAGGTATTGATCGCAAATGCGAATCTCACCATTATATGTACATCCGTGACGGACAAGGATTGCATTGCGATTGGTCGGGGATAGGTTTCTGGTTGGGGCCTCATTGGCAAACAAAACGTTATAGAAGAGACATTTGTATGCTTTATACCCTTGGATGCTTGACGATGATAGACACATAACAGCAGCAACCAGGAAACAAGCCAGAATAACAAAACACCAAAGCTGCAAAATGTAATTGATGCGGATATGTGCAAGTCATAATGGTATTGTTTCTGATCCTGGATGCGCAGTTTATCTGCGATTCTATGGCAATTGTGAGACCAGTTTATATACAGACAGAACCCCCTGCGAACATGGCTTTCTGACCCAGAGTGATCACTGTATAGCGCATATGTTTTTTTGCTTTCTGTGCAATAGTGAACTCCCACATGAGCAAACTCTTGCGCGATTGACACGTGGAGGGGCCGTGGTTGGTACGCGATGTAGCTGCCCCAGACACCTTTATGTTTATCCACCCCTTCAAAAAAAACACATATTGAGAGCACATATCTAGATGGACTCCGAAAATGTCCAATTTTTGCATGTTCTCTCAGACGTGCACATCATCAAACATGGATACCCGTAAAGTCAAGTATGCCTGCATGAATAGATATATAACATAGGCCGATCGAAAGATGCACAGATGCCTTGTGTTACAAAACATCACATTGGATTGCATGAGGGCACACACTGTTTCAAAACATTACATTGCATTGCACATACATACAATAAGCAACCAAAAGCACATACACACATACATACACTTCTAACAATTTATATATATATATATATGTATATATATATATATATATATATGTATATATATACACATACATGTGCATATACAGTAGCAGCACTCCCAAAAAATAAAGAAGTTTGATTTTTGTAGTTGGATTTTAGTTGGATTTTACTTTTATCTCTTTTTGGGATGTGCTCATGGTGCATGACATGGGAACCTCCCAGGACCCCAGATCGTGTATACGGGGATTAACATTTCTGAAATGTATATGGTAATAATTGGTAATTGAACATATAACCATATATTGGTAGTTTGTATGGTATTCCGATCATATAACCATGGTTTTCATTTCTGAAGTTGCTGCTGAACATCAGAAAATCTGGTACTTTGACCAACATAGCTGGTATGTCTTGAGGAACACCGATGGATGCATCCCAGTTTTTCCTCCACACCAGAGTTTTGACACATACCCATATCATGGTGATAAATTGATGACATACTATTGAACATGGCCTAATGTTGAGGATGGGTTCGCACCAAAGTCAAATGGTTTTCCTCAATCATTAGCTACCCAATGGTAGTTGGCCATGTGAAAATGGACAAACCTAGCACTATCCATTCTTCATCATTCTTCATTTTCTAAATCAAGCAGATTACATGAATATATCTAAACCCTCCACCCCAAATTCTCCATGTACAGTATATTTACCTACATATTTGGGTGATTTATGGGGCAAATCTTGTTCAATATTTCAGCACCATGGTTCGCTTTTTCGGCATGTCTAGATGGTCATTCCCTGGTGCTTCTCCATCTTCTTCGGCCTCAACGTTGCTTCAGGTGATGGAGCGATCACTCTGGATGAGTTCACCAAGCTGGTGCAGTCTCCCAAGTTGAAGTCTCTGAGCCAATCAGTCAAGGGTTGGTAAACAAAATAAATAAATTAATATATATATATATACATATGGGTATACTTATGTATTTATTTTTATGTTTGTATGTATTTTTGTGTTTTATTGAATTGTTTGTATGTATTTATTTGTTTTATTTATATGTTTGTATTTACGTAACTCTATATATATATATATATGTAAATATATATATATATATATATATATATATATATATTACAGTATATTTAAATATATATATATATAGACTACAGTATATATATATATTAGATATTGACAT
>Ga0126342_10016658_pt1 | contig 12794 bp, 17 predicted proteins | sample Cyp1metagenome_FD_92528 | JGI IMG/M metagenome (GOLD analysis project Ga0126342, IMG submission 92528) | Coral microbial communities from Lord Howe Island, Old Settlement Bay, Australia - Cyphastrea 1 metagenome | ecosystem: Host-associated > Invertebrates > Cnidaria > Coral ...
CTTACTTGTACTTAGTAGGGAATGGGGGAATGATCCACAATAACTAATGGAAAAACAGCGACATCGTTGTCTCACCCTTTGAATAACCTCCGTTGTCATCTTACTTGTACTTAGTAGGGAATGAGGGAATGATCCACAATAACTATGAATAATCATCCCAGCAACCCCCATTCCCATCCATTCCGTACTAAGCACCAGTAAGTTTACCCTCCCTTGTCATCAAACAAGACAATAGGAAATCCCATATCAGTGGAGGTTTTAATGAGATGATCATCAAACTAAATGGGGGAGTTTCCAGCATGCCATGTTTGATTACCGCAGACCAGAGGGTAGCTATTCTTAGTATGAATTATATATTGTGAAGCAACCAATTTCGAGACTATGTGTATGTATATATATGTATATATTGTCTTATCCAAGTATGTGCCACACACAAAAAACGCCCAACCATGTTTTGCCATTGTTTTTTTTTTGCCAAAAACGCATACAACATATACTTGTTTGGCATACTGCAAGGTTTTTTTCTTCCTGCTAGTTTGTTTTGGTGCAGAAAAGAACTAACACATACTATATAATACCATCCCCCTATCTAGAAATCCCCTGTGAATTCGCTCGGAAATAAATACAGTAGCTCCAATTCGACCAGGGAGTTCGGTTGGGGATATGAAATCTCACAGGGGGAAGGGATTCATTTCTTGATTCAGCTGCAAGAAACTTCCAGCGGAGCGGCTTCCTCAGCGCCAGGCGGAGTGTGAAGACCAGTCTAGATGTCGGAGATTGAGCCGAGTGCGTGGATGCGGAGATTGAGCGAAAAAAATGCCGCGGGCCGCGGAGCAATCGAAATAACATCGTTTGAAATGAACATACATAACTGAATATGATGATACCGTGAAATCCCCTTTTCGTGGATTATGATATATTCCAAGGTATTGGGTTCAGCAATCCCCAGATTCAGATGGTGTTTCCAGGATGCTTTTTGATGATACTTACCCTCTGGTAAACTATGGAAAATTACCATCTTTAAGTTCGGTAAATCAACTATTTCTATGGACCATATGTTCAATAGCAAACTGTTAAATTACCAGAGGGTACCTCATATTTCCAGCGATTTCCAGCTTTTCTATCTATCTTGGGGGTTACTATAAGCCCCTATAAGATCTTCATCCCAGGGCGAGGTCAAATCTTTAAAGCGTTGCGGGGCGTGACTTGGCCCGTTCTTGGAATGTGAATGAAATTATGGATACGATATGGAGATACAATTTAAGACATATGGATAGTTTTTGGATCTAATGAGATTTTGACATTCACATATGACATTATGACATATTATGACCCTATATGGCCATATAATTAGGGCATATTGGCATATACCCATAGGATCCATGTATGCTATATATGGTAACATATGGTAACATTTACCATCAATATACCGCAGTCATGTTAGCATATATACCAGCACCATGGATCCTATGGGATAGGGATTGGTCAACACCTATGACCATACAGGGTGCTTCGCCGATAGCGGTTTTTTCGGGCTCAAAACACCACCTGTCGAAAGCCAAGCCTGGGGATCGCCAGGACCTGCGTGACAGGAGTTACCCGGCCTGGTAAACTATCGGTTTGCGAACTGGAAAATCACCATGTTTAAAGGGTTTGCTATGGAAAAACACCATGTTTAAAGGGTAAATCCACTATTTCGACTGGGCCATTTTCCAGTTTGGAAAGTGTAAATGTTTACCAGGCCGGGTAAGCAACAAAGAATTGGAATTTCACCAGGATGAATTTCACCAAGTGCATGACGAGTTGATTGTCAGCATTACATGGATATGTTGCTAATTACATATATGGGTCATGCAGCTAAATTCCCTGGAAAATCCCAAAAATTGGTTGCACCCTCCAGAAAAACAGGCGACAGGTGTTGGTAGATATTCCAAAGCTAGAGTAGCTAGAGCATTTGGATTCGTTTCTGATCGGCGTCAAGTCATTTAAAAGAAAGGAACATCCGAGAAAAATGTATAAGATTGAGACATTTTGAGACGGGCTTCCCGGGATGCTTCAAATGATTCTGTCGGTGTTCTACTTTCCATCGATGAATCTAAGTCAACCACTTGCAAGTACGAAGCATTGCCAAAAGCAAGTAATTATTGCATTTGGCAAACTCTGAGAAAACATGTTTTTTGGGGTTTTACATGGTTTTACCATTTTACCAATTCAGTTTCACTTGAAGCATCAATGACTGCATGCTTCAACCCTGGCAGGATGCCTAACAAGGAGAAACTCGCCAAGAAGAATGCGTGCCTCATGGGGCTGGTGGAAGGTTGCCTCCGGTAGCCTGACCTATCCAGAGAACATTTCGAAAAACATATCCCGTGCATTTTATGATACGCATATATATATAGATAGTTATATATTATATACAAAGCAATATAGAACATATCATGTCATAGACTAGTTTGTAGACCTTCATATATATATATATATGATAATCTTTTTCATATAACATATTTCATAATATATATATATGATATATGTATATATATATATATATACATATATTATAGATATACTATATACTATATACTGGTTGTATATGTGTAGCTTGGTCTCCAACTTGCTGTCGATTTTCAAGTCATCCCCACGGGCTGTTAACACAACTTCGTGAAGACTTTCTTCGATGGACCAGCACAGTTGTACATTAGAAGTGCAAATAAGTACTGAATATATCAATTCAATATATTCAACAGATTCAATATAGATTCCAACTGTTGCAACCCACTTCCTAGATGAATCTTGGATCGACTTCTGTCCGCTGGACGTCCTTTGAATCGTTGTTCCATTGTCCCTAAATGATCCCAAGTGAAAGGGCCCAACAACCCAACCGAAAGCGACAGGTACTTCGCCAAGCTCGTTGACCTTTGCGTGAACACACCCAATGCACTGCTTGTGAGTTACATGGCCGGGTTTAGCTTTGCCATAGGGCCACTTTGGGGTTCCGGGCTTCCAGGGGTGTGCCAGCGTTACTGGTTCAGCATAAACTTAATTATTTGGATCGAATGGAAAGCAGCTTATGAAGCAATGGCTAACATTCTGAGACGAATAGATTTTCCCACAGTTCATTGACTTTTGCGTACTCTTGCGTGTAATGCTGGTAAAGCAGTAGTAAGCCATCTCCGAATCTACCATGTATACATGGATATAAATGGGTGGTATAAACCATCAACATATGGGTGGTTGATTATTGCTTTTTACTAACAACCCAATATCTGAACTTCATGTCAGCCTCCGGAAGCTACAGGTGTTGACAACATTTCCTCCAAGCAGATGCAGGAGACGGTTCTGGTTGACTTAGAGGGAGCAAATAACTTGCAATGTTGGGGTTTTTATCCCACCCAGTTTGGTAAATTGCAATTAGTGTATCATAGAATAATATTGTTTATCTTTAGTTGCTGTAACTACTTACTGGTGATATATAGATTTCGGACATGGAACGGAAAAAACACACGGGTTGGATGGTTGTTGATGGTTGCTTCCCCCTGATTGGGTGATGTGAACAATCAGGAGCGATTTCCGATTATATACTACACTCCGTGATCATCATTTCCATGGCTGGGAAATCTTCTAAAAACACTGAGGTTTTTTCACATACCATCATTGATCCATCATATCCATCATCTATAAAAATCGGCTGGAAATCCGGCTGGAAATCCCCATATCAAAAAATGGAGGTTTTACTCTCTGGTTATGACGAACAGTTCGCCATGGAACATCACCATGCTATTAATAGGTAAACCATCTATTTCTATGGGCCATCTATACCATGGCTATGTTAGTCATAACAAGAGGGTAATGGGGAAGATCATCGAACTAAATGACGGAGTTTCCAGCCACGCCAGCCATGGAGCTGATCTGATTGATCTGCCGCAGGACATCCGATTGGAGCTGCGAGGAAAGGCTGTGGTGCTCATGGGTATCTCAACTGCGATCTTTGCGGACGAAAAGATGACCAAAAAGTATATTAGTCATATAATGTCATACATACACATATATATATACACATATGTATATGCATATTTATATATATAATATTTAGATATAATATTTAGATATAGATTGTGATTTCTCATTTTCTTATGTTTTACTTACATCGATCATTGTGTTCCATCCTATTTGAGATGATCCTCATGGACCAGATGGCTATTTTTGGGATTTGGGGTTGATCCTCACCGACCAGATGGCTAGGTAAGCATTGCTATAGCCGCAAATGGTTGGATCATGTTGGATCCAATTCCTAGCAGTAGATTGTAATATATTATACATCTATATATACATCTACATATAGAGTTTATTGTTTGCATGCTATACCGTGCATATATATATATTAATTTCAATTCATCTTATATTTTCATGTTGACATCAGATCAAAATCCGTCATGACTCTGCCATGAATTTCACCCTCTTCTCCGCCATCCCCGGTGCCGAGGCAAGAACACCATGATTCGCAAGGCCCTGGCGAACGGCCACGAAGAGCACCCCGAGGTGCACGTCAATTTCGCAAGGTCCACGATGGTGGTAGATGTTAATGGGGATGTTTCAACAACAACAACAAGAAGAAGAACACGTGTATAGCCATGGAACAATAATCATCATCACCATCTTTAAGTTCGGTAAATCATCTATGAATGGTCCATTTTTAGTCGCAAACCGTTAGTTTTCTGGAGGGTACCTAACAACAACAGGTGGATGTAGGGCTGATAAAACTGGGAAATGGGGTTGTGACCATCATTTATAGGGCTCTAGTTATCAACAATGGGGATATATAGTTGGCTGATAAGTGATGCTATATGATATACTATATATGGTTGGATATTGATAAATGATGGGTTGGCTGATGATTATAATGATAGTTATCATTTATAGGGATGACCATCATTTAATGGGGATATATAGTTTGATAAATGATGGTTGGCTGATGATTATACAGGGTTATAGTACCCAGTATATTGGGGATCATCATAGTGAATCCATATTAGTCAGCCATTTTACTGGAATGACAAGACCGTTTTGAACGCTGCTTCTGGATTAATTTCTGGGAATGTGGATTTACTGTAACCAGGAAGAATGGCGGTATAAAGATATGTACATACATATATATATATAATATTAAGGATATATAATGGATGTACAGGGATATCATTCTTTTTTCAGGGAAGATGCCATGTGGCTTTGACGGCTATGAGTCCCCCGGTACTATACTCTTTTTGTTCACTTTGACCCATGGGACCGAAGAAGCCTTTTTCAAAAGCCATCCCCGCTGAATGTTTCCAATTTTGTGTGGGATTACCATTCAAAATTGGATCATCCAATGTGGGATTCGTCCAATGGTATAATATTAATGAATAGTGCTTCTTAATGGTTATTAATGGTTAATAACACGTATTCTGGTTGGTGATTTGGAACCATGGAATTTTGAATGACTTTCCATCATATTGGGAATGTCATCATCCCAACTGACGAAATCATATTGTTCAGAGGGGTGGCTCAACCACCAACCAGATGTTTATTCTTGAGATTACCACATGACATTGGCTGGGAATTATATGGAATTAAGAGTTACCTAAAGAAATATAGCACAGCACGACGTCATTGTAAATGATGGACAGGATTGGGGGAATCATCCCTAACTGCTGAACTTGACCCAAAATCTATTGGATTCCGATGGTATAATTTAGCTACAAGACTGTGATTTGGGGCAAAGGTAGGATCTCTCTCTCTCTCTCTCATGTGAAAACAATCTTATACCATGTACAGATATTCTTACAGGGATGACTAGGGTCAGGGAAGGAATATGAAACAGCAGACGTATTGCTGAATGTTGTGTGTAAGAAGACGTGATATACTGGTGATGGCATGGCAGCCAAACATTTGAGAACAGTTGAAGTAATTCTGATATTTTCTGAACATCACGTCAAATGGATTCTTGAATGGTGCATAAACATGGTGTTGCCATCACATTATCATGTTTGTTAGATGTGCCATGATGTGCCAAATTTATATATATATATATATATATTATACAATAATATGCACACATGTCGCGCATGAAGATCTACCAAGAACTGGCTGTATCTCCAATCTCGGTGCAGTCAGCCGCCACCAGGCTGGCCTCGATAAGCTGCGCGCCATCATCCAGGGCAACCTGGGCTTCATTTTTGCCACGATGCTGGGCCAGGAATCGGATCCCGTGACAAAGCCACGAAAAAACGAAGTGAAACTGGGGTGAACTTCCAATGCTGGGCATAGCGGGATAGCATGGGTCAACGGCTGGGCATTGGGATATCATCAAATAAACTATGAAACATATATATATATAGTTTGTTAAATTCCCATGTTGGTTGATAAGACTGGTTGGACTCCCCAATTTTTTCTAGTTCAATCTCTATGTGGGAATGGTATACCGTATACTTCGTTTTCATGCACATGTTTGATGATGTTTGTTTGTTGCATCTCAAGTTTCTGCATTTTTGATGGTAACCCGTTACCCTCTGGTAAACCAACAAAAACTATAGAAAATGACCATTTTGAATAGGTAAAAATCATTGAACTAAATGGTCCATTTTCCATCGCACACCGTTAGTTTACTGGAGGTTAGCGGTGAAGTTTCCCAGTTTCCCACCCAGTTTCTGCGGTGACTTCTGAGGAATTGCACCACGGATGATATCCGCGATGTCTTGGGCAAGTACAAGAGGGAATCTGCAGCAAAGGCGGGGCAGCACCCTGGCATTGAAGCGTAGGCTGGGATGGGTTTGGAATGGTATGTTTCGGGAGGATTTGGAGACGGTATCATGGAATCTTACATAGAAACCTGAATCATTCCGGGTATTTAGAAGTGGATGTTTAACGATGTTTACTTAATAAAGTGTGAGCAGGTTGCCTTCACGTGCAAATTCTCCGTCCTTGATCTTCCAACCTTTCGAATGTGTGGATTGCATCGACCGGAGATGGGCTCAAGAAAGTGTATTCCAAATTGCCCCCAAAATAGCATGGTTTGATTATACCTTCCTGTAAATGTCTACATAAACTAACATTTTCCGATGAAAGAGAGTCGCCACTTTCCGATCACTTTCCGAAAATCCCTGCTGGTTGGTGGTTTCAAACATGGCTTTTATTTTCCATTTCATATATGGGATGTCATCCCAACCCCATTGAGGTTCATATTTTTCAAAGGGGTCGGTCAACCACCAACCAGTCATTATTGATCATTCTTGACCACTATTAACCTGGTTGGTGGTTTGGAACATGGCTTTGATTTTTCCCGTCATATTGGGAATGTCATTATCCCAACTGACTTTCATATTTTTCAGGGGGGTAGGTATACCACCAACCAGTCATTATTGATCATGATTCACCAGATTACCACATGACATTGGCTGGGAATTATATGGAATTACCCTCTGGTAATTTAACATAGCTATTGAAAATGGCCATAGAAATAGTGGATTTTCCCATGAAAAATGGTGATGTTCCATAGCTATGTTATTTTACCAGAGGGTATATGGAGTGATATGTTCACCAGGGAATCCCTGGTTTTCCCAGATCTTTTCCACCGATCCGGCGGGTTTTCCTCCCGAGGACGTCCATCGTCGACTGGTTCATCCCCTCGGGGCCCACTGGGATGGACCCCTCCCAGACCTCCTTCTTCCAGGCGCTGAAAAAAAAAACCGAAGGGCGGGGTCACCGATGAGACAAGAAATGTCAAGAACTCTCATGGTTTTGCTGGATGTTAATGGTGAATGATGGTTAAACTCATGGTTTGAGCAATGAAATTGTTGATGTTTTGAATAACCAATGGCTAATGGTTAGTCAATAATAATAAACATGGCTAACAATGCTTAATTATAATCATTATCGGTCATTAATGGCTAATCATTAATGGTTAATAGTGGCTTATTGACAAATGGTTGCTACCTCAATTTCTTGTGGGTTGCGCTCGACTATAGATGGGAGATTTTCCAGCCACGGAGCTGATTACTGGAGGGTACCCTTTGGTAAACGTTTACATAACTATGGAAAATCACCGTTTTCAATGGGAAAATCCACTATTTCTACGGCCATTTTCAACAGCTTTTTGTTTGTTTACCAGAGGGTATATCAACTGCTTTACTGGGGAGTACGAAAAGATCCATAGGGATTTCACGAAAAAATGGCGGAACAAATGGACTAGTTGAATGGGTAAATGGTTCCCGGATGTTCCTGGATTGAAGTACAGTGTTTGGATGTGACTATATAGTTTTAAGATGTTGCAGCGCTTCTAGTTGTTGGACATCTTCTGGATAAACCAACAAGTATGGTACTTTGTAGGTGGAACATGGATAAGCGTATGTAAGTTACCTTCAGTTGCTATCAATGGGGGAAAACGGTTGGTGAATGCTGTGTGTGTGTTGCTATAAATTTGGAGAATGTGATTCATACTGGAGGCTATCTGAGAATCTGAAGCATGTTTGCTGGGACTCTGGTATTTTGGTAGGTCACATATTTCAGTTGATGCTGGTGGCGCATGCAACTTTATGCACCTAGTTCCATTCCTGGGATGATGAAAGGACATAGGAATATGACGTCTTGCCGTTTTTTGGTGTTTGCATGGGCATTTTTCACTGGGAAATCGGCAAATCTCCACCTTACCGGCCACCAAGCGAAATCTTGGGATAGCTGTAGGCCTTGAACATCGGTACCAAGATCGTAAAGGGACAGATCGAATTGGTGAGCGACTTCAAGATCTTGACAGTGCCTTGGCACAGCGAAACATGAGAGGAAGATGGGGGAAACCCTGAAAACATCATTAAAAAATCCACTGGTTGGTTTGGTTTGGTTTGTTGGTTGTTTGTTTGGTTGCTTGGTTGGAAGGTATGGGTAGAATCGGGTCGGTATGCGTTAGGGTGCCATGGGATGATCTAGAAATGTCCAACCAGATGCCAGGATGATCCCTGCTATATAAATTATAAGTAATATCTGGACATACCGGTATACCCCATACCTTAACGAGACTTCCTAAGAATCCAATTCTGAAGTGGTTTATTGATCCATATGGAACATAACACAGAAGATGAATAAGAATGAAGCAGAATCTACAACGGTAACCCATCCATCATACACTACAGTAACTTCCCGTATCATCGGATCTGCTCGGCTTAGACTGGCGAGAGGGTCACTGCCTCTGGCGCCGTCTTGTTGAGCAAGTTGGGCATCCGACCTTTCGAGTACAAGATGGAGGCGAGAATGGCGAGAGTGCCGGCGGGCAAGGTGGACATGGAGTAGTGGTTCTGTATCCAATGTACTGTTAGTATTGTTAGTATTGATGCAGTTATGTGAGCCACCGCAAAAACCCCGGCAATACTAAATATGTATTGGACGGACATTGGTTTATGGAAATTGATGGAAATGGCTAAAAACACACGGTAAGCGATGGGACCTTCCCAAATTAGCGATACCCCTTTTCAAGGTTGTGTCATTGTAGTTCTCTATCCACATTAGCGATACCCAAATTGGACATTGATGTCTGTGAATTATATATAAAACTGTAGCAGTTTCCTGCAAGCGATACCCCCCAAGTTTACCATATATCATTATTGTACAAACGTGTGGTAAGCGATGGGACCTTCCCAAATTTGTTGATGTCCTTTCCGTGAACCTAGGGTTTTCGAGATTGCTCATGTATGATTATCCAATATCATTATTATATTGTATTATATATATATATTATATTATATATTGTATTAGACATTACACAGTATCATATATCATCATATTTGATAAATGATATATATATATATATATTTATATACATATAATATCACATATATATATATATATGTACATATATAAGATACCCAGATTAATGGAATATCTCCACTGGATTATGGGATGAAATATGGGTTATATGTGACTTTTCTCTCCAGGTGAAGTATGTCTTCCAGGATGGTGCGGTCTTCAGCGCAGCGGTCTTGGACATGTCCGAGGCGCAAAATCCCAACCTTTCATGGGAAGATCATGGGAAAAAGGGTGGAATATATATATATATATTTGTCTACGAAACCCCCTATAAATGGAGGTTTGAATTTCAAATGGGAAAATCATGGCACAACATAGTAGATTCTGTTAGCCATGAATGGAATTTATCATGATTTCTTCCTCCGAAATGTGGATTCTTTTACCAGAAAAAGGCTGGATCAACCGTGGAACATTGGCGATTTTGGTTGGTATCAGCCAGCATGAAAGCGACTTGTCCAGAAACAGTGGGCACTGAATATTAAAATGATTAGATCAACTTGACATGTCCGACATGAGGATATGACCTAGCGAAAAGTAGGTGCAAGGGTTTGTTTTGTGGTTGTACCCATTTTGTTGGTGTGTGTGTTTACATCATCAAGTTGGAGGTACCTACCATATATATGCCCTCAATTTCATGGCTATGTATATAAGGGGATATGCCCCAAACATATGGCCTGAAAAATGGTACAGTAAGTCCATCTTAAGGTCCTGAAATTTCCATTGACATCATGCAGATATAACTTTCTAGAACAGCTGGTTAAAGGTCTTTATGATTTATGCTTATCCGCTGACACAATTCTGAGTGAACAGACTCCTGGGTAGAAAAAAATGGGTTTGTTTTTGGCCTGTGATGACGCGGTACCATGACTCACACCAAGCTATTCTTTGTACATGTTATACAGAGAAGACCAGCTATGTTAAATCCTAGTCTTGATGTTTAAGTCGACATGGTTGATGCTTAAATCGCCATGTTTGGCAGCTGAAACTAACTCACATGTTGAAATTGAATGCCCAAATTTTCTGCTGTCATCCCCAGTTTATATCCCCAATATTTCTGCTGTTATCCCCTGTTTTATCCACTTAACTCCCCATTTCTGCTGCTATCCCCAGTTTCTTCCTTGTAAATCACCAAATCTTGGCCAAGTTTGTCTCAGTTTTTGGCCAGGGGAAGGAAACCCACGACGGCACAACGGTGGCCAGGACATGCTGATCCAAAAGTTCCTGGCGGGCATTGCCAACATGGCAGCCTTCAGTCGTGAGGCTCCGGATCCGCAACAGAAAATGCTGAGACGATCAGCAGCAACAAAGATGGTGAAACACTTGGATAACATTACCAAAACACATGGAATATTATGTATATATATATACATATATTATGTATATATATATTATACGTATATATATATATTATAGAGAGATCTCTACATACATACATATATATATAGTCTATGTACATTCAGAACTTACATTACAAGAATAAGCAAATACCAGCCAGAATCATGGTGATATATTTGGTGAATCTTACAGACTGGGGTTGACACGAGCAAAAAGAACATGCCATGACTCAGAGATGAGCAAAAACGCTCTTGGTGGTCCCTCGCTGGGGCTCTTAACATCCCTTTAATCCTGGGACAGGTATGGCTCCAGCGTTTTTTGTTCCCCAAAATTGCATGCTTCAGTATCTTTAGATATCGATTTCGATATCCTTACTGGTGCTAAACATAGGGAATGGATGGTTTGCTGGGGGTTGCTGGGACTACTAATAGTTATTGTGGGATCATTCCCTCATTCCCTAATAGTCATTATTGATTACTAATAGTTATTGTGGATTACTATCTAAAGTTTAAAGATACTAAACATGGAATCTCATTCCCCAAACGATACTAATAGAACCAATAGGCCCAATAGCCATTATTACTAAGCACCAATATTACCCTCTGGTAATGACTAACATAGCTATGGAAAATCACCATAGAAATAGTGGATTTTCCCATGAAAAATGGTGATTTTCCATAGTTTTTTGTATGTTTACCAGAGGTTATATCCCATTAAATCCCATTAAATCCCATTAAACCACCATTTTCCTATGGTTTTCCTATGGTTTTCCTATGATAATCCTATTATTAACCACCATTTTTGGGCCGGCTGCCAGGTGGGCATCCCCACGGAGGCGGGTCTGCCGCACGCCTTCGGCAACGCCTTCCGCAACGTGGCGGCGCTGGTGGCGGACATCGACTTCACCTTCAAGGAGGCCGGCGGCCGGCGGGAACGTGGGGCCTGGGTGGGTTTATGGTGATTTAATGGTTTAACACTGGGTTAACAATGGTGAATAATGGGATGATATGAGATTTACTTGGTGGCGAACTACCCACTTAGTAACTATAGGTTATAACCCTGGTTGGTGGATGAAGCCTACTTATCCCACTGAAATCACCAGGGATATAACCTACTTAGGATTCGTGGGATGAGTCACCAAGTAGCCAAACTTGATTAGTTGTTGGATGGGAGTTAAAGTATTATGTCACAGCTATAGGTAGGGACTTTGTTTGGTTTAGGGATATAAACTGGTTGGTGGTTTGGAACATGAATTTTATTTTCCCATCATATTGGGAATGTCATCATCCCAACTGACTCTCACTCCATCATTTTTCAGAGGGGTTGGTTTCAACCACCAACCAGATATTATTGATCATGATTCACCATTGTTACCCTCTGGTAAACTAATATAACTATGGAAAATCACCATTAGTATAGTGGATTTTCAGAGGGGTAGGTCAACCACCAACCAGATGATCATCCCATTATTAACCACTATTAACCCACTATTAACCACTATTAACCACTATTTAACCACTATTAAGCCACTATTTAACCACTATTAACCACTATTAAGCCACTATTTAACCACTATTAACCACTATTAAGCCACTATTTAACCACTATTAACCACTATTAAGCCACTATTTAAC
>Ga0126342_10016659_pt1 | contig 12794 bp, 14 predicted proteins | sample Cyp1metagenome_FD_92528 | JGI IMG/M metagenome (GOLD analysis project Ga0126342, IMG submission 92528) | Coral microbial communities from Lord Howe Island, Old Settlement Bay, Australia - Cyphastrea 1 metagenome | ecosystem: Host-associated > Invertebrates > Cnidaria > Coral ...
GCAGGGTCATCACTAGAACTGCTTGCCATAGCACAACGAGTCAACCCCCATCTCCCCCTTGATCTCAAAGGGCTAGTTAGATAATAGAAAAGGATCAGTTACAAATAGACAAGACTATATATAATAAGATTATATAAGTATGTTGGGATACGGCCATCGCAACCACCAGAAACCAAAGACCTGAAGAAATGCAAGAAAAGCGGTTCGAAAGCCATGCCCAAAACATCCCAGCCAACCCGCTCTGCTGCTCTCCGTGTTCATCAAGGTTGGTCAAGAGAACTTCCAGTAAGGAGTAGGATCATCGATTGGTTTATGATCCGAAGCCCAGGTGCTTGGCGACATACTTCCCAGTGTCAAAGCTCGCCACTGCTGCCTCCTGGCCAGGCTGGGCAGCAAATCTCTCATCAATTTCTATGGGACATAATGGGACACTTAACATCATCCAAGGTGGGCTGGACAACGGATGCGGAAATCCTGTTGGAAGGATTTCAAGCCACCAGCTCCACATAGCAAAAACTCACTTCCAACTCGGGAGGCACCAGTGATTTTCATGATTTGCTATGTACTTGTTGGCCCCATCTCAACTGCTCCGGCCAGCGGTCCCGACAGCCTGCAGTTTAAATGGGACCTGCTCGAGAAAATTGAAGACGTCCCTAGCGCTTGAAGCACTTCTTGGTGCTTGCCGCCTGCAAGGCCAGGAAGACACCCAGCAGATGTGAAAATCCCAGGGATTGCCTAGAGGGTTTTTCTAAGTTGACGCTCGACGAACCGTGGGCTCGACGAAAGCTCCCTTTCCAAGCCTCTTCTGGGCGGCAGGCCTAGGCCTTGCAGCTCAAGTGGGGATTGACATATACAGGAACACCCAAAAAAGTAGAGACGATAACTTACCGCTTTCTTATTATGTTGTTTTAACTTCTTTACGGTCTGTCTATGTTCTCTGAAGGTGCTACAGACTCAATGTATTTAAGCCCAAGATTAAATCTAAAACATTATGTTTCTGGTTTTAAAAGAACACCACAACCACGGCCAGAGTGGTTTGATCAGTTTGATCCATGGCCAAAATATTGAGACAAATTCTCCTTGCAACACTCACGGACTTCAGCTAATTATTGGTGTTGCCTTTCTCTCTTGTGCAATTCCATACTTACACACGAGCAAAATCGACGGTCTTTTCTCGGTATCTCGTGTTGTTGTTTTACATGCTGCTAAACTGCACTATGCAGTACCTTTTCATCTAATTTTTCCCTACACATCCCCACACATTATATATATATACTGAAATGGGTTTTGTCCGAAAAGAGGGCACCCTAATTCCATCTCATGGTTAAAATTAAAAGAGAAAGCGTAAGATCTTTTTTCCCCATTAAAATGAAACAGAATTTCCATGAATTTCCACAATGTGGTGATTTCATGGTCACTCCCTCCCGCGATTTGTTCGGCTCGGCCTTGCCGTCGGACGGGCGGTGGTCAGAGCCGATTGGGACTGCAGGAGCCTGGGGAGTTGATGGTGTGATGGTGATCAATGGTGATGAATTTATGATTATTATTGGTGGGAATTAATGGGGATTAAACGGGATTAATGATGACTAATGGCGGTAATGGTGATTCATGGGGAGTAATGGTGATATGGAAATTGACATTGTATGGTGGCTGTGGTGAAAGATATGCGTCATGGTCGAAAGACATGGGGTATGGTCATCCATCCAAGAGCACGACTGTTTGTCACAGGTATGCCAACCATTCTGAAAATGGATGACCATCCCCGAATGATGTGTTTATATAATCCCACTTTTGACTATGACACATATGGGATGAACATGTTTTTGCGATTATGTTGATTTAATGCGACGTAACGGGATGTGTGAGTCATATAACCATGCAGTATGATATCATGTGGGTATGTCGAATAGTGGTGGATACCTGAAAGTTGCACTTCTCATAGGGAAAATAAAGACCCGCCAGGAAATGATTGGGCCCAAGTATTGTGAAACAAACCCATATCCAAATTCGGGCTGCAATCCAAAAAAGTTTTTAAGATGATTGTGTTTAGATGTAAGACTTGTGATTCCATTCGAGGAATTGTCCAAAATCGATGGAATAATCGGATCATCCAATTATATCCAATTTATGGCCATCTGTCTTTGGGAAAAACCGGCTCCTAAACCAGGCCATCGGTTGCTGGTACCCTAGTTTTGGACCAACCCAAATGGAACCCTGAAATTGCTTGACCATCGAAATGACAATTTCATTCTTTAAATATGACCTTCGTTTTGTAAAGGTGTTTGCGGAGTCACCATGCGAAATAATGTCAATGTTGTATGTGTGCACCCACGCATGTACGTACGTACGTACGTACGTACGTACGTACTGCATGCATTCATCCAGCATTCATCCATCCATGCATGCATGCATGCATTCATGGATGCATGCATGCATGTATGCATGCATGTATGTATGTATGATGTGTGTGTATGTGTGTGCATGAATGCATGCATTCATCCATGCATGTATGTACGATGCTTTGTGTATGTAGGTACCGTATGAATGTATGCGTGTATGGGATGATGGATGGATGTAGGTATGGATGTGTGTATGAATGTATGCACGTGGGTATGCATATATGTATATGTATTGTGATGATTTGTTATGCATGCAAGAAAGAAACCACGCGTGCAGGTCATCAAACCCAGTCATTGCTGGATCCACGGCACGTTGAAACAGAGGCCAAGCTTCATTTAAAGAGTGGCTACAAATATCTGCAGATCAAAATTCGAGCAGTGATGGGGTGAGAGCAAAAGGGGATTCAAGCACGCAGCATCTACATGGCAGATCCGTCTCAAGAAGCATGTCATGTGTGCACGTGTGTATGTGTCTGTGTGATTCTGTGTGTGTGTGTATGTGTCTGTGTGATTCTGTGTGCGTCTGTGTGTTTGTGTCTGTGAAACATCTGAAGAGATGTACCCTCTGGTTATTTAACATAGCCATGGAAAATGGCCCATTTATAGATGGTTTACCTGGGTTTACCTATTAAAAATGGTGGATCTTTCCATGGCAAACTGTTAGTCATAACCAGATGGTAAAACGATGGGGACGTTGCATACAGGGACCACGTCCAACGAAGCTACCTGACTCTATGGGACAGCGCCTGACGTTGCGATGAACGCAGTTCCTCGACGAGAAGCTGAAAATTTAGCATCAAAGGTCTTCCTAGTCTTCCTAGGCACGATGATTTTGTTTTGTTTTGCACAAGGGATTCAACTTCGAACAGATCACTTCTATTCTAGCGTGTGTGCATGTGTATGCGTGTATGTATGTCTGTATGTCGGTCTGTCCGTATGTACTGTACGTAAGTACGTCATTATGCATGCATGCGCCTATAATATCCTATATATGCACAATGTTGTACAATTCTAATGTGTGTGAAGCACAGTGATATACACTGATGATACGAATTTTAGAACATAAGGGGACCCGTCCCGCCTTGGCTGCGTCCCATTGCTACGTCGTTGCCGCAGGGATTCTGCCAGCTCTGCTTTGATCGTCTGATTGGAGAGTCGCATCTGCAGGGCTTTGGACGGCGGCCAATAGTGCCACACGTGCTTGTCATCGTGGCCCAGGAAGCATGAGGCATTTTCCTGGACGAACGAATCATGAAAACTTGATTAAACAAATTGGTGGCTAAAGATGGTTTGAGGATATATATGGATATATGATATATGCAGCCAATACAAGATTGAATGGCAATTAAGAAAGAAACAGTTTCGGAGGACCAGTTCATGAATAGATTAGTTGAATTCAATATGATCGGAGGAACGGAGCTGAGAGGCTGGAAATCACGAATGCCAGTGGCAAGAGTAGCTTTTACCATTCAAAAAGATACAAATATCATATGGGTTTGTTTGATTTTGTTTGAACATATATATATATATATACATAACTATATATATATACATACATAATTATATATATATAGATATGGACTAACTGTAAATTGATCGCAATTTTCATTCATTTCTTTTAGTAAAGTGGTACAAGTACAACATTGGGAACACATCCCTTGAAGCCACACCCTACAGTTGACTCTGTGTCATCTCCAAAGCCCCCAAACTTCGAAGTTTGGAACCCTGGTAACAGCATGTAACAGCCAACTTACCCTCTGGTGAACTAACATAGCAATGGAAAGATCCACCATTTTTCATGGGAAAATCCACTATTTCTATGGCCATTTTCAATAGCAAACTGTTAGTTCACCAGAGGGTAAAACGAACACAAAACCTTGTCATGTTGTGCAGTTGCACCATAGTCTAAGAATATGTTTAACTGATAATTATATATATATAAGATCTAATAAGAACTCCCGCCTTCTGGATGTATTTCACGAGGTTGTCTTGCTTCTGGTCAACTCTGTGGCAATGGCCCCCTAGCACAAAGACTCTCCTCAGAAAAGGCTGGCTACTCCGACTGCACGTCACATGTCAGCACCACGGTCATATGTGGCTCAGGATGGCTAGAGCGTGGGTCAGAACGGTTGCGCCCTGGCAGAAATCTGAAAACAGGGAATGGATATTTATGTCAGGTTCTTTTTCTACCAATGTTTTGATGTATGAAATTTTGACAACATCCCCAAGCACAGAAGTTGCCCCCACCTTTGAGAACCTTCCAATCGGAAGGCCAGTTGCCACCCAGGGACACAGCACCTTTGAAGGGCCAACTCAGAACCTGCTCAGCTGAGGTGCCACCACGAGTTCAACGCGCGACTGATTTGGATCACATCTTTGTCCAAAAAGCCCACATTGCACATGGATTCTTGCTGATTTTATCTGGACACTCTGGTTCCTGAAATCCAGCAGTGTTGATGCTTATATATCTTATATATCTTATATATCTTATATATCTTATATACTAAACACACAGCACTAATTAGACGAGTGGTGTTCCGGTGCTATTCTTCAGCCACATCATTGGGCGGGTCACCGGCCTGAATTCTCTCCAATAATCCCATATCAGCCTAGAAAAAACACCCCAACTATGGATGGTCCCAATAAAATGTGGGTAAATTATAATATTTCACCAACCTGAATTAAGGCCATATTGGGATGATTTCCCTTACTAATCATAATTCCCAGTGAGGTCGCAGTGAGGTCGCTATAATTTACCCAGATAAAATGTGGAAATTCCCGGCTAAACCATGGTTTCGTTTAGGGGATGTTTCACATTAGGGGGAAAGGGATTCATCAATTGAGTCGTAGCAGTTTCAAACCTGGTTGGTGGTTAAAAAACCATCTTGAAAAATATGAAAATCAATGGGAAGGATTATCCCATATATTATGGAAAATAAAAAATGTTTGAAACCACCAATCAGAAACACACAGTGACGCAGTTGTTCTCAAATCTTCACCCTGCCAGCTCCCCAGCAGCTAAGCGGCTGTGTGAGCTTTGGATTCCTCAGCGCGCCGGTGCAGTGGACTGCCTGGACCAGTGCTAAAGGACGATCTGGGGCTTTCCATAGCCATGGTACCAGTACCCCCAGCTGGATGGTTTATTTATGTTTATTTCATGGAAAATCCCATTAAAATTGATGATTTGGGGGTATCCCTATTTCAGGAAACCACCATATTTAAATGGGACATTCATCTAAAATGCTCGAAATATAGCAGTAAACAGAAGGAACAAAATGGAAAAGGATTTGGCCGGAGAATGGGGATGGCTTTGAATTGTTTGCAGAGATGGTCCATACGTATGGCGAATGTGCCGAAACATCTGCCATCAGCCCGCAGGCCTTTTATTGTCTTGTTACTTTGCACCGTCCGAACTTCCCCGCCCCCTCCGACAAACCGAGGATCTTCCAAACGATCACTTTGTGCTTGCCACTGCTCGTGCATGATTAGCACGCAATGCCATGTCGTTGCCACAGCAACCCTGGAGTTCAAGCAGGGGCTGGCGGGGGAAATGGACAGGAAACCATGATTTTTACAACCCCTAAAATTGGGGGGGTCCCCAGGGTTGCGGTAGGTTTTCCCAACTGTTCAACTGATGAGATGAGATTGGCAGTTTGGGACATGACCACCACCCGAAGCCCTTGGGGATGCGAAGCCATGGGGACACCAAGTGCCGGTCCCCACATGGGTGGGTGGCCAGCTTGATCCAGCCATCTGCGCCAAGTGACATTTGCCCAATGAGCATGCCCAAATATGCCTCAGCGCACACCCAACTCACCCAACCGTTGGACCATTTTCAGCTTCCGGGTGCACAAGGCAAAGCAAAAACTTGAACTGTCCCATCAATCCAAGCTGAGTCTTTTTTGATCGAAATCCGCTTGCACCTGTGAAATTCACCGCGGGATCCCCACAGCGATTTCAAGCAAGAAGTCATGGATGTTCAAAATTCCGTTACTGGTATCGTCGCATTTTTGCGCATGTCTTGCTGCTGATTTTGGACAGAACAACGCCAATCCAGTACCCTAATAAGAAATAAAAGCCCCACCTCATTTGTATTGGGCCTATTGATGTTGATCCCTTATTATTAGCATGATGAATGTTCAGAAGTATCATACTTTCTCTCTCACTATTTTTCACTATAGTCTAGTGATATCACTATTATTTCTATGGGTTATATATTATATTTGACTATTAATGTTATTAATGTAGTATACCGATTAGTGTGATGGACCCCTATTGTGGATTTTTCCAAAATTATTGAGTATCTTGTGGATGGTGGGGGTGGGGCTCTATTGTGGAAAGTTTTTTCTCAGATTCATTTTTTTTCAGGAGGAGCTTTACACCTTTCTTTGGGTAAAGCTGGTCCATTTACTTTAGAAAGCAATATCCATGTTAAAGCCTTGAAAATGCAAGGTTTCCCAAATAATTAGATGCCTTATTTTAAAAAAAAAACAGCACCCAAACAATTTTCATAATTTTTCAATAATGTAATTGTTTCGATGGCACCCTATTGTGCACAAAGACTTTTGGGCCTTTTGGGGCCATTTATTTTTGAATTTAAAGGAAAATCAATTGAAAGTAGATTGATGTCAATTGAAATCCTTAATTACTTAAGTTGACTATCCTAAAAATTGTTGAGGGGGGGCCCAGAAAATGGCGAGTTCTTGAGTAGCCTAAAATTGTTGAGGGGGGGGCCACACTAATTAATAGCCAACATTATCTTATTCTCATGTTCACTACATCGTTGTTTGGAGTGCCCCTTGATTAAGAGTTGGGATGGGATCTGGGTAAATTATAGTATTTCACTAATCTGAATTAAGGCCATTTGGGGATGATTTCCCTTATTAACCATGATTCCAGTGAGGTCGCAGTGAGGTCGTTATAATTTACCCAGATGGGATTCGAAGCAAACGTTCAGAACGGTGGCCTTTCCGCTTTGCCAAGACGCCCATGTCATACATTGTCGGGACACCATGGACCGCACGAATGGCACGGACCCAGCGGTCCCAGCATCTCTGGGCCAAAGCTGGCGAAAAGCCCGGCAATACTGGCAACCAGTGGCAACAATAGCATTTGCATACGTACCATTCCAGCAGGGTCCTGTAAAAGGTCCTGAAATTGACCGCTTCAGTCCCAACCTTGGCGCCATTTGCTCCCAAAGAAATGGCCCCTCCCCACACACACACACACCGATCAGTCTCAGTCTCCAGCAGTCATCCGTATCAAAATTACAATTTTGAGGCGTCTGATCCACGGGACAAGGCACTTCCATCAAGGACTGACCCTCAACTGCGATAACTGATGAATCCTCTGGGTCCATGGATGGGACAAGCAAAACTTGTGGGATGAACGTGGACGCGCTCAAACCATTGACATCCATTGACTAATAAGTCAGCTTCTATTCCCCACAAACTTGACCGCGGCAACACATAGCGGGTGCCGATTCACTGGTGAAAACCTGCCTAGTGAAGATCCCAACAGATTCTGTCCGATCCGTGCTCAAAGATCGAGCATCATCAGCCCCCATTTATCCCCATTTCAACATTCGGTGAAATTCCCAAGTTTGTTGGGCCCCCATGTCCCCATCACCCATTTTGACGTTGCATTAACCGATACGGCTCGACCCGTGAAGTCCATGAGCGACTCAGGAGGACTCCATCACAAGTGCAGTGACCTGGCTTCCAGCTCCAAAACCAGGAAATCTGTCAGGATATGTCAGGATAAGAGGGAGTTGTCATGAGTTTTCTACTGATCAAGGAATCCTTGGAGAGGCAGGGCCCCGCGCCCTCAGAGTGGCGCCAGTGGGGCGTGGCCCCAGGGTGAGGTTCAGCAACCCATCGAAGCCTGCAGCATCGTGGGGATCTCCTTCGCCCAACTCTTGGCTTCAAGCCATCGAACATGTATGAAAATGCTAGTCATATATAGTTATTGTATGTTATTCATATTTATAATAAATATATATATATAGTTATTGTCATTGGGGATCAGCATTCCCATTGGATCCAATCAGCTATGCCCAGGATGCCGCGCCATTGGGGTAGAATTTGTCCCCTGGCAGAAAGGCCTGGGAGGAGCCATTGTCAAATTGTGGTGCAACCTCTTCAGGTGTGCCTGAAAAGTTGTTCCATGTTGTTCCACATTCCCACTTTCTGGGTAGAAACTAGTTGAGCCGTTGGACAAAGCATGTCTTTCAGTTCTTTGTTGGGCCTCCAGCAGCCCAAAAAAAACATGGAGGGCTCCAAGGTGTGGGGTGCGGGATCCCAACTGGGCCACTTTCAGCTGGGGATCCCCAACTCGACCCAACAATTGGTCGGCTCTTGGCCTTAGCATGGCTGGTGCCTTGCTTCTTTGGAGTTCCAGATGTTCTCCCCATTGCCTGTACCTGTTTGGGGGGAGTTGACGTGAGCTAACCATAGTCATAGAAAACCAGCATCTGTGCATCTGGAACAAGGGGAAGTTGAGGACATCCGTGGCTATCCACTGTAATCTCCACCTGGCAGCTAAATTCAACCCGGTTTCAATGTGGTTCACCAACCCCTGAACTAAAAGGTTGGGTATCCCATTTTATCCCTATTTTGTTGGTTGAATCACCAGTTCCGAATCAGAAGTTACAACCTTTCCAAGCAATGTCACCAGTTAGAACCGCTAGTTGATACACCACACACACACACTCACACACATATATATATATACATATCATATATTAACCATCATATATATATATCATATATCATACATCATACCTCATATATCATATATATATATATATGATATATGATGTATGATGTATATATATATATACATTACACAAGCAAGTTAAGGGTGAGTTTTGTAACTCCACCAGCTGGGAACTCCAAACGTGTTCTCTGCCCTGTCGCGGCTGTAGATCTCCATGACCAGTGCATCACCCGGATCGTAGCCTGGAGGCCACATGCCAACCTTTCAGAAAGGTGTGGTTTCTGGGTAGACTTCTACGTAATCATCCTGAAGTTAGATGGAATTTCATGGAATCTCATGGAATTTCCAAAGCTCTTCCAGTTGTCTGGTGATATTTTAGTTGAAAATTACAGATGCAGATTCTATCTGCTTCAGGATGACTGTAACTGTAGACACATATATATATATACACATGCATACATGACATGTATACCATACTAGCTGGTCAAAAATATTGGCTTTAGTTTTCATCATGAGTTTGGAACGGGATCGTGGAAACGTCCAACGGATTGTCATTCAAATGTTCCAAAAATTATCGCCCCTTTTTTTGCCAAGGTACATCCTTGGTATAAAAAATTGGGCGTGTGCCTCTCTGATGTGTTGCTTAGTTACATCCAGATCTCCAATATCTCCATCAGTGGCATCTCCTTATTCTCCATGTCATGTTACACAAAGGTTCCATCCCGTCGCCTCTCATGGATCGACTGAAGCGCCACCTGGTAAAAACTGCCGTGATTCAAGGGGAATTGTCCTGGAAACCATGGGGGTTGCCCCCAATTCAAAGAATTTCCTGCAAATTCTCCCCTAAATAAATTCTGAGAGTGATGACTTTGGTGGCAGCTCTATAAGTTTGTGCGTTCCACACTGAATAGATAAATCATGATAAATCCTAGGAAATCTCCTACCGATGGTAGTGAAATGTAATCACGAGATATCATCAGTGATTCAGCCAACAACTATCCACAAATGATGGCACAGTGTTTTTCGATCCAAATCGGGCAAGGGTTCCCATCAATGGCAGCTTTACCTCTCGCAGACCCCAATAACCGGTTTTTGGTAAATTTTCTTTATATATCTACCTCATTTCTCCGTCCCAGAATGGTTCGATGAAAATGGTGCGGGAAAATCCTATCTTATCTTTCTAATTTTATCCCATTCCCGCAATATCAATCAATATCAATCAATATCAATCAATATGACATATCCTGCAAAGAAAAAACTGGAGTGTTTAGTATCAGCGATAGGATCATGTACGATCATGTTGGGTCCCATCTGTGGTACTTCTGGTGTATTGGGAAGGGAAGTGTCCAGCCAAGGCACTCAGGATTTGCGGAGGCCGGCACCGGATCCTCAGCCAGTTGCGCTGTTCGGGTCTTTTGTTTGGAAACATGTCAAAAATGTAGGGTCGTATATGTCGTATATGTCGTATATGGTATATGGTCACTAATATGGTCATATCTCTCTAAGGCATTTTTCTGTGTCATTTGGATCATTTAAGGGATCCCGCTCCAAGGCGTTTTGTCGTTCATTCTGAGGTCGGGTCAGTGTGAATCTTGGAGTGTTTCTTCAAAGGAATCTCGCAAGTGCAGTACCTCCAAAAATCGCATAAAATCGCAACGTGGCCAGTCCCATCAGATCCGCAACGTGTCTGTGTTAGTAAGGCGCGGTAGACACGTCTAGGCACGTCTATTTTGCCAAGGCGCGCCGTAGAACGGTAAAACATGGTCAAACCGTAAAATGGTAAATTCCATGGGTTCCTGAGAAAAGCCACGCAAAACGGTAAATTCGTAAATTTACGATCTGAGCGTGCCCCTTTCGGAGCGTAAAACCAAAACATACCAAAACCGTAAATTTGGTAAATTTGCAAAATTTACCATAAACAAAATTTACCGTAAACCCGTATTTCCGTAAATTGGTAAATTTGGTGCGCTAAGCAAGCATTTCAAGGGGATAAGTGCATGGTTGTAAAATGGTAAATGCGTAAAGGCGTAATGTATCAATGTACTGGAGCGTGAGGAGGAAGAGGCGGTAAAACCGTAAAACGGTAAATTCGTAAAGTTGTATCATGATATATCATGATACTACGAGATTAAAGTTTACAGCTTTACCGATTTACCGAATTTACCTTTGCCCGGACACAGCAAAATTTACCACTTTACCGATTACCCAATTTACCATGGCCCGGAGAGCGTTCTCTCCTTAGCATCATGCCTTACACAGAGACAGCTTAGCCATCAAACAGGAGGAATCAGGAGGGTATCCCATGGCCCCGCACGTCTCCGAGGCCCGTGAGGGAGCTAGGTCCAGGCCTCGGGCCATCTTCAGTTGATGGTAAGCCAATTTATACCTGGTAGGACACTACCTTTACATACCTTTACCACCTTTCATGAACCCGAGTGGTATGGAGATGGGTTCAAATGTCATGATGTTGGCAAGCAAAAGAATTGGGTGGTCAAGACCAAACATCTCCCGGAAATTGAGGAGCTGAGTCTTGGACCAAAAGCCGCCATGAGCTTCACTTTGAGCTTCTGATGCTTGGCCAGGGGCGAAGCCTCCCGGAAACCGGACTTGCCAAGGATCATAGTTTGGGGTGGTCATAGCTGCCTTGGTTGCCAAAACCATGGACCCCAGATCCATCATGACCCATCCGATCTTCGACACAGCCCCATGGGGCCACCAGCACTCCCGAAAAGGGGATGGGATTTCTTGAGGTGCAACCTTAGTCACCATCGCCTTAACATGTCGGTTGGATTCCCTCACATATGAACCCCAAAAATCAAATGGAACAGATACAATATCAACATGTATAACATGGAATATCCTTAAAATCAAGTGGGATGGTATTTGACGCAAGGAAATAGACTAGATCCAATACTAAACTTTCTACTGTAGGATTGTATTTCGCTCTCTCTCACTCCCTCCCTCCCTCCCTCCCTCCCTCCCTCCCTCTCTGGCTCTCTCTCTCTCACTCCCTCCCTCCCTCGCTCCCTCCCTCCCTCGCTCTCTCTCTCTCCCTCCCTCCCTCCTTCCCTCGCTCTCTCTCTAGCTCTCTCTAGCTCTCTCTAGCTCTCTCTAGCTCTCTCTCTCTCTCTCTCTCTCTCCCTCCCTCCGTTTGTCCCAAAAATGCTGACTTACATTGTTCAACCATGTTAAATGCTCTCGCTCTCTCTCTAGCTCTCTCTAGCTCTCTCTAGCTCTCTCTAGCTCTCTCTCTCTCTCTCTCTCTCCCTCCCTCCGTTTGTCCCAAAAATGCTGACTTACATTGTTCAACCATGTTAAATGCTCTTAACAGGAAAAACTGAGCTTTCACCGGTGCCCGATGCGCACCTTGCCGTCCCGAAACAATGCCACGGCGTGCGGATGCTTGTCACGGGCCCTCACCAGGGCTTCCACCTGACGCTAGAAGTGGATATGTTTTTGAAGTAAATGAATATATATATATATATGAATAGGAATACACATGTGTGTGTGAATATGATGGATATATGATCGAAGGAAGTTTAGAAGTCAAACTTCCAATATGGACAGATGAAAAGCAGAGCAGGGCAGAGGCAGAGAGAAGAGGAAGATTAGAAGAGAGAAGATCAGAAGAGAAAGAGTAAGAGGACAGAAGATACAGATGCGCGAAAAGGTAGGAAA
>Ga0126342_10016660_pt1 | contig 12793 bp, 3 predicted proteins | sample Cyp1metagenome_FD_92528 | JGI IMG/M metagenome (GOLD analysis project Ga0126342, IMG submission 92528) | Coral microbial communities from Lord Howe Island, Old Settlement Bay, Australia - Cyphastrea 1 metagenome | ecosystem: Host-associated > Invertebrates > Cnidaria > Coral ...
ACTACCACCCCAGGGGGAGCACAAGCAAATCCCGTTTTTTCAAAACTATCTTTTGCAACTTCTAAAAGTAAAACTAGGAACCTGACAGCTAAGGCAATTTTTGGTTTTCTTAAGTCAACACCTAAGGTTTTGGTTCAAAACTCCCCTCGCCGTGTTTTCCCGGGGTCTTTGGGGCCATCGCCTTAGTGGGAGTGTGCGACTTTTCTCCCACGGGTGCCGGATTGTGGGTATCCGGACCTTGCAGGTTAGGGGTCAACCTTTGAAAACCCTGTCTCGTGCTGCATTTTTCTGATTGGCTTGGCACTTCTGTGACTATTTCTTCGAGTCCGACTTGTTCCTCGTCGATTTGCCACAGTTCTGACCTTCAGGAATTTGCACTTAACAATATCCATCTTTGCCACCTTCTTTGTTTATTCGGTTGATTTTTCCTGGATTGGCACATTGATTGTGACTTTGTTTGGTCGGTCTCTGCAGGTGTACCAAACACCTGGGTTTTGCCTATTTGACACTGAACTGGATAATCCCTGGTGTCTAAATTTTTGGTGTATTACAATTTATGTGCTCCTTCTTGCTGCTGTTCCTCATTTTGATTATTGGTTTCGACTTCTTGCAAGATTCCATTGTTGAGCTCTACCCAGAAACGGCGATTGCGCCGTCAACGTGCTTTGGCCAGACACACGTGGCACTTGCACTGCAAGCGGGAGAAAGTTCTCAACCCGCCGGCTCTACGGCGCCTTTACTGGACACTTGCTGGGCATCATTCCAAAGACCCATCATTTTTGAGGAGGATCAACATAGAGATCAAGAAGCAGTACAGAATCATGGAGATGGAATTATTCCCATGGCGATGCATTCATTGCCAGCGTATCAACAAGAAAGTGGCGGAAAAATGTGTGATCTGTGGAGCCCACTGGTCAACAGGTATTCGCCACAATACAGAACCCAGAGCGCACAAGGCGACGGCGTACAGAGATGCCTGGCCGCCACAGACGTCGCAGTACGCTTGGGAAGAAGACTGGAAAGATTGGCAATGCCATTCAAATCGTTCGCAGAGCCGGTCCAAAAGTCCACGAGTCCATCAGACCTCACAGAGCCCGAGGGGGCGCAAAAGCAAAGGCAAGGGAGTGGGCAAGCACAAGCACAAAGATGCAGGCTTGAATGTGCCAAGCACAGAGGCACAGAACACCTACAGTACCTCGCCTTTCACGCCCTTGACAGCAACAATGCCACCATGGCCTTCTCCGGAAGGGATGACGCAGAACCTGATGCCGGCAGCAGCTACACCGACCAATTCCAACAGTCTGGAGCTATTAGCCCAGAAACGGGAATGTGTTGCGGCGCTCCGAGTTGCTTATCCGGACATCAGCTCTGCTCCACAGGAGACCCAAGAACTCATCAAAAAAATGGACAAGGACATCGATCGTTTGGAAAAGGACAACAGCAAATTTGTTACAAAGAATTTGCATGCTGCGACCACAATGCTGGGCAAGGCACAGAAGATGCTGACGGAAGCGCTGGAATCAAAGAAGATCCATCGCACAAGATGGATCAAGCACATCACAGAAGCAGTCACTACGTGGCAGGCTCAGCTGCAGGACTACCAGAAGCAGCAAGCAACGTTTCATGCTGCCGCTACCAAAGCTCGAGCAGACATCGAAACAGCCCGAAAAGAGATACAAGCGCTGTCAGTCAAAGCCTCTCAAGCTACGCTAGCTGCCATGCCACCGATTGCGGCAGTGTCAGCGGAGCAGGAAGAAGGGAATACGGATGCAGATACGGAGGAGGAAAAGCTGCAAAGCCAACTCCAATCAGTTCTGCAGACCTGTGCAGAAGCCCTGAATGTGGAAGCTCCACAGCAAGTCAGCGAGCCAGAGGACATGACCATGGACGACGGAGAGCGAGAAAAGAAACGCTTGCGTTCCATGCAACCCTTTGGTGTGCCAGGCTTTTCTGGAGCGCCATCGGATGCCAAGCAGACCTGACTGGTGGCGGTGCATTGCTAGTGCTGAGCCATAGCTTGCATGGCGCCAGACCAACAGCTGAAATAGCTGATGCCTACGCACCGCCGCCAACGGTGCGTGCAGCATGCCATTTTCAACTGAACAATTTTGATCTTTATCAATTTTCACATTGGCACCATTCGATTCAACATGAACCCAATTACCTCAACCCATTTGATGCAGTCATGTCAGCTTGGAAACTTAGCTGGAGTGTTTTTCAAGACTCATGCGATGAATCCCTTGCAAGACCTCTGACTGATGTCATGAATGACCATGAAATCAGATCATTCGAATTGGCTCCTCGCATTGAACCAGGCCGTATTGGTGTTTTACCATTGCGTAGTTGCATTCGACTGATTAAAAGCCATTCTGACATGCCATCCAGAAGAGTGCAATTTCACTGTGATGCAACAATCCATATTGGATTGGAAGATGAACTCAGCATGCATTGTACCATCATGAATGCCTCTGATTTGGCCACATGGGCCGAAAAACCATGGACCCGTAGGCCACTGAGAGGTTGTCCCACAAGTGACATTGGTCGACCTGTTAGGAAGACTGACACAGTGAGCAAAGGACCAGGAGTCCGTCAGGGTCGACTGACTGATGATTTCCATAATGTCCCACAACGGGTTGCAGCGGCTAGTACAGCACCACGGAATGCCCAGCCAAATCATGTTCACCTTCCGCCACCACCTGCGTTTGTGACTGATATTTTTGGGCTTAGTGGTTTCCAGGCTCTGCCGCATGACTTCCTGATGGAAAACACCTTTCTCATCCGAACCTGGTACGTGCATCATTATCATTTCCCACGTTGGGTTGTTCCTAGGTTTGTGGAGCTTGATCATCGATGGGTTTTGTGGCAACGTGAAATTTCCTCTTCATGGCGTGACATGATTCAACCACAAGAAGATGTTCACTTTTTCACTGTGATGCCAGATCCAGATCGCAGTTTCCTGCAAAGGCAAGTTGTTGCTGATGTTCTTGTTGTGCAGGGGACGGATGCTGATCGATTTGCTGGATTGCTCACTGTGCATCACTCTGATATTCAAGGATCATTGCGACCTTTTGCACTTGCCATTTCATTACCAGATGAAGTCAGTGGGGTTGGACTGGCAGCGGCTGCAGATATCTCACATCTCTGCAACACTCATAGGTGTATTTTTTTCTTTGGATGGCAACAGGTCCCCTTTTCCCTTGTTCCGTCTCATTACATGCTTGATGGACATGGATTTGCTGGATATATTACACCATTGCCCAATCAACAGGCTGCTAGCTCCTCTCGACCTCACTCAAGTCACTCAGGACATCGAGTGTCAAATGGTCCACGGAATGAAGCCAGCAATGATCGTGTTGCAGACGCCAACCAAAGATCTAGTGATGCTGCAGATGAAGAGTTTGATTATCCTGAAGATGCTGAGTGTCTCACGGATACCTCTTTGCCTGATTCAGTTACCCAATTTGAACAGTGGCAAGGAGTCCAAGTGTACAGACTAGGTCGTCATGTTGTGCACTGTTTCATCCGATGGGGCACCTACAATGCCACCTTGCATGAGATTGCTCATTTTCTGGGAGAACATTTGCGTAATTTGATTGGCATTCACCACGTCCAATGCGCACTTGTTGGTCAGCATGATGCAGAGGAGTCGGTCATTTTACAATATGTGAATGACTTGCCGCAAGGCTCCACTGAGCAGCTGATCATTTTGGACGTTGAAGTTCACTTCCCGGGACAAACCATAGGTTTGCTGCGTGCGCCTGAAGTCACCAGAAGCGTTCATAGGGTTGTCCCTCAGATTACGCGTGCATATGTTCTGCGACTTGCAAGGCTGTTTAATTACTGTTTTTTGCAAGGGGATAGATGTCTGGTGTATTGGGATCTGAACCTCTGGCCAGAGCAGGATGGTCGTGTTCGAACAATCCACCATGGCACTTACCTGCGCGTTGTGGCTACACCCCCGCTGAATTCCGCAGTCCCTTTAGAGACAGCCTTAAATTTCGCGATTTCAATTGATGATGATGAAAATGCAGCCATCCTTGATTGCACTGCACAGCCGAGAAGGGACCGTGCACTTGCCTTGACGCAGTATAAAGCATCCATTTACCGGACACCTGAAAGCACCATTGGATTGCATTCCATCGCACAGAGGGCCTTGTCATCCCAGGTGAACTCTGTTTGTCTTCCTAACTGGAAACGTCATCTTGCGCACGCGTTCAATGAAATGGGATTTGTTGAATGCTCCGAAGAAGGTTTTGTTGCTTATATAACAACATGGTATGTTGACCATTTGCACAGACCCAGATGCGCAGACAGCCGACCGGTTAGACTCAGAGGTGATGATTTTGATGATTGGCAGGATCTGATTATTGAAGCTTGGAATGATGCTATTGATCAGTTTTCGCCAGTTGAAATCACATTTGTCACACCAACACCCCCGCACACGGAAACTGAAACTGTCCTTGCGCATCTTCTGCTGGAGCAACATAGGCCTTCAGTCACGCATGCTGCTGGAGTGATTTCTGAAATTCGACAAGGCAGAAGACATGCTGCATTGAGACATGTTGCAGTCTCTATAGGTCGATTTCTCAGGGTTGATGCGATCTTGCGAATGATATCCCTCCAAGACCTTTGTGTGCTTCGGTGCTGTGGTGTCACTGTGAACAGGATGAGTTTGCGACCGGGGGAGATCGAAGATGTTGACTCGGGTTTTTGCATAATAGTGCAAGTTGCGTCAGTTGCTACTGATGGCATGATTGCCCCTGCTTTCGAACAACAGCCTCTTTGGGCACCTGCAATGGCAGCTGCCATGGAGGCACATCAACTGATTGCTGATGATGACCCAGAAGCACAGGATGACAATGTCTCCTTTATGCAGATTGGACGTGGCATGAGTGACCCAGGGATTCGGCATGTTCCGTTGATGACCTGTAAACCAGGCAATGATGATGCTGATCTAGGTTTTCCAATCATCCGCCCAGCCGCTGACTTGCCACAGCGACAGCGGCTTCCGCGACATGACGGCCAAGAAGATTGGATCATCCCTCTGGGTAATTTGATCCATGCGCATGGCACTCGAGGGGTATGGGACAATGAAATTCTGATGCACGTCACGACGTGGTTTATTCATCACAACCAACGTCCCATCTGTAGACGGCCAAGAATCATTCAACTGCATGGTAACCCCCTCACATGGATTGAAGATCTCAGAGCAGTGTGGTCTGACTTTATGGATCGACGACGACCATTTGCCATCCGTATCGTGCAGCCGCGCCCACCACAACATTTGGTCCAGCCAAGTGTTTGCCACATACTGCTTGAGCAGGGAAGTTCTGACCAGCGTGTTGCAGTGATTTTCACAGCTTTGATGGAAGGTACACCACACGATGCCATTGTGCAAGGTGCTTATTCTGCACCGCATCGAGTCAACCGTGACATTGTTTTGCAGATCATGGATCTCTTGCCATGCAGTGTTCATCGTAGGTGTAGGTTAGTTCGTGACAGGCAGATACTGGATGAAAATGACATTGTGCCTCTTGGATCAGGCCACAGTCTTTGTATCCGTATTGAAGCACCGTTTGAACCAACACAGATACATGATCCTACTGAACAGCTGCATTTCGAAGATTTGTCGCTCATGCAAGTACCGCCGGTTTTACCTTCGCAAACGACTGCTGCGCAACCTGGTGACTCTGTGCCAAGTTGCCCATTCAATCCAAATGCACAAGTTTTTCATCCAACCGGGCCAAATCTCTGGCTTTTTCCTGATTTTGTCCAAGAATTGCATGCGACCTTTGCTAATGCTGCCTTTTCTTGGGAAGGAGAAGAAGCAACTGCTCAAGTGTTGGTTTGGTTTGTGGATCACCGCTTCCAATTTCCCACTTGCATGTTTCCCCGCTTAGTCACTCTGGGAGAAGATTTTTCCGATTGGGAACAGCGTATCAAATCTGCTTGGCAAGAAGTTCTTCAATCTGAGCTTGGGATCGAGATTGCGATTGTTGCACCAGCACCTCCGCAGCTTGAACCCGGAGTTGCTGCGCATGTCATTGTCGTGCAAGCCCCAAATGATGCTTGGGCTACATCGCTTGTTTCGACAATTGACCTCAATGTCGGGTTTCACCCAGTTCGCAGAGCCGTCACCACACCTGAAAGGACCACATATGAACATGTTGTACGCGCAGTCGGCTATGAGGAAATCTGCCTACCACCTCACGGAAGATCGCCTTGTACACTCTGGTATGGGCTTCAGCGGATGCATCCAGGTCATCCCATTCTAGGATGGACAGGTTTTGGATTTGTTCTCATCATTGATGACTTACCACCCCAACAACCTAGAGATGTGCCTGAAGAAGATGTGACATCCGTTCTGCAGAGATCCATGCATGCTGTTCCAATCCAGGATAGCACTAAAGTTCAGGAAGAAAGACTACAGCTCCGGTTTGCTGAAGCTAGCCAAGCCTTGGACAAGCTTGACACACATTTCACTTTGCCAGTGTTTGATCTTGAAGCGGTCCTGGAAGGACATGCGCAGTGGTTGCCTCAATGTCTCCCATGGATACGTGATGAATGGTACGCCTGGGATCAGCCTTTTGAACATGTCTCAGTGTACTACGATGGATCATTCCTGCCCAAAGAAGGAACTGCAGGAGCTGCAGCCGCAGCGTGTCCTGCAAGGAAGGCGTTGGTTGTTCGCTGGGGCAGTTTCGGCGCATCTTCCCTCACCAGAATTTGGGTCATACACGGCAGAAGTCCGAGCAGCACTTTTGGCAACAAAGCAAGCCTATGACCTTGTGAAAATCGCAGTTGAAGTTTTCGGAGCCAAGCCCAGTGTCTCCTTCCTGTTTGACTCTCTCTCTGTGGGTAAGCAGGCAGAAGGTCTATGGCAAGCCAAAAAAGACAAGGTCTCATGCCATGCTATCCGCAGTATCCTACGGATACTGCAGACTAGATGGGATGTTGATTGCGAACATTCCTTTGTTCCTGGCCATTGCGGAGACCCTGGTAATGAGCTTGTTGACACCATTGCTTTGTGTGCTGCGAAGGGGATCCAATTGCAGAATTGGGATACTACTCTCAGTTTCTTGACTAACTGGCACTTTGTCCAAGCTCTTGGTTGGGGTTGGATTTTTCGACATCCATCGTTTTCTAGCTGCTGGTCTGAGAGTACGTTATGCTTGCCGTCCAAGCCCATGACCACACCGGCTCCATGTGCTGTGGGTATTGGCACGACACCCCAAAATTTCGAAGTTGATGAAACGGCACTTGTCAAGCTTGAGCTGCTTACGTGCAATGTGCTCACACTGACGAAAGGATCTTGCAAAGCTAGTGTGGACCAACCAAATCCTCTCGGTCCAGCCAGATTGCAATCAATCATCAAGCAAATGAGCCAAGCTCGTGTTACTATCTTTGCCTTGCAAGAAACACGACTTAGAACCAATGTTAGGCTCCATAGTCCTGATTACCATCTATGGCATGCCCCTGCCACCGCACAGGGACAGTATGGTATCTTGTTAGGATTTGCCAAGCAACAGCCATTTGCATTTCAACAGGATGGGGCTCCGCATGACCATGGGTGGTTTGATGAACATGACTTCTCTGTTGTCGCTGCTGACCCTCGATTTCTTGTCATCAAAATGCACACGAGTTTTATTAAATGCCTTGTGCTTGCAGTCCATGCGCCACATAGTGGAGCAAACTCGGATTGCATTGAGATGTTTTGGCAACAGATCGAGCAAGCGATACCAAGGAAGTATGACCGATGGCCAAAGCTTCTTTTAGCCGACGCTAACTGTAGATTTGGTGACTGCCCAAATCAACACATTGGTGACCACGATGCAGAGATCTCCACGGCCAAGAGTGAGGCCTTCTGCCAATTTGTGGCCACACATGACCTCTTCATTCCTGCCTCGTTCTCCACATGCCACATTGGTCCTTCTGGAACTTGGTGCCATCCTAATGGGGATTGGACTCGGAATGATGTCATTGGGGTTGACATGACTTGGCCGTTGGTTTCCTGTAAATCATGGACTGACTTGCACATTGATGTCTCACTTCAGAAAGATGATCACAGGCCTGCCCGTGTTTATCTTGAGTGGTACGCACAGAATCAACAGATACAAGCAAGGCAGAGATTGCCTAAATGTCCACCGCGATTTTGTCATGAGGCGCTCTCAGCATTTAAGATTCAAGCTGCGACCTGTGACTGGATTGGTTTGGATGTTCATACACATTTCCATTCCCTTCAGAAGGGTCTTGCTACATGTACCAGACGGGAAAGTATTGGGCCACAGACGACCAAACCACGCAAAACCACCATGTCTGAAGACACATGGTCGCTCGTCTGTGTCAAACGCAAATGGCGGAAGAATCTTGCTGAGTGCCAGAACCTACAAAAATGCACATTTTTGCGAGCCATTTTTGCATCTTGGAAGCATGGGTGCCATCAGCCTGATATTGGGACCAGCCCACCAGGGTTTGCATTGGAATTTGACCAAATATTGACGCAGCTTGATGTAGATGTTGCCACTGCACTGCATCAGTTTCGCTGTTATGGGGCTCAGGTCACGCAGGCTCTTAGGCGGGATGATGTCCTTTTCTATGATGCTCTTGCCCAAGAGAGCTCTCACTGGCTGGAACCCCATCATGCAAGAAAGCTGTGGCGGACACTCAGACGAAGCTTGCCCAAATTTCGACAGCGCAGAGTTGGGTTTGACCCTCTCAAAGTTGATGCTCTGGATGATCAGTGGATGCCCCATTTGTGCCAGCTTGAAGTTGGGCAATCCACGACATCGATGCAACTGCTGGATGAATGTCACAAGAGACAGCTTCAAGTGCCAATACAACAACGACAGTTTGATTTGACTGATCTCCCTACGATTTGCCAGCTCGAAGATGTCATTCGTCAAACACCAGCAGGGAAAGCCACCGGTTTTGATGCACTGCCTTCGCAGTTGTTCCGGCAAAATCCCTGTGATTTGGCCGACATTTTCTTCCCGTTGCTCCTCAAAATGTATGTCTGGCAACATGAGCCCATTGCTGGGAAAGGAGGTCAACTAGCAGTGATTCACAAGAAAGGTAGCCCATTTGCTGCGCAGAACTATCGCGGCATTATGTTGCTCCCTACCTTTACCAAACGAGTCCATGCTTTGTTGCGATCGCACATCATGAGCCTGCTCCATAGACAACGCCCACCTGGACAGCTTGGAGGGTTTGCGCACCAACAGGTGATGTATGGATCCCAATCGCTTCAAGTCTTTGGACGAATCATGGATGGACAGAATCTCACGTCAGGCATACTTTTTCTTGACCTTACCACTGCGTTCCATCGGCTGGTCCGTGAATGGACCTCAGGTATCAGTGTTGATGCCGACCTTGAGGAAGTCTTGGCGGCTATGGATGCTGAGGGCCTACCTGTTGCCGACATGTGTGACCGATTGCACTTGCCTTGTTTATTAGAGAGATTGGGAGCCCCGGCTTTTCTGATCCAGTTGATTAAGGACGTGCATACAAACACATGGATGGCAGTTGGAGCATCGCGTGCCTTGGCCACCACGAAACGTGGCACCAGACCTGGTAGCCCGCTTGCCGACTGCATCTTTCATGTGCTGATGTCTGATATTCTTCATCATTTGCAGGTTTGGATTGACTCCCAGGAGGCCTTCAATGACATCCTTCAAGAACTGGATATCACTGGTGCCAGCTTTGTTGCATGGGCCGATGATCTTGCCATCCCTTGGGCGACGAGGACAGCCGATGAAATGCCCGATGCCCTCAGGCAGGTGATGGGGTTTGTGGCTCGACTTTTCCATCGTTATGGGTTCTTACTCAACATGGAGAAAGGTAAGACGAGCGCTGTAGTCTCCTTTCGAGGGACTGGAGCCCCGTTGCTCCGTCAGCACTTCCAACTCGGCCCACGTCCAGGTGATGAGGTTGTGATTGATGGACAAACATTCTTTCTGCACTATGTACCTTCTTACAAGCACCTTGGTACAATTTTTGCTGCCAACCACAGGATGGATTTGGAGATCCGAAGCCGTATCGGACAAGCGCAGGCGGCTTTCAACCTGATTGCCAAACCCATCTTGACCAATCGGCATTTGCCGGAGCGCAATCGTGTGCAACTGTTCCGTTCACTAGTGGAGACTAAGCTTTTCTTTGGTCTTGGAGCGTGGCTGACACCAACACATCGACAAATGGCCAAAATCAAAGCAGTTCTGCTGAGGATGTTGCAAAAAGTGTTACGCTTTACGAAGGATACCATGCTTTCGACACCGACTGCTGAAGTGTTCCGACGTACCCAGCAGCCGGATCCAAGAGTGCGTTTAGCCACAGATCGATTGCTATATGCGCAGAGATTGTGGGAGCATGGCCCTGCTGACCTTCAACATTTGCTGCATCGGGAGCAGGCACTCTGCCAGACTTCGTGGATGGAAGGACTCGTTGCGGACCTTGAGTGGCTGCGCAAACTCGAGCCTGATGAGCAGACGCCTATAGACCCAAATGACTTGACTGCACTTTTCGATTACTGGCAAAGTGGCACACCAGAGTGGCGGAAAAGGGTCAAACGAGCATTCCGCAGATTTCAGCAGCAAGAACACATGATGCAACAAATGCACAGGCTACATGGCCAGTTCATGAAAGCATTGAACAGTTGCGCATCCTTTCGAGATGTGCCTTTTGACCAACCCGATTTCGAAGAAGACCACAAGTGCTTCTGCGGTCGATGCTTCACGACCCCGCAAGGGTTAGCGACGCACAAACGCAAAGCACATCAGATTGGTGCTATTGAGAAGCACCTTATTGACGGACCAACGTGTCCCTCCTGCCTCAAATTCTTTTGGAGCAGACAGAGGCTCTACCAACATCTTTCATATATACCCAGACGCACGAAAGTCAACCAATGTTTCCAGGACTTGCAAAAGAGAGGCTTCCGTGTCCTTGAGGACTTGTCACATGTGCCTTCATCACAGCCTAGAGGCCTGCACCGCACAGAAGCCTTACAAGCTCTAGGACCACACATGCAACCCAAGGATAGCCGCAGCAATGAATTGCTGCTGACCTGCCAGAGACTTGCACAGGTCGAAGAAGCCATTTTTTGCATACGTGAGCCGCCTGATGCAGATGAGCAAATGAGTGCCTACTGGCAATGCCTCACAGCTGCAACTGAGGGGTGGTTCCAACGATTTTGTGACTCTGGATATGACGCATCCTCGATCACACATCTTCCGGATGCGTGGCTGGATGTGGCCGCTACTGCTGACCCAGATTTCCCTGAGTGGCTGGAGAGCGTCTACATTGGATGGGGTGAAAGATGTTTGGAAGATGTGATTGCTCATTTTGAAGATGGTGAAGCTGAGTCTCTTGTGGACACTGCTTATGCCGATTTCATATTTGAATTTCCCAGAATGCAAGCGCTCTCTGAGGCCGCCTTTCTGCGTCAGAAGATCGGACGTCTTGAATGCGAACAAGGGTCCCATTTTCCTCATAGATTGCCAAGATTTGGCGCAGCTAATGCCAAAGAGAGGACACAGACTGCATTGAAAATCCCATCACTATTTGAGCAACAGGAAGAGTGGCTGGACAAAGTGCGAGCCTTCAAGTTCGATACTATTCCAGACTGCAATAGCATACCAAGTAGTGTCGAAGCACGTTCTGGATTACCAGTTTTTCTAGTTGTGCATTTGTTTAGCGGCAGAAGGCGAGCCACTGATATCTATGCGAGACTTGAAGAGTTTGCCCTTGGCAAGGGATACAGAGTTCAAGTCCTGTCCTTGGACACCGCTGTCTCTGCCTTTTATGGTAATTTGCAGGTTGGCCATGCCACATGGAAGGTCCTCATGAACTTGTACCAAGCTGGAAGAGTCTCTGCGACTATTCTGGGCTCGCCATGCGAAACCTTTTCAGCAGCGCGGCACCATCCCCCCGATGATGTGCCCCCTGAAGAAGTGATGAAGAAATGGCCTAGGCCACTCAGAAGTGCCAAGCGATTTTTTGGACTTGAGGGCCTATCCACTAGAGAATTGAGGCAAGCAGAGCAAGGAGCTGAATTCTTTCTCCAAGGGATTCTTGTTGCCGCTTGGACTCTCCGGCATGGTGGTGTTTACCTCAGTGAACACCCATGGAAGCCGGAGGATGAGGCCAAAGTGAGCATCTGGACCTCCCCCTGGGTGCAATTGATCCTCCAGCTGCCGAATGTCAAGCTGCATAGGGTCTGCCAAAGGAGGTGGGGAGCCAGTGCAGTCAAACCTACGGGGATCCTTGCTATCAATTGCCCCTTTTTTGCTCAATCCGCATATCGACGACAGCTGCCTGATGCTGTCAAACCACAACAAGTTGCTATTGGCCGAGACAGGCGCACTGGACTTTTTCACACCGCGGTACTCAAAGAATACCCACCAGCCTTTTCAGCGGCATTGGCAGGAGCGGTGGCTGACTGCTTCCAGGTTGCAATTCGCCAACGCAATTTGACTTGTGGGTCTGTGCATGAGCCGGAAACTGAAGCATGGGTACAGGAGGCCCTAAGGGCCTGCGCCGACATTCGCACAGAGGCGCCGTGGCTTCCAGATTTCCAAGGCTAACTGCTTTTGTACCATAATTAACTCTCGTTCGCAAGGCGGAACGATGCACGGCAGCAAGGTAAGAACCTTTTGCGCATTGAAAGAAAGAAAGAAAGAAGTCAACACCTGTGGAAACACTAAAATCAGAAAAACCTTGGGTCTAACATACTGGAATTTAGTGTTCCCACAGGTTGTTCTGAATTTAGTGTTTCCACAGGTGCTGATTTGAAGAAAAGAAA
>Ga0126342_10016661_pt1 | contig 12792 bp, 14 predicted proteins | sample Cyp1metagenome_FD_92528 | JGI IMG/M metagenome (GOLD analysis project Ga0126342, IMG submission 92528) | Coral microbial communities from Lord Howe Island, Old Settlement Bay, Australia - Cyphastrea 1 metagenome | ecosystem: Host-associated > Invertebrates > Cnidaria > Coral ...
TACTCCACTAGCACCAAAGGGACCGTCCACCCCAACCTCAATGAGGTCACTTAGGGCTCCTGCGCAGTTTCTGAGCGCCCCTACGACTGCCGCCTCTTGGTAGATGCAGAGCTTGCCACTGCGCAGGATCGATCCGACCCTAAAGTAAGTCTTGCAGGCGGCACAGGTGGGAATTCCAGTGAAGATATGGCAGTTAGGACACTCACCCATCTACAACTTGAACCAAAAACACTAGGGAACACAGAATTCACCTGCATCTTAAAACCCGGGGGCGGAGGTCTATATATATACATCATATATATATGTCAGATAGAATGCAAAAGAGAATGTCAAAATAGACGTGTCAAATGGAATTTCAGTTGATGGGGATCACTGGAAGAAAGTAATTCGTCTATTTTTAGTGTTAACATCCAATTTTAGGGGTACCCAGTTTTGACCCATCCCCATAACAAGCAACAAGAATTTGCAGTTCTAAATAACTACCCGGTTTAGTGGGGTCCACTGAAATTTCACCGGGCTTCTCGTACCAACTCATCACCCCTTTGTTGTGAGGGTCCCTTCAGTGCCAGATTCATCTAGGGGTTTCTTAAGTCATACGGGATCCCCACGTGACGCGGTTCAATACGAAAATGCTCTAATTTTGGATTTGGGGGTACCTCCATGACAAATGGAAACCTCCAGATGAAACTCTATATACCATCTGGTTATTTAACATAGCCATGGAAAATCCCTTATAAATGGAGGTTTTAATGGGAACATCATCTATAAATGGGCCATTTTCCATGGCTATGTTAAATAACCAGAGGGTAGGTGAAAAAACAACTCCGAGTCACCCTTCCCAAAGATCTACAGGAAAAAACTTTGAAACTTGGCCTGAAGAAGTGGGAGGGCCGCTCAGAAGACAAGAGCACCTCTCCTGTACCTGGACACCCATCTTTTAGGCGCGTCTCCCATGAAGAAGGCGTTACATATTATGTGACCTATCTACCAGTACAGTTGTCCCAATGTGAAATGCAGTTCAAGATCATCGTCTGCAGTGGGGTTGAATGTAAAACATATTTCCGATGATTTGGTTTGAGGGAAAATTTACAGGAAACCCAAGAATTTCATGGGAAAATCCGTGGAACATCCAGTAAGTTCTCCTTTAAACCAATACATTGATAGTTGAAACCACCACGCAGTCTTTGGGTTTGTCTCAGATGAGAGATACAAACCAGCGCTTTTCTGAAGAAACAATAGTTGTCAAACTAAGAGGTGCTGCGGGTACCTAAATTTCGAGATGTACCCATATACTTAGGGGTGCAGTTGGGGTGATGAATGGGTACAACTACCATGGTAATAAGCCCCATCAGTTGAAATCTTACATGAGTATGGTGATGCATCCGCTTATGACCGGAACTGCACCCACAAGTAAAACACCTTCGAGATCATCGATTTTGGCCAAGATACCGTTGTCCAAGGCCATCCCCTCCACGTCCATGGCCATTGGAACACCCCACCTTTGGAACGTCTTTGGGCCACAGGGGTAGAAAGGACAACTTGGTGTATGATTTCAACAATGATGCCACGCCATGCCCTTAACACATATGGCTGGCTAAGAACAGCCCATTGACGTGATATATGATAACCTTAGCTGAAGGATTTGTAATCCCAGTTGAAACTGTTACGGTCCCCAACTGTACAATTTTGGTTCATGTCGCATATAGTTTTGATATTCTCGACCTTTGCAATTGAGCGAAGGACCACAACATCTACTTGAAATGTGTGAGGAAATTGGAAGATCTTATGTCAATGGGATAGGATTGGATGTAGACGTTCAAACAACTAATGACATGTCGAAATCATCTATCCTCCAGAATACAAACCTAGCAATGGAGAAATGATCCATTTACACATTTACAGCTGTTTTTTCCATGCAAAGAAATCAAGATGATTGTTCGATTGCCAGGTCAAATTTCCAGAAAGTATTATGTTTACTGTTGAACATCCCCATGAATATTATATAATACAAGATATAATCTCTATATATACAGTAAATATTATATATATATATATATATTTTAACATGTGTTGAAACTACTATGATTTTCCTTTCTAAAAAGGATTTATTGACAACTGGTTTGCTTTGATGCAGAAATTACTCGATTTTCCAAGATCTTTCAGGAATCTTCAGACTCCAAAATTTTAGTTTTCCTTGAATATCTGGTTTCATCCCCGTTCCATCCACCATGGTGTTTTTTTTTATCACTTGGACAAGGTGCTGGTCATCTGAGGTGATCTCTGTCCAGTGTTTCCAGCTGATGTTGGAGAGCTTCAGACCCTGGAAATCCTCGGCATCTACGGCAGAAAACGAAGATGACCTGGCCATGGAAGATTTTTTTCGGGAAAACCACATGACTGGTTGGTGGTTTTAACATGTTTGAACCATCTTGAAAAATATGAGTAGGTCAATGGGAAGGATCACATCCCATATATTCTGGAAAATATAAAATGTGCCAAACCACCAACCAGATGAACATATTAACGATTGGTGATGTTTGAGAAAACGCAATGGCAAACATGATTCTGAATGAAGAACTTCGGGAGATGGAGGTTGCCGATAGCATCGGGATACCTTTTTTGGCACACGGTTAGATGAAACATCATTACTCATCGGTTGGCTCGTTACATTTACCATCCATTTTCGGAGCTATCAAATTTTGACCCATATCGCAGCTTCACTAAGAAACCAACAAATCGCATGTACTGTCTCTGAGGCTGCCCCAAAGCCAAACAGAAATCAGGCACAATTTCAAAATCCAGCAATCTGGAACTACCCTCTGGTAATTTAACATAGCTATGGAAAATCACCATTTCTAATGAGAAAATCCACTATTTCTATGGCCATTTTCAATAGCTATGTTAGTTTACCAGAGGGTAATCCACAACGAATTTCAAGACATCATTAAGGCTGGATTCCGGAGGGTTGAATCCCACCATCTTCTGGGCAGAATCCCACCGTGAATTGGTGAATTGCTGCTGCTTACCCTCTGGTAAACTAACATAACTATGGAAAATCACCATTTTCAATGGGAAAATCCACTATAAATGGGTCATTTTTAATAGCTATTTTGACATAACCAGAGGGTAAATCCATTCTGTTCTTTCTCCCCCAGCATCTGCCCATGTGATTCGCTGAAGATTCACCAAGATACTACCCGGGCGCCGTAGATGGCTCCCATGTCACAGAGCAGCAGTAAGGTTTGGAGGTCAGGCGCCAGCAAGCAGGCAGAAATGCCATAGATCCTGCCATGGATGAAATGAGGAACCCCGAGACAGATCCACAAAAAAAAACATTTACATACATTTACCATTATATTCTAACCTGAAGTTTTAAGCGATGTCTTGCAAGGTGTTGGTTCAAGTTTTTCTTATTGAAACAAATTTGTAGCTGACATGGTCGCACCTGACAAACCGGTTGTGATCACCGAATAGCAGCTCCAATGATGAAGAGCAGGAATCAGTGAACACAACGCTTTGACCGCAGAATCGTAGTGTTGATGCGTAGAAACCAATTCTATTTTTTGGGGGTACAGTCAACTTGAAACCGGAAACGTTGCGCTCCTCGAGGAACCCATAGTATATCCAAGAAATGCAGGACCGGGATTTTCGGGTTGAAAATTCATCAAAGAGATGTTTGGGCACTTGGTTACTCTCAATTGTTCCCTCAAATATGATTGGATATGCATGTAAAATGGTACAACAATTCCGTTCTAGGGACTTGAATTTCCCATTGATACTTGGCACATCCCAACTTCTAGAACTTGACCAAACCAAGAAGGTCCACGGGTTTGTGTCATAATTGTTGATGTGCATCCCAGTTCATGAACATCAAAAATGAGGAAAATGGTAAAATAATCAAAACTATGAGATGGAATCTGTTATCCAATTTACTCCATTTCTGGTCAACACCACAGGGAAGAATCTCCACCGAAGGTGCTGGAAAAAATTAACGGATATCGACCAACTCTCATCATCTCCGTTGGGTTTTTCTGGCAGCGTCATGCCGAATGAATTGTCTTTCCCCAGATTGCCAAAAACATTGACTTGGGATTTCCACAAACACAGCCATCACAATCAGCATCACCATCACCATCAGCATCATCATCACCATCACCATCATCATCACCACCGTCATCATCATCATCATCATCATCGTCATCATCATCATCACCACCGCCATCACCACCATCATCATCGTCATCATCATCATCTCCATCAGCATCATTATCACCATCATCACCATCAGCATCATCATCGCCATCACCATCAACATCACCATCAGCATCATCATCGCCATCATCATTATCATCCTCACCATCACCATCATCAGCATCAGCATCCACATCAGCATCGTCATCGTCATCATCATCATCATCACCATCATCATTATCATCATCATCACCATCATCAGCATCAGCATCATCATCAACATCAGCATCGTCATCGTCATCATCATCATCATCGTCATCATCATCATCATCACCATCATCATCATCATCATGGGACCTAAGGTATGACTCTATGACTGTTTGTATGATTTCGGTTTATGTTTTTACCTGCCACAAGACGATGCTTTTCCCATGTTGGATTGCAACCAATTGCACAGGCCTCTGGCCCTGAGGCGAAGTGGCTCCGAAGGGTAAGAAAATGGAAGAGACCTGGCGGGAACGGAAACGGCATAGCTGGAAAGATATGATTGATGGGCTTTGAATCAGCACGTGGGACATATAAAATACGCGGTATATGAAGGCATAAGGTGTTATCAGTCAGATATAGTTAGATTCACAGTTAGATACATCTATAGTTAATGGGTTGTAAACCATCTTATGACTGGGGCACCGCCTTGTAGGACTTAAAAACAAGCAACATGTGGGGATAGAACATGTCATACGGGTTTATTGGGATAATGGAAGACATGGTGAACCAAGAAAAACCGGGGGCATGGACATTGGAGAAACTTCTTCTTAGAGGATGACTCATGGGATAAATTAAAAAAGGATCGGCAGTACAAGTAGGTACGGTATGTTTACCCTGTTCCCTTGGCTTGCCGCTGCAAAGGTGCTGTGTGGGCTACTGGCTTCTATGGCTACCTTCTCTTTTGCCACTGCTTTCGCGCGCGCAACTTTCGCGAGAGTTTCGCCAAAAAAATCCTTTGCAGGTCAACCGAACAATCCGCACCCTGAATCGTGGTTGGGGATTCAGCTCCACTTGATTACAATATAGAGCTTGGGTCCATTCTTTGCCTGCCAATAACAATTCAGAAGGTTCTTACTTCACCTGGGAAAATCAGAGATTAAGCTGCTTAAGCCTCCTCATCAAGAGAAACTTTCGCCATTTCTTTTGCAAAAAAATCGCGAACTCAGAAACGAACATCTCGCGCGGTCTCATGTTGGAACCCTGGCAGCCTTGGCAACTAAAAACCCTTGCATGGACCTTTAGAACGGCTCCCATATACCAAATGGCAACACCAAAACACAAATGATTTTTTTTATTCCGCAGTACCCCAAATACCCCAAAATTCAAAATCAGCAAAGTATAGCAATAGACAATAGATAGCAATCCTGGACTATGCAGATACTATTTGAACATATTGGAACTAAGAACACATGATTATTCACTCTGGACTATGTCCAAATACCACAGCCTTTCCAAAAATTATATGTCTGACCCCATGATATGATCACCAGGAAAAAAAGATGCGGTAAACAAGAATAACCTGCTTTTAGGTGCATGGTCCTGAATACACACCAAATGGTACGCTTGGGCAAATTGGGTCTAATGTGGCAAACCCAACAAATCATCCCAAAATCACCAGACATGGGTTGTATTGACCATCCCCAAATGCTACCTAGGTTTATTGTTGGGTGTGACACATTCTTCTTTCCTTTCTTGACTTTCAAAGTTGAAGCCCGTTCCTTGCCAAACCAGGGTGTATCCATGGCCGACATTTCCGGAGAACTCTGCAGCCAAGCTACATGGTCAACAGCACCAAAGACACCATCTGCCATGACCAGGAGACTTCGGCTCGCCAAATCAAAATCCGACCAGCAGGTTTTTATGAATCGTACAGGTTGGTGCTCCAAGAACTTTGCCAAGTTGGTAAATAAACATCTGGGTTAGGGTTTACTATAGATATATGATGGATAATGGGATGTATAACCAACTTGTAACTTGGGGCACCACCTTGTAGCCAGCTGTAGATGCTCACCATATCAGTGTGACTTGCCCTCCATTGATAATATGGAATTTTGCATATAGATCCAAGGTTTGGAATGGTTTAGGCATATCCAACATGAAATGAACCGTGCGGCTCCTTGTTTTGTTTTTGTGAGGCTATCCGCTTGGATGGCGATTTCCATGGTGCCGTCCACCAATTTTCCATGGTGTCTAGAATCTAGAGCTAGAAAATAAGCTGCATGACAGAGAAAAAGGGTAGACCACCACAAGTAGAACTTGCAATCCTTTTTCATATTCGTATGAACTAGATTGTCTCGATGGCTACTGTAGTTGTTCAGTCAGAGTGACGGCTATAGACTCTGGGAACATTTATGTTTCTATAGTCTGCAGTAGGTCGTGAGAAAAATCACTTCTGAACTAATCTAGCTTAGGGTGGTTTCGTAATTTATGGTGAAGTCGCACAAAGGTCGTTAAAATATGTGTCTGAAAATGTGGTACGTTCATGGCCAATTTAACGTGAAAATGATATGATGCATCAGTGGATGGACACCCGGTACCCTATTTCAGATGAAACAAATCTATTTTGGTGCTTCATTTCTTGGTGCTCCTTTGCGCTAGCTGAAAAGCGACGGCCTACCCTATTTCAGATGAAACAAATCTATTTTGATGCTTCATTTCTTGGTGCTCCTTTGCGCTAGCTGAAAAGCGACGGCCCTAGCATTGCAAGAATGGAAACTCGTGGTTGTTTGCTGTTGGACGTTCACCAAAGCAACAAAACAGTAAGACAACAATTGCATAGATGACTGGCAACCGTGCGCGTTTGCAGCTATGGCTACCAATCTTGCATTTTGCGGTTCGATGGCAAATATTTGGTGTGATCTGATCTCTCTCTATCCCTCTCTCTCTCTCTCTCTCTCTTCATCATCATCATCATCATCATCATCCAAAAGGAAGCATATCATCAGCAAAATAGCAACAAGTTTATACAGATTCAACAAATATTTGAACTTTTCATGCCCCCCGGGTCTCATCCTCACTTCATGAATTCATCCACGCATGTCCAACCAAACTCACAGAACCCGCAACCAAAAAGACAAACACGTTTACCGGGAAGGTAAAATAGTATGGTAACCAAAACAGTTGAACATACATTTAAAAGATACCCTCTGGTTATTTGTCACAGTTCGCCATGGGAAATCACCATGCTATTAAGTCCGGTAAACCATCTATTTCTATGGGCCAGCTATACCATGGCGAACTGTTAGTCATAACCAGCTGTTGTCATGGTCCAAAACCCTGGGATTCCCCGACGACTTCAGCGGGAAGGCGCTTGAACATGGGATTGCAATCTCTTGGATCTTCCCGGTCATTGGCGGAATTCCTCAATTTTCACAGCGAAAAACACTGGGATCAGTTCACGTGATTTGTGTTCTCTACGCGAATGTGTTTTCTAAATCAACTGCATGGTGGTACATGTGGCATAAAAAGGCGTTTACCTATGTGCATCTGTGCTCCATCATATTGTGCACATGTAGCAACAACATTTCTGCATTTCACGTGGAAACCGTTTTCCTACCAAGGTGGTTGAACACAAAAAATGTGCCAATAATCCAAACATATACAAACCACCTAATTACTCCAAAACAAATCATATCCAATGTCGTGGTTGCAACTCCCTGCCCCACTTGTCATGCCCCACTTGTCAAGTTTAAACGTTCAGTTGCGGAAATTGTTTGGAAATGCCCGGCGGAAAGAAAACCCAATGTCACACAATGAATTAATGTACGTATTTCAGCTCATGGTGGGGGATCATCATGATCACCATCACCATCGCCATCACCATCACCATCATCATCATCATCAACATCACTATCATCATCACTCGTTCCCTGATGACTACCATGCCATGAGCATGCTGTTCTTGCTTTATCTGTATCAGCATGAATGATCATCGGCATCACAGTCATGCCGGTGATGCTTTTCATCAGTTTCAACAACAACATCCAGAAGACACGTCTTATCCACCGCTTGCAGACGACCAATCCCTGTTCACCTTCACACTATCGTCCTTTTCGCCTTCATCATCGCCAGCACCAACACCGGCCTAGACTCACCAACGCCACGAAACCCATCATACAATTCATCGCGCAAGATTATCATCTAATTATTTATGCATGAGTTCCCTCTGCGCATCCCAACGTTGAAGACGGCATGGCTGTTGCCGCTGAAGTGGCCGCCAATGGCCCGTGCAAGCAGTGCCAAGATGGAATGTGCTTAGATATTCCCAACTTGTGACTTGCCCGTGGCTCTGCGAAATCGGCCTTGTTTGGGGTAGTACAGGGTTAGTATCGTTACTCCTCTCGTGAAGGTCCGAAAATCTTCAAGCAAAAATCAACCACCTCTGGTCCCTAATGAGGTTTGAGATGCTTTGCTGTGTCTGCTCAATGCCTGATTCTTTCGTCACATCCGTCTGCCCTGTGACCATGGGTGCATGATGAAGCCACGAGAAGGTGAGCCTCATTGGTTCCTCAAACATTGTAGCATTGTGTGAGAGAAAAATGTGTTTAAGGCTGGAAAACGAGAAAACACACCGTGGAAACCTAGAAACCTACGATGAATCAAATTCATCACAGATATCATTATCAGAAACACTTGGAAGCTTCATCACCAAACATACTGGGTCATCTTGCAAAGCCTGGGTTACGTGGACAATTACTGCATGTTGTTGTCTCAAATCCATGCGGTTGGACCCTGAGTTTCAGCTGCCATAATCTCACTGGAGGAGGAAAAAGGTACGCATCATGTTTCCAACCACCACCTCTAACTCTATGAGTTGTAGTGCTGATGAACCTTTGCTAAACTTTACTTTTCTGGAAATTCCCTGGGCATGTCTGCAGAGTGAAAACAAACTGAGGCCCTATGCTACATCGGAAAGGACCAAGTCTGGAAGCAACTCCGGCAGACTTCCCTAGTACTGCATCATGTCAACAGAAAAATGCAAGATGTTTGAAATTGTCGGCGGGCACTTCAAGCGCCTTAGGTGATCCAAAACCGTGACTTTGATGTGGTTTCACCCAGAACCAACGTTTTCCCGGAGAAAACAAAAAACAAACAAAAACACGACAAACTAAGCGTTTGGCATCGTTTGGCATCAGCATACCTTGGAAAGAACAACTCGAAAGTTGGCAGCATCCCGGAACCGCCTCCTTCGGGCGAGGCCAGCCCAATGGTCTTATGCGCTTGCTTTTCAGGAACCTGGCGATAGCAAGCCATACGCCACAAAAACCACAAGGGTTGCTTTGCAGTATGTGAGCAGCAGTGTGCTTTGAGAAGCAACCTGCCATCAGACTGCGGTTGCTGACTTGTGGCTTCATACTCCATCTGTCAGGGACTGGCGAATATTTTGGCGATACATTTCTCTGGGCACATGATCTGCGAGCTGCAAGTAAGAGCTTGCCAGGTTTGGACGCCCCATGGCGCCGCATCACTGAGCGGGCACGGTGCATGCAAGAACATCCTAACGTGGGAGGTTCATTTCTAATATACACGCACATATTTATATATATATATATCATTATATATCCTTTCCTAGGTGGGATACGGGGCACAAAGCCTGTCAAGCGCTGTCCAAAAATCTGTGAGAGAAAAGGTCTCCCGTTGCTGGTGATTGTTAAAAAAAAGGCACTTGTTGAAAGAAGGTATACGGATTGCATACGGTGAAAAATAAAATTAAGATCCGAACTTCAAGCCCTAGATCCCTAGGCAAATCATGTCAAGCCACCCACTTCCCAAGAATGAAACATCTGGATTTTCACCAGCCTCGGTCTTCTGCTCGAAAGGCGCCTGACATTGGCTGGTGCTGCTAGCGACTGCACAATGCAAGGATCAAACCCAAGGATTGCTCGGGAAACATCAAGCCTGACCTGTTGGTTTATATTGGGGCATCCTCATTGGTGGTACTGAGCCACTTGCTCCTTTGGTGCAACGCCAGGTGACACTGGTTAACCTTGCCTCAACGATGGGAGTATCGTGAAAGCCCATTGGCGCCAGGTTGGTGTGGCAGCCGAAGCCCGCAGGTGCTGCCCAAAAATCTTTGACAAGGAGTCAATCGGTCAATGCCAATTTCAGGTGGGCAATGTGGATCATTTTCGACTTGTTTTTTTCCAGGTGATCTATGTTGTGCAAAAACTTGTCAATCAGGCGCAAACTGGAAATTGGACAGCATGATGGTTTTGCAGCACGCAGAATGCAAAATGTTGAGGGGGCAAAGCGAATCCCAGAGGAATGGCCGTTCAAACATTTGATTTACCAATGTCTTTTCGGGCGTTTGAAATGACTTCCAGCAGCCTCGAATGAAATAAAAAATCAAGTTTTCAGCGTAGCATCAAGGCTAAATGCTTGCTTCAAATCGCAGTCGGTTTGTGTGTTGGCATGCTCAGCCGAACTCCGGAAATATGTTTTATCAAACTGCTCTTATAAGGTCAGGTCTCTGTTTCACCTTCACTTGTTTTGCGGGGCCCCTGTCGTGGCCAACTACCCCTTATACGGGGTCTCCACATGTCCTTTTGGCCTCCCAGCCCAGCAGCTTGAGCCACAGGTGTTGTTAATCCAACGTCATGAGCAATCTGAAGCGTCCAACGGCTACAGAAAAACATGGAAATTGCCATGCTACAGAAATCAACAGATTTGGGATTCAAATTGCATCCTGCTTCGGCCAATTGTTGGGCCATCTCGCGTCTGATATCTCATGAAATGGGGAGGTACCATTTTTTTTTCCAAGCCATGCGCTCTAAAGCGTCATTTTTCCCCAAGGCAGGCAGCAAAGCACCTGTGGCGAATGCGGACCACTCAATGCCATAACCCATCCCAGTGATCTCCACGGTGGCAGATATTCTGACACAGACAAAGCTGAACCAGCAAATTCCAATGGCAAACAAGTCCTGCTGTGTGTCACTGCATCAAGATCCCCACGCTATCGTTCGCAAAAAATCAGGCATCGTAATCGTAAGGACTGGATTCAACATCTTGCCAGTGGTGAGACCATCAATTCCAGCGCTGAACCATCCCATCAAGGCACATTGCAGAATAACAATTGCAGAAAAATGGATACATTGCGTGGGTATATCGTATTTATCATCGTGATCATCATGGTCTACCATGTTTTCACTATCCTTTTACTTGTATTGTTGATACATGTCAAGCCCTTTACCAGTTAGTTATAAATGGTAATAAATGGTTTTACATGGATCTACTGATATACGTGAGGTTACTATTCCATAAACGGGGTACCTACTTAACTGGCATTTCGGGCCAGGACTGAAAAAATGGTATGGAAGGACAACTCCTTGACGAAGGTCGGCCGGTGAGATCGCCAACACCGCCCATCAGTTCAGTATGTTCATCTTTTTGGGTCCACATGACCCACGTTTCCAAATACCAACAAATTATCCCGGCAAGAAACCTCAAATAATGTATGCTAATGTGGATGATGACGATGAGGATGGTGATGGTGATGATGATGATGATGACGATGATGGTCATTGTCATCATCATCATCATCATCGTCATCGTCATCATCATCATCATCATCATCATCACCATCATCATCATGAGGATGACAACGCGGAAGATGAAGCCGAGGATGACAAGGTGGAGGACGATTTTGTTGAGAAGAAGAAAGGTGATGATGTTGAGGATGATGATGATGATGAGGATGATGATGGTGATGATGATGATGATGAGGGTGTTGATGGTGATGGCGATGACGATGCTGATGTTGATGATGATGATGATGATGCTGATGATGATGATGATGATGTTGAGGATGATGATGTCAAGGTGGAGGAAGAGGATGATGTTCAGAATTCAGAATGAAGATGAGGAGGAAGATGATGATACTGAGGATGCTGATGTGGAGGAGGAGGACCGATCCCAAGACCGCGCCGCACGTTTTGTGCGAGCGTGCACAGTCGACATGCACTTGGAGATTTCACAAGAGCCACTTTATACGGAAATTTACAAAGAAAATGCCACGCCACAAGAGCCACCAGCTACAGCTCGGCGGCCCCATTTTGTATTATTTAAAAGCAATAACCGGAGACCTCTGAAGCAATCAAATCACTTATAATTCATGTCTGCGTCTTCGCATGGTGCAAAGCTACCAGCCACCGCAAAGCAATGCGCAGCATACTCAACTTTTTTCTCAGGACTGGACTAGCCAACTAAAGGTCAACAGGAATGTCGCTCATGCCAGACTTCATGCCGGTCAACAGCGCCCTGACGCCATTAATGTTGTAGTGCTTGGCCAGGCTGTCAATCGCGCTGCCAGAAGTAAAGGGAGGCATCAAACCAAGAAACTCTTTGACACCATGGTGGTTGTACTTCCGTTTCAAACTTTCGATCACACTGCCATCCATGCCCGGCTTCATCACACTCAACAGCGCCCTGACGCCATTAATGTTGTAGTGCTTGGCCAGGCTGTCAATCGCGCTGCCAGAAGTAAAGGGAGGCATCAAACCAAGAAACTCTTTGACACCATGGTAGTTGTACTTCCGTTTCAAACTTTCGATCACA
>Ga0126342_10016662_pt1 | contig 12792 bp, 13 predicted proteins | sample Cyp1metagenome_FD_92528 | JGI IMG/M metagenome (GOLD analysis project Ga0126342, IMG submission 92528) | Coral microbial communities from Lord Howe Island, Old Settlement Bay, Australia - Cyphastrea 1 metagenome | ecosystem: Host-associated > Invertebrates > Cnidaria > Coral ...
AAAACCGCAGAGAAAAATAGAAACCATGGAAACCATGGCACAGAGTGTGTCGCGTTTCAACATGAGTAATAAAGTCGCGTTTCAAATTGAGTATTATCCCGCGTTCTAAAACGAAACCTTCCCGTTATTAAATAGCAATAGTAATAACTATAGTGGTTATTAGGGTCAATGGTTAAATAGGCGGTGGTGAATAACTATGGTTACTCACTATTAGTGGTTCTTACATGTTATTTTGCTGGTTAATGATTCTTCATGGTTAATGATTATAGTGCACCTTCAAAACAGAGAACGGGATTGGGTTTATAGTGATTATAAAAAAAATCATGGTGCAAACCGGTGTTTTTTTGTAGGAAACAGCACAAACCACATTCATGGTTAATGCAAATGATTAATAATGTGGTAATAGTGATTGATCACACTAGCGATTCTTAATGGTTAATGATTGGGAATAATGATAGTGCTTAATGATTAATAGTGATCAATTACAATTTCCTTATATCCCACTATATCGCACTATATTATCATGAATTATCCTCATGATATACAAATCCCAACATTGTTGTTGCTTCATTCCATGTAAACATAGCCCTTTTCCATACCTGGCTGACTCATAGCCCAACATTCACCAGGATCTTTCTGCAGCTTCCCCAGGGGGCAGTTTTTTTGTCCTCAGATCTGCATTGGATATGCCAAGCCCCCCGGCCCCAACATATGCCAAGAAAAGTGAAAAAATCCCACTGGCTTCCAAGAGATGCCCAAAAAACATCGAGACATCTATATATATATATATATAGGGCCATTCTACAAGAATCTTTTCAACATGGTGTTGAAACAATCTATAACAATCGATTTGTTGTTCAATCCTCCAAACAATCCTCTCAACATATTTGATCTTTAGAAAATCTACAACGGGCCGAAGGATGCAACCGCCTCTAGCCCCGACAGCCAAAGACGCCAAGTTCTCGTGTCTCACCTGCGCCAAAAGCGTCTCCAACGGGTGCCACAGAGCTGGTCTTTGTGGTGCCATGCAGGTTTCTCACCAAAAATGAGAATTGAACATGATTGAACCAATAAACAAATACATTGAATAAACAAAATATTAATATGTCATATTTATACTCAATGTATGATAGGTTCTTGTTGGTTTAGTTCAATAGATAAATTATGGCTTACGATATCTATACTATCTATATATGTAGAATATAATATAGAATAGTCACTTCTCTATAGTTGGTCTGTAAACCAACTCAAAACTGGGAGGGCCCCCATTGGGGCTGGTGGTCACCACTGCTTTCTTGGGATGGAAATGGATTCTTTGAAACTGGTTTGTTGCGATGAAAATTCAACAGCTGAATAATTGTCTGTCAACACAGACTCTAAATATATATTCCATGGGTGATGGCAAACCCAACAGTACTCCATACACCCAATTGTCGACCATTTTGGATGATTATGAACTTTACTGAACTGGGAATCATGATTGGTTCTTGCAAACAGCGGTAACGCTCCAAGAGTACAAATGCTCAGCAAATTTTGCACATTTGTAGAATCTCTCAAAACATTGTTCATGTTTGTTCGCATCTCCATTCCTTTTTGGGGGGCACGTCCATCTACCAAGTGCTATTATACGTCATTCTGATCCTTCAACTCACACCTTCTGCTAGCGAATCCGTGTTTCTGGTTGTATTCATGTAAAATTTCTTATATACATCAGCTTCTTTTGATGTTGGTTCTGGTATATCTTTTATATCCCCATGTAATTGTTCTTCAAATCATGCCAAATCCTGATGATTCTGAATCATTCAGAACACCAACCATACATCAACTATAAATCTCAAAAAATGTAGGTGCATTATATATAGTGATGTATGGTTTCATAAAAATAGTTGATACAGAGTACATTAATAGTAAAAACAATTCATAGTACATGGTGGTTTCAACTATAATGTCAACCCCGAATTAATAAACCATGGTTTATTAATTAGGGGTTACTCCTCCAATAGTCATAATATGGTACTTTTTTATGGTATCCTCCCAATTGAACAGCCGTTTACGGGGTTTATTAATCCAGGGTTGACATTAATAAGAATCTAACATTGTAACATATAGTATTAACGATTCATACCCTCTGGTAAACTAACATAGCTATTGAAAATGCAATTTATAGTTGAATTACCCATAAAAAAATGTGATTTTCACAATATACATCCCTGAAACCACTGAGAATGTCATCCCATCACACCATCGGCACCGCGCCTGTGTCAGGACGCTCATCTCCCGCACAAAGGCCAGCTGCTGCTCGGAACGCATCCGCGCGTCTTCGTTAATCTGTTTAATGGCCACCACCTGGGGGTGGTGCCAGTGATGGGAGGAGGATGGGGGCAATGCTGTGAGGACAGAAATGGATGGAAGAAATCATACCCATAGGATCCAAGTATGGTATATATATGGTAACATTTACCATCAATATACCCCAAATGTTAGCATATATACCAGCATCATGGATCCTATGGGATATGAATCAGATATATTGCATGGGTGAAATATAGCGGTCTCTATTCTATGAGTATGTCGTAATGAAATGTAATGAATGTGATGACACATTCAATAGAGAGGCGATCGACCCTATGGTGTTTGTGGGCGGCAAGCTTCTTTAAACGAATATGAACCCATGCGTGCGAGTGAATAGATTAAAAAAACATCAGCCAGAGATGGGTTTGAAATTTGAAACCAACATTTAGCATCCATCCAACGGGAATGACTTAAGGTTTTCGCACTACACTCCAACTACCACTGTGAATTCTCCTTTTTGAAAACCCTACCGTACCATTTTTCCAGATGTTTCGAAGTTTCCCAAGATTTTTCCAAAATTTTCACAGTTTTCTGGATTTCCCCATTTTTCCCTAGGGTTTCGCCAGGATTTTCCACGCCACGTCCCTCCACCGGTCCCCGGTCCCCGGTCCCCGTCGCAACGCCACGTCGGGGCACCGTGTCGCCCCGGCGCGTCCAGATGCCCTTGTAGACCTCCGCCGTGAAGCCTACGCCGATGCGCGACTCCAAAATCAGTTCGCCCACCTGGGAAAGTGTAGAAGTCATTGGGAATCATCTGTAAAATGGTGATTATATGGCTTGTTAAGTGGGAATATGTGGAATATACATATATATATATATATGTATATAGTCTATTCCCATTCACAATCCATAATCATAATCATCATCACTATGATTGATTATGACCTGTTATAGTGTGTAATCGATGTCATCATTGTCATCAATATTCAACCTATAGGGGATCTATCAACGACACACCTAGGGATCGGGGATTCATACTGGATCTGTTACGCATCGCTGTGAAAAACCCATGGAATTCGACTGGGATTCATGACTGGGATTCATGACCTCCTTGTGATTTTGCAAAAAAAACACTAAATAAAATGGGTTATCAAATTAAGGGTAGTTTATCAGAGATCGAATATATTCGAATATCCAATTGCTTTGTTGGAGTTTAAGGCATGGCCAAATGGCCAATCATCCCCAAAGTTGAATATAGGCAAGGTGATGATAAAACACAGAAATAGCTGGTGTATATTATATCCAAACTAACATGACAAACCAGCATGTGTCTAAACCATCGGTATCAACCAAAATTACACAATATCATATAAATTGAAGGTATAACAGTATAATCAGGATCATACTTATTCATTTACCCAGGAACAAAAAACATATGACTTTCATGGGACACGGAGCAGGCTGATTCCAATCTCCTTTTCGGATTGGAGCGCCACGGTTGAACTATTGAACTCTACAAGGTATGAGAGGGACAGAACTTGAACTGTTCAGCTCTCACTGAATGTCATATCATGAAAAAATATCAACGACATTAGGAATAATATCAACTACATGAGGAAAATACTCTGAAATGATATATCAACTATATCAAATACGTTCAATCATTATGAACAGTTCTTTTAATGCTTGAACTGGCGCGAGAACTCGTTTTTCAGCTTGAACAGTTCTGCGCCATGGTCATCCCATAATCCAAACTAGAAAAAGGTTGATTCTATCCAAACAATTCCAAACATATAGTAGGATATTATTCCCCATAGGATCCATGGTGCTGGTATATATGCTAACATAAAGGGGGTATATTGATGGGATCCATGTTCATGTTACCATATATACCATACATGGATCCTATGGGTTCTTGTAAATTCCTACTATATATGAATAATTAACCATCTAAATGTAGGGATTCAAATTATTAATATATGTCCCTACATATTGCCATCCCCTTAAATAAGTTTATATAATATATACTATCACAGTCACTATTTCCATATGGCCACTATTCTATACCACTATTGTGAATGTATTATCCATATGGTCAACAAACATAGATGTGAAACATATCATCATTTTCGCTAAATCATCGAACTCAATGGGCGCTTCCACATAATCTTTGCAGAGGTTTCCATAACCAAATGGGGATATATGAGGGATTCCTCAAATGGGAGTACCCCAAAATGGATGGTTTTAGGGGTACCCCCATTTTTAGGAAACTTCCAAATGGTCAATAGAGGATAGCTACCTAACATATGATTGACATTTAAGACCTAATGTGTTTGTGAATATATTCATTCTATGACTAGTTCATTGATGGTGTTTTCCATTGACTAGTTCTTGGGAGATGATTTGGGGTACCCCTATTTTAGGAAACCTCAATCAGTATATATATATAATCCGCAAACAAATCCCATGAACATGTCCATGATATCTGGATTAAACAACTATTACCCTCTGGTAAACGTTTACATGACCATGGAAAAAATCACAATGTTTTTTCATGGGAAAACTCACTATTTCTATCTATGGCCATGGCTTCAATAACTTTTTGTATGTTTACCAAGAGGGTAAACCTCCATTTTCCTATGGTTTTCCTATGGTTTTCCTATGGTTTTCCTATGGTTTTCCTATGGTTTTCCTATGGTTCTTGACATAACCAGAGGGTTTCCTATGCGTTGCTCCCACCAGGCCGGCTAGTCTTTTTTTCATATGGCCATGGCACGGGGATCTCCAGCAGATGCAGCAGATCCTCATCGCCTGCGGGGAACTTCCCGGTGCAGCAGATGGTTTATGACAAAAAGACCTGGTATGACATGGTTGATTAATGGTTGATTAATGGTTAAAAATATATGTCATATTAATGGTTAATAATAGTATTATGGTTGATTATGGTTTAATAATAATAATATATGGTTAATGGTTAATAATAGTATTATGGTAAAATATATGGTTGATTATTTGATTATGGTTAATAAAAATATGAAATGGTATTATGGTTGATTAAGACCTGCTATGACCTGGTTGATTGGTATTCGTTCAATGGGAATTTCAGGATCCTAAAATGGAGGTACTGTGCTGTACCATATTTTGGCCATATGAATTGTGGTGATATTCACTTACATAGGCCTAAAAAATAGGCCTTATATATGGCAGGTACCTCCATTGTAGGATCTTGAAATTCCCATTGATTATTTGTATTATGGTATACTAAACGCATATGATTAATACCTATATGTATGGTTAATTTACAATGAATGGTTGATTAATTAATACTCGTAATACTATATTATACTCAGTGGTTAATAAACATTAGTATTATGAGTATTAGATAGTATTATTATTGGTATTAATATAAGACCAATACTATCCAATAATAATATATATAATTAGTATTACGTAATATATGGTGTTTATTAGGATTCTGTATATATATAATATGGATGTATATCGTTGATAACAATGGTTGATCGGTTATGAGATAAGAGGTTCTACTACCTGGTTGTTGGGGATTATGAACAAATCCATGTGGGACACCTATCAACCAACTATTTTTTCAATCAGATGGGATATACAATGTGGCCCCCTGGTCGATAACTAACGTGGTAAACATAACTACAACAACTGTTGGCTTGACTAGGGGGATATATTGATCGGGTTAGATGAGGCTACAAGCCAACAAAGATAACTAAGGGCCCCCCCACTTTGTGAAATTGACACAAGCCATATGAATAACTGGAGTATAAGCTTTAGGGAAAACGCGCACAAAACACACATTTCAGGGAAACTTGGGTATGAATCATTAATTAAAAACTGGCAAAATCCGATGTCAAAACATTGACGAAACTTGGTGGTGCCCCGGTGTGAGATCTCAGGGATGATCATATACCATGTATCTAAAAATGGAACCACTCAGCATATCATGGCTGTATCTAAAAATGGAACCACTCTAATAGGGAAATTATGATGTTCTCTGATTTTCAAAAAACCATGAAATTTTAGGTTGTCCCCTGAATTCTTCAAAGCTTCAAAGAAACCCGCAGTTGACGGGGACTTCGCCCTCGGCGCAACCACATGGATGCAGCCCAGTGTATCCTACCCAAGATTCAGCCATAGCTTAATGGTTAGTTCCCGATATGTTGATGGTGTTCACCCTCGTATTTCTAATGATTAAGTCCATGGTTGACCACGGTTTTCCGATTTGCCATTTTTCTTGGTTAAAAACACCCCATGTTTTTCCTGGTAACATCACCACATGTGGGATGATCAAATCCCGACTGCGTCTACCCGACTGGTGTTGGTTGGATTCCCCATTTTTTCCTTCGGCCTTTTTTCCAAATGTTGGGTGATGAAAATCGGATTTTTACATCGCTATGTCATGTGTTTGGTGCCATTAAGCAGGTAGATTCCACATCTTTCATGTTTTCACGCCACATGTTTGATCATGTTTGGGGGTTCCTTTGAAAGTCTTGGCTTCCCAACTTTTTTGGCTCATCGCAGGAGGCGGTAGGGCACGGGCACCATGGCTGGCGCTGGAAACTTAACACCTTTTGAAGTGAGAGGAGAGGAAATCACAAGTTAGTTGACCTCAGTTGACTTCAACAGGATCTGACCATCCAACATGAGGATTTCAAAGCAAAAGTTGGAATTTGACCATCCAAAAATGGGAACAAAAAATACGTCTAATAGATTCAATGAATGTGCTGATAAACCTATAAAACTGGTTGGTTTCAGTTCTCTTGTGGACCTTTGTTCGCCAAATTTTACCAATGGATCTCGAAAAAAAGAGCTTTCAGCAGCTTTCACTCAAAAAAATAACCATCTGAAATCATCTGAATTGAGGAATATAATATTGAGGACATAACTTCACCATTTCTGGTGATGTTAAACTCCCCAAGCCGGGGGACGTTTTGTTTTTGCCTGACAGGCATCGCCGCATCGCTACTCTAAACAGCTGAGGAGAATCGATACCGTGATGATCGTGATGCCGAAGGCGGCGCCTTCAGATTGACTTAGCAATTCACAACGGGTGAATTTATGTGGGGAACTTCACGAACTAGATCATGGGGTTTATAGTGTTTTGTTATACAATAATAGTGGTTATAATACCAATTATAGTGGTTATATATGGTTATATGATGGGATTATAACATATATATATATGTATATAATGGAGATATATATCTGGTTGGTGGTTTTTCGCCACCCCTCTGAAAAATATGAGTTCGTCAGTTTGGATAATTATTCCATAGGAAAATAAGACATGTTCCAAACCACCAACCAATAATGTTTTTTTTTAACGCAAGCAACATTAAAAACTAGGCTGCCTCACCTGATTGGGAGCTTCTACTACCAGCGTTTCTCAATAGATCAAATCTACTCATCCCACTGAAATCACTGGGATGAAGCACAACATAGCAACTGGGATGCACATCCAAGTATTACTGGTCGTATTCCTGTTCATCCCATTTTAAATTTCACCGTTTTTTTCCTGGTTATATCCGGCTATATCACGATTGTTGACCGATTAGATGATTAGATTCCCAGTATTCATTGCTTGTCGCAAGGTGTTCACGTCAAAAAAAGGGGTCGATCGAAACGTCCACAGCTTATTAGGAAATCTGTGTTTCATCATGGCAGAGTTCAGATTCCTTACGCATACCCTCCAGCAAATGATTGACATGGAATACCCCCCATATATACATGTAGATAATGTTTCGAAGGGGAAAATAAGATGGTTTTGCATCTTTATGATAGTCTATTGCAGGGTAATAGATATCATCCATGTCTATGGATACCCATTTCGCATTTCTCACCATCCAAACTTCTGGTAGTACGGGGCTGGATTTCCAGCTTCATAGCAACATATAGCAACCATCTCCCCCAGGATGCTGCATGGATGCCTGTGTGGTATGCCTACCTGTTGAGCCAACGGGGCCCCAACCATACGAGCCATCGGTGGTTCATTACCCAAACAACGGGGCTCCAAGCGAATCAAATTACCCATGGATCCCCATGGAATATCTGATGGAATGGTGAAAATCTGGCAAGAAAACCAAGAAATGAAACATCTCGAACGAATGGATGTGTAGAAAAATGGAACTATCAGAGATCAATCGCCAAGATGAGCCCCGTTCCACAAAGTTGTTCTCATTTTGAGGTTTTCTGTTTGCTAATGTTTCTCCAGTCAGACCGACAGCAAGAGTTGGCTCTTTTCCATACCAAAGTGCCATGATGCCATGGATTGCTTTTAATCAGGATCCTTTTTCAATTGCCTCAAATCCTGAGGATAAGTATGTATTTGTGTATTGGTGTGTCCTCGCCCAGCGTATTTTGACCAGTAATCACGCATATAGACTCTAGTAGTTTTGATAACATTTACCTTAGATTCAACCAACAAAAACATAAGGATACTGGATACCATAAGAAACCTGTCAATTTCTTGCACTTTTTCAATCATAGAACTGGAGAGGACCTGTCCACCAATGTCTCACCAAGATCAGCCAGCTAATGTACAAAAGTGTGCTGCAATGCACGGAGCGTTGCACTCTTAGCGTGCACTTGCAGCTGGGACGGACCCATTCGCAGCTGCGAATGTGGCCCGAATGTTTTCCGGAGTACCCATTCCAGTTTATAGTCAATTCGGTGATGCCTTGGCATGCCCACACTACTTGTGCATCAGGCGGCGAAGGCTCAGCGTGTGATCGCGTCAGGCGTCAAACGCGGTAAATGCTCTGCTGACAGAAAGTTTGATAGACTACTACCAGCAGTCATCTTCCAATGCCATCGGCTTCACGCGGAAACATCAATGGTCATTGGAGATCTTCACCTACTGTACAGCAGTGAAGATCTGCCGTGCCAAGGTCACAATACGTGCCAAGGCAGCGGTGGAGTTCCCTACACGCCGGCGTCCGGCATATATGAACTCTATAGACTAGCTGTAGGACAGCTAGCCATTCCCTGGCCTGAGGCAGGCTGCAGTCTGCGACAAATGCAGGGGGTCAGGTACTGAAGCCCACAGGCTTACTAGTGCACAGACAAGTGACTCAGCACCTTATTCCCTGCACTTGGAGACCGACATCATGTCAAGCATCTTGCTTCCCAAGCACACTCCCAGCACCTGAAACCAACCTTTTCTGCACCCAGGAAAGTCGGCTGGTGGTTGCAATCTTAGTCGTGCTGTGCCCTCAACACATCGCGACTCTGACGTCTTGCTATCCGGCCGAAACTTTCCAACCTGGAATCTTTTGGAATATGCAAGGAACATGAACTAAACAACCGCTTGCATTTTTTGAAACTGACTCAAAATGCAAAACACCCAAATCCATCCAAAGTGTTCAGAAGCACGTCTTGACTTGCCATATCTTGCCATTCTTGGCCAACTGAACGCCACAAATCCACACAGAATCCAGGCATCTTGCCATAAATTGTGGAGTCCCACGGCAAGTTGTCAGGAGAACGTCGACCACGCCGAGGCGTGGCGAATCTCTCCTGGAACTCAACGAACAACCCATGAGCGATGGCTGGCCAGTTCGGTTGGCCATGTTTAAAGCTACAACTTTGGCTCATTGCCAAGCAAAATGTGGGCATGTGATGGCATGTGTGGTCTGAGTTCTAGTGATTCTAGTGGTTTTAGGCCTTGAAAAAAAATCCTTTAACATAATCAGTCTTGCTCTGCGTTGACGTTGCGAAACGAGGGCGAGGCCCAATTAAACACCTTCTTCAGTCAGTTCAGTCCCGTTGCAAGTCGGTTGCAAGTCCGTTGCATGGCCGTTGCAGTCGGGGTGGCTTCATCCCGCGACACTCAGCGGTCTTCCACTTACCAATCTGAGTCTACCAGAAAGAAACCACCAAATCTGATTTCACGTTGCCGAGTTGCTTCTCACTGCCTCTCGGGCCGTGATACCGCAAAAAATTCACACCGTAGCTCCGTCAGCCTCGACCTGTGGAGCAGGTTGCAACGTGCTCACCATGTATCCTGATGTAGGGTACCCAAAAACGAGGAAAGTCGGCAGTTGTGAGTTGCGCCTCGCAGGCTGCAGTGCTCACGCAAGGTTTTCACGCACAAGAGTGTGCGACTATACAACTTCTTGCTATCCAGCCGAAACTTTCCAACCTGGAATCTCTTGGAATTTCCATGAAACCTGAACTCAACAACATGCGAAACAATAACATCCAAATACATCCAACTACAGCCAATCTGTGTCGAAGCATGTGCTGACTCACATACATTTACATACCTTTGGCCAACTGAACTTGAATCCACCCAGAATCCAGGCAATCTTGCCATAGTGGTTTGCCCACCAGCAAGTTACTCAGGTTTGCGAGCCGCTGGTCCCTGTTTGGAGCCAGCGGTGTCCCGCTGGCAACTACCAACCATGAGCGACATGGCCACTTCGAAAACGCGTTGAACATCCGCTGACTTCGGCAGATTCGCTGCAGACGGCTATGATTCAGATAGCACAACTCGGTTGGTAGTTAAAAAAGAACATTGATTCATTCAAGGGGCCTGTCTTTGCGCGGTAGTTGACATAAATGTATATTTTACCAAGAAAAAGTGCCACCATTACCCAGAAAAAACAACGTGCACTATTCTTGTTTAATCAAGTGTGATCCTAGTTTCATTGGTGTTGCGCCTAAAAAAATTTTGGCTGACGAAAGAAACACTTTCAAGTGGCCCCTTTCGCTCACGTTGTGAAACTGATGATGACTCCAACTACAGCTGTCTACCTCCACTACAGCTGGTGGGTTCAATCGCCAAGTAGCCGCAGCCGCAGCCGGGCCGCTGCAATGCTTGGCATCCAATTGCCACATGAATGGAAAACAGCTGGTCATGTGAGCAAACAATCCCATGTGATTTGAAACCACCAGATCTAAAGACCTCCCTTCCCAACTTCCCGCTGCCGCATTGTAATTAGTGCGTTCCAAAGAAGATGTTTCTCCACTTCTAGGAACTACAATGGCTGAAGACAACGCTTTGAACAAAAACCCTCACCCTGCTGGAAGCCTTCAAACTGCCGTCAATCCAACACAATTTCAACCATACCAAAACAAAATCAACAACAATGTTCCATCAAAAACTACAGGAACTACAGTCTACAGTCCCACTTTTATATCTTGTATCACTTCTTCACGGGGTATCATTGGGGCTTCCAGTCCTCACCATATCTGCCACGTCGCATCACATCCAAGGAAAGGATGCGACGTTGGCAACGCCGTTCACTGCCAGTCTAAGGGCATCGGAATTTCGGTTGGCGGATACTGCGGTTCCGATGTGTCGCCCCAGGGTGCAACCCAGCCACCTGCCATGGGCAGCATGCCATGGTGATAGGTTGCTTGGTGCTCAAACGAGATGCAGAAATAGCATTTTGTTCACTTGAGTGAAGGTGAAACCCCATTATGCCATTGTCAGCGCGGTTAAAAATGATGGAAAACTGATGAAAACTGATATGATAAGCACATATAAGCACCATCAAACTCTGGTTTTTCCTTTCTCGCATTTTCAGACCCGTTTCTGGAATTTTCTGGAGGATTTGGGAAACATCTGAGGCGATTTTTGACATGACAATCCATCGGAATTGGGCTACGACCCATTGTCAAAGCCATTTTGAGTAGTGCTAATAATTCTAGTGAGCAGCCATGACAAATCATTTGAGGTAGCCTATGTTTCAGACATTTTTTTTTTTGGGTGGTTGCTGGTTTTGACACAGAAACGCGCATCAAACATTCTTAACTTTAGCTTTTTTGTGAAGGTCTGTTTGATCATGATATCGCTATCAAAGCTAATGCCGAACATTAAAACCACCACACACACACCCAGAAAACAATGTCCGCTTTAAGTGGGATCATATGTTCCGTTTACAGCAGAAATTAAGATGTTAAACCCACCCATAGCCTACCATAACTAATTATTATAATTACCTTGGTTGTGTACAAAAGGATTAGCACAATGTGGACAATGATCCGCAATGGTCTTCCACATCTGACAATGTTGCAAACCCAATAGTGAACCTACCGGCTCGGAATATTGGGCAATGTTTTTTTTCCGTTTGCACAGCAAGACATTTAATTCTTGATATCTAAATTTAAATTCACTGATTTAATTCTCTTTTTTGTGGTTAAGCCCCATATTTCATTGAATCGACACCCACCTTTATTGATAGACACCCCTTGTAGTGTTGGAGTCCCCTCCGGGTCTAGAAATTATACCCGTATTACGGTCATGCCAATGGAAAACAAAAACTTATCCCTACAGTTTTGATGGTGGTTCGGTCTTCTATCAAATCTCGACAGTTTTTATCATCAAATAAAATACTAGTTATATGGCTATACCAGTAGTACCGCACAAGGCGGTGGCGGAAGTTTCAAAAATAGGAAACCTATAGGAGAGATTGGCTGTTGTGAATCAGGGATGGCAGAGCGAATCCACTGATGGACCGAAAGGTGCTT
>Ga0126342_10016663_pt1:2500-12791 | contig 12791 bp, 13 predicted proteins | sample Cyp1metagenome_FD_92528 | JGI IMG/M metagenome (GOLD analysis project Ga0126342, IMG submission 92528) | Coral microbial communities from Lord Howe Island, Old Settlement Bay, Australia - Cyphastrea 1 metagenome | ecosystem: Host-associated > Invertebrates > Cnidaria > Coral ...
TGATTTGCAGGGAATTGCTGGAGAAACTGCATGCAGAAAGCAGTCTCTCCATTGTACAATGAATCTCCTGCGCAGATCAGAAAAGGATCATTCTGATGGCAGGCAGTCACCACGGGGGATACCCCCAACATCCCCCAACATTTCAACCGTGGGTTCTTCCTGGTGGCTTCCCCCAGTGGCTTCCCCCAGTGGGACATGTGCAGAGCTGATCCCTCTCCCAGAGATCCAACAGAATGAGGTCGCTTTCAGATGCAGCCCTTTGCCGTTGACCAGTCAAAAGTTCTTGTCCGCATGAAGCTCAGTAAACATCCTCCTGAGCTCCGCAGCAAAAACATGAGATGGCTATGGGTCAGAAACATTCAAACATGGGGTATCATTGGACCCGCGAAATTGGTCAGTTGGTCAGAATTAGTATCAAAATGCATCCATTGGAATCCATGATCCATGTAAATCATATTGGAGATCAATGAGTTTGACCATGTTTGACCTATACTCGGCTCCAAGATGATCCAAGATGCATTAAGTTTCACTTCGGGTCCACTGGCCCTGCAGGCTCGATGGGTCCAGCAAAAGGACTTCAGAATTAACGTGATATATCCCACTTTATATCCCCATATAAATCTCAATATAAATACCCCTGTATCTTATCCCCATTATGATTCACCATTGTAAATCCCGAGTATCATCTCATAATTCCCATATTAATTATTAAATTAAATCATATTAAATCTATCTATCTATATATATATAATATTATATATATATCCCACTAGAATCCGCGTATCCTCATGTATCCCCATCCACTATATCACCAGTATCCCCGTTTTGTTGGTTATATCCCAAGGCTTTCCCATGGATCATGGGCGGCTTACCAGGTCCCCCCGTGACACTGGTGGCACAGTTTGGCGGATTGAGACCCAGCCGGAGTCTCGAAAGATGAGACAATGATGGGAATAGAAGGTGATTAAGTGTGACAAACATAATTTAACCACATTAATTACTCAATCAACAACCGTGAAACATGTATGATCATGTTCTTTTTTTTGACACATACTATAGAATATACAAATTGTCAACACATACTATAGAATATACAATTTGTCATGTATAACCATGTATAACCATAGTTTTTGGCGAGTCATGAGTCATGAACAGCGGCTTTTCAATCGAGGCTTTCATCGCTGGATCCACGTCATCCGTGCCGAGAGCCTGCCGGAGGACGCCTTCCTCGTGGAAGTGGAGCTATTGGCCAACGAGGGACGCGGCTGTGTCCTGGCACCTTGGCCGAGCATGGCCGAGGATCTGGCCGAGCCACCTTGATATTTAAGTAGTAGATACTTAATAGTGGATAATCCCATACTCATGAAATGTTCCCCTACCATCAACCGAGGTTTTTTTTGCACTGCTCAGGTGACCGGAAGATCCGATGTCAAAAGTGGTCGGCTTGGCACGTGGTGAAATCACAGCAGATCTGAGCGGTTTTTCTGTCTTCACATGTCTTCACAGTATCACAGTGCCAGGTCCTGACCCCATTTTCCACAATTCCATTTGCTTGGACTGGGATGCTGAGTGCTTAGTAAACGCGGATTGGCTTGGAGATGATTTATTTTTCGGAAGACTTGGAGGGAGAAACGTGTAGAAAAAGCTCCTGAGGATGAGACCGATATGGCGGTCAACTGCAAGGCAGATGCTGGCATATGGCAAGACGTTTGTTTCAGCTGTCGATGACTAGATGGCTAGATGTTTCATCTGGGTTTTCTGATTGGTCTTTTCGAATGCCTTGACCTTTCCAATCTTTCCAGCCCCCAAATCTTACCATTCCTTTACTCTTCCAATCCTTTACTTTCAAATCTTGCCAATCTTGCCAATCTCTGAAGTTGATCCATGTGTTGATAATTGTTGATCCACGATCCACACATTTTTGTTGAAGGTCCAGGTGCTCCTTTGTGCTGACAGGTGATCCGCTCCGGTATGGGCTTCAACCAGGAGCCCTTTGCGGAGCTCAGGGAAAAGCTGTCGCAGGACGGATTGGCACCGTGAGCACCAAAGCTGGTGGACATATTTTTGGAACAAAAACAGCAAGACGTTTGAACACACAAACCAAAAAACAACAAGATTCTCGATGATCACTTGCATCCACTAGCTGACAGATAATCCCACAAAGGCGTTGGAGACATACCCTTCTCTGAAGGCAAACGTGCGGAAACATAAAGAAAGTGATGAAGGTGAACCTTGAACTCAAGGCATCTAAAGGCATGGTCCTTCTGTAGCTGTGCACACCTGCCAGGGCTTTGTTGATCCTGTTGGGCGCTCTGTGAGATTAGACCTGCGCTGCTTGGACGGTACAGGCGTGGCAATGGCGAGTGTGCTTGATCAATGGTAAATCCAGCTGAGAAGATCTGACTGGTTAAGTGATTTCCATTGATTTCTCATTATTTCCCATGATTTTTCCATGATTTCCCATGATGTCCCATTCTTTTGTTCCCTTTGTCGGTAGACATTTTTTTTCAAAAACCCCGCCCTGGCTCTCATGCCAGGGACAAATGCAGAAATCTCCTTACACTTTGCCGAGATCATGCCTGAGGCGCACAGCAAATTTTGCAGCTTGGAATGTGCCCAAAACAGCTTGGAATGTGGCACTCTTTTTCCGCCATTTTACATGGACAAATAGGGAAGATGCTGTTGAGTTCCCAGGCATCTTTGAGTATCAACATCAGCTCTGCGACTGGATTAGCGCCAAAAAGCGAGGCCTGAACGTATCCTGAAAAGACTGCTACTTCTTGCTGACACCCACACAGACAAGAGAGCATGGATATAATGACTGATATTGGATTCTTGGGACAATATCTCCTTTCATTTTCGTGCGCACGAACATTCAGCCGCGCTCAAACTATCTATATATATAATTTAGCACCTGTGAACCTTCAAAGGCATGGACCTTCAATCCCTTCGTAGAGGCTTCTGTTGGAGCCTCAAGAAAGTCCAGAGTCCAGAGAAAGCTTGGGTCCCTGCAGCGAAACTCAGATCTACAGCCGCGATCCTCGCTTGGGCAGCCTTGGTCGCGCGGCGAAGGTAGCCACTGGCCAGCTGGGGGCTTGGAAACCATAGCAGAACCATCCAGAACCATATTATAACATATTATAACCCAGTATACAGGATATACCCCAGTTAGATGGGGTTACCTAGGGATACTTAGGGTATACCCGGATACCCCACTTAATCTTGTGGTTCTATGGGCCACTTACCAATCTGGGATGCGAAGCTTGCGAACGAAGGACCGAGACGCTGAACAATTGCCACACCGATCCACACTGGCTGCAACCAGTTGTTCTGAAAGTTGTGCCGGAGTCGGAAACTCAAGCGGCTCCTCAATTCTGGGCTTGGACGCTTCACAAGGGGCGTCCCTCTGGATGGCCAAACTTGCCACGACACAAATGTGTGTTGTATGATTCTGCCGAAGGCAACAAGAGTTACAGTGAAGACGGCCCTATTGTTTCCATAATATGACGATTATATTCCATTATTCCATGACCAGAAACAAACGGGTTTCCAAAAGCAATTTCCGCAAAGGACACGTGATTTTGGTAGCGAAGCATCACCAGAGGCCAGACCTCTTCCTCCGCATCGTGGCGTGCTCTGAGGTGGCTTTAGGAGTTACCAGGAGACATCGCAGCCATATGAGCTATGGTCAATACTCATGGTTAATAACCATTAAAAACGGGGCTAGTCATCCAATGGTTCATAGGGATTTATAGTAACCATTATAAGGATAATATAAGGATCCTTATTATGGATGGGATGACCATCAACCATATAGTGACTAGGCTATCCCCAAATCTGACGTCTCATGACCACCTAGAAACCTGTGAGGAACTGGGATGAGCTCGCGGATTTTGCCTTGGAATTCCAAGAGGCCGGTCAGCGGGTCAGCGGGTCAGCGGCTAGGGGTCTCCAGTTCTGATGTGAAACTGCCATGAAATTCTGCAAATGATGAATATGTTCAGTTCTGTCAAGACTCTGAAGATGATCGTCTGACCATAGATATCCAGGATATCTCTAGATATCCATAGATATCCATAGATCCAGGAGATTCCAGGATGATCAGCGGCAAAAAATTCGAACGACCAAAACCGTAGCGTCGTGAGGTCATGAAGCTGGCGCAAGGCTCTGTGGAGTTTCTGCCTCAGCGAGACCCACTAAAGGCTAAAGCATCGAAACCCTCCAACAGGGAAGATGTCGAGGGTAGATACTGTAGATATCTGTAGATGTAAAATGATGTATAGTCAGTTGTGAGATGTTAAGATGTTGATCTTGGCAGACTGGGAACTTCTTAGCGACCTTAAATCATTTTACTCAAAGGCACGTGTTGGACACCAGCGAGTTGCAGTGCAAATTCCAAGGCGCCAATTCAGCATGACAAGGTGCACTTGGTGCTGAATCGCAGTCGATTGAATCTCCCTTCTACAAGTGGGTCTGTCTGAAAATATCTGAAAATGAGATATCCCTCCATTGCCTAATTATCACATATCATCAACATATCATCAACATATCATCATAATTCATCATATATCATCATGTTCCCCATTTTTCATGGCCATTTTCGGGGGTATACGGTATATACCCGGTATACCCCATTCTCAGACAGTGGTGAAAAAGATGCTTTTTGCGCTGGGGTTGTGACACTTCAGCGAGGCTCATCGACATGAAACGCCATGGCGAATCTCTGATCTTCTTGAGCTTTGCACAGGCGACAACTGGCCATAAGATAATAACATGTTCCAACATGTTGTTCATCCGCTGATACTGGTAACAGGCTGCAATATATACTAGATCTTTAGGACTTGTATAGATATCTTCATAGTGACCATCATAGTAGGGTGTTTTTTCGTGGTCTTTCAACGCACAAAATGAGTGTTGGTCCTGAAGGTTGGAGGAAACGTGGGAGTATTGACCTCAAATATGGGTGCAGGATGTGCGGATGTCTAGAAACGCTGTGTGGGTGTACTCCAAATGGCAAATAGTGGCAGTTCTAATAGATAAGACATTGATTTTAGGGTAAATAGCAATTCCAATACTAGATGATGTCCAGAATTGCTATTCTACTCGTACCGGGGAAAGTGATGATCTGGTGATGATGAAATGAATTGATCTTGGAGAACAGGGTACCTTGTTTTGGGACAAACCAATGTTTCATCCATGGCATGCGTTTGGGGCATGTGGAAAAAGGAATGGCAGTGAGAAATCCACAGGGCAACCCAGAAAGTGGTGGCAAAATCTCGCAATCTATGGCAATCTATGGCAATCTATGGCAATCTATGGCAATCTATGGCAATCTATGGCAATCTATGGCAATCGAAAAACATTGCCTTTTTCTCATGGAAAAATATGGAAAAGGTTTGATTCATCGATGGGCTTCCCACCTTTGAGACAGCCTCAGGCAGCAGCTTTTGAAACTGCAGCCGTCGGTGCGATGCCGATGCCCGGCATTGGGCGGGTGCCCCAGCAGGCTGGATGAGTTGCGAACGTTGACCAGCCACATTTGCGGGAAGTTCGATTTTCTTCAGGCGGACACAAGGAATGACAGCCCAACCAGAGCCATGAAACACACGCTTCTTGGCTTGTGAATCAGCATGTTTTGATTCTTGACACCATCTGAGATGCTTTTTTTGGTGAGTGTGTCTGTCTTGAGTCTTTTTGGATGTTTTCTGCCTTAGGACTGTGCAACTTCCAATTTCACCCGGCTACAGCTTGCCACCACAGCCAGCGTTGCAAGGATTGAACACTTCTCAGTCCTTTGGCACGGAAGGTGTGTTCGTGATTCTCCATAAATCAATACACCCAGAATTCCACCCTCAGTTCATAGTGCGTCCAACAATTTCGAGGGATACCCCAACCATCCTCAACCACTGGAATCACTAGAACAGAACAAGCACATCTATTCACATCTATCACAGTTTGGGGATCCTGTATATGAATATATATATATAAATATTCTTTTTAGATGCCAGAATTTTGTCCCTACTTGATCACCTACGATGCGACTGCGCAGGAGTCCAACCTTTGGGGCAAGTTCTGCAGGCTCATGGTCAGGTGCGGTCGACATGGCAGTTGCACTGGTTTCGCTGGGAGTATCAGACTTGACGGCCCTTGAACTTATGTGCATATCTACACAAGATGCACAATTCTAATATATCATACATCCATTAAATACACAAACCCATAAATAAATAAATAAATACATAAATAAATAAATAAATAAATATATATATATATATATACATACACATATAAATACATACATCCATAAATCCATGAATGCACAACTCCAAAAATACATAAATCATCATCAATCCATATACTTAGATACTTGATGATACTTGTAAGTCCATACACCCATAGATCCATCATGATCCATCCATGTACAACACCTCGAGGAGGTTCCGGACGTCATCGCTCGGCTCTATGGGCCACCGCAGGAGCCGAGGCGCCCCGTAGAGTGCCCTGGGACCCGATCTCTTGGTAGGCTTTCGATGTTTGTTGGTTTGCTAAGGGGGGGACTTATTAATCCTAACTAGTCATTAAACAATTCAAATGTTGTTTTTGTTTCCTAATTTTGTTGATCGGACAGCTTTCAAAAGTTATGATTTTCCAGATCTATCGAATCCCCTCCCATATTGGTATGGGTCAATACCTATAGATAGATTACTATAGTGGGATGAACATCCATAAATCCCAGCTATGACTTGGGGTTCACGGCACGGTACCAGGGTTTTGACCCATCCCCATATATGTATGTATATATATTGAACCCCAGGATGAAAGATCCATGAGTCAATGAACTACCAGCAATGCTTCGGGTCAGGTTCTTGCAGACCCCTGCACCGCCAGCGGCGCCACCTGCACGAGCCCTGCCAGCGGAGGATCACGGCATTGACCTGGAATGTTCAGGATGGATATTCCTATACATATATATATATTTATTCCTATATATATATATTCCTATATATATATATATTCCTATATATATATATATTCCTATATATATATATTCCTATATATATATATTCCTATATATATTCCTATATAATTCCTATAGTGGACTGAATGTCAAATGTCAGCAATCCAACTGAAGGAGATTTCGGAAGCGTTGCAGAGAGCCTCCAAAGCAGGGGCGGTTGTGAAAGGGAATGTGCCACGCTCTTAGCTTGTTGAATCAGTAGATATCCATAGGGAGCTGCATCTGCATCCACAGTATTATAGCAACCCCCAAAAATTGACCCGTAAAATCCTACTAGAATTTGACAATTGGCAAATGACCTAACTACCTTTCTATTTTTTTGAGGAACACTGCAAACGGATTCAAGGCCGAGTGCAAGGGTGACTTGAAAGTTCTGTTCACTGCCTGATCGACTTAGGCCAATGAGTTTCTTCAATTCTCCTGGAAATCCACATTTGGCACCGGCCTCATCAAGTGGACCTGGTGTTGATTTATTATGATACACTGGTACTCACATCACTGTAGAGTTCCTCAATTCTTGGTCTCTGCAAGCTGAGGCCTGGATTTCCCGACCATAGCCCAACTCGGTAACGAAGACTCCACGGTGCAGACCTGCGAGGTCCTGCGAGGTCCTGCGAGGTCCTGCGAGGTCCTGCGAGGTCCTGGCGTTCCGCAGATGACCAGTGGCTCTTTGGAAAGTGATGGAACTTGCAAGGGCCAGAAATGTCCAGCATCCAGAAGCATCCAGAAGCATCCAGAAGCACAGGATGCTGACGCGCAAGGCATGTCATTGACCTTCTTGACCTGTACCACTCACCAACCGCAGCGTCGCCAGATGTGGCCAGCCATGGGGCCATGGCCAGCATTGCATTGCCAACCTGGAGCTCCCACACTCCACAAAGACTGACACGGCCAGGTTCCATAGCACAGTGCCAGTAGCAAAACATCGGCACCAGCACTGCAGCGAGCAGATGCTTGCAGTACCAGTCAGTGCACCACCAGTCCCAGCAGATCGGTCTCAAGGAGCTTGATCTTGATTGACCATGAGGCCGGGCAAGTCTTTTCATTGCTAACCAGGAGAAGGCGGACCATGATTGCCAGCGGGCATGGTCAACATTTGCCATCACTTGCAAGCATCTACAAGCCGTTTCAACAGGTTCTGGTAGCATTTATACATTTTATATAGCCATTCCGTAGCCATTACATAGCCATTATGTAGCCGTTACATAGCCATTATATATACGACAATTCCAAGTTCTTTGCTAGTTCATGCTAGTTCTATTTTGGTGCCGATAAAAACCGATCAACTGTGGTGGCACACCATGGCGGCATGGTCTGTGGAGGTGCTTGGGAAGATGCTGGAAGATGCAGCCGCCAAGAAAAATGAGTCGCCGAAGGAGTTTTCAGCATGGCAAACTACGGGTTACGGGTGACTTCCAAAATGTCGGTGGTTAAATCAGCAGGGATCTTGAAGATCTTGAAGGCTTCCAAGAAAATGAGAGAGCAGCATTGGCCTTTCACCTGTAGTTGGATGCAGTTGGCTTGGAACTCTGCAGCCCCGCCGCTTTAGCTTCCATATCCTGCTCAAAAAGATGCAAACACATGTCAACAACAGAAGTAGTGGCCCGTACGGATTGTTGCAGCCTTCAACGGCACAGCTGCAGTCACAAAGCTGTCATCTATGCCAGTAGAATTTCTAGAACAAACTCATTTGTTGTAATCTTTTATATAGGTGGGTAGTTTGCAGCTTGAATCCACCCTTGCATTCTACCACGGAAGAGTTGCAAAAAAAAACACGGGTGCAAATTGTACAAGGACATGCAAAAAATGAGAGTACATTAGTTTGCAACAAATGGATCTTTTGCAGATCCGGGCTGAGATAGCTCAGGCGTGATGGACGACGGATACACTTTCCTCTCAAGTTGTGCAGAATGGGTCAGGATTGGTGCCAGAGTGTTCCGTCGGTAGCTTCAGAACCAGTGAAGCAGACTTCCTTGTGGGATCACCTGCATATTTTCTGTACCCAGAGATCCCCCAGAGGCTTCTCATGAGTTTGTGATGGCAGCATTTCCGGGGTATCCTAACTGAACCTCCCTGCTCTAAGTCCCTGGGGTGTCAATAGGCCAAGCGAAGACGTGATGCTGCACTTCATCGTGCTGCAGAGCTGGAACGGGAAATGCAGCTCACAGAGGCATCAGTGGTGAACACAGGAGAAACACACACCACAGATTTCACCCCAAAAAAGATCTATATAATTCTCAGCCAAGAGAGCGTTAAATCCAATGAACATTTAATAAACTAATAAACGGGAGTGCTATCGAAATTTGATGGTTTACGTAGCAGGTGTGGAAGGCGCCAGCGGAAGTGCCGTTGATTTCAGCTGCTGGCTTGCTGCAGGAGCCTGAGATTCTTTGGGATTTAACATGATTTAACATGATTTAACATGATTTAACATGATTTAACATGATTTAACATGATTTAACATGATTTAACATGATTTAACATGATTTAACATGATTTAAACAACAGAATGGTCGTATAGATTGGTATAGTGGGGATACAATGGGGATATAGTATGATATAGTGGGATAGAATGGGAATCATTTGGGTAACAATAAATCAGGACCTCACGTTGCGACGGAATTCTGGAAGAATGGTGATTGGCGTAATTATCCCACTATTAGTCAATTAATTATCGATAAGTTATCACCAGTGGCGGTGGTTCTTCGGGTTAAATATATAACCCAATATCATTCCACGATTCATATCCCACATGGTGGTAACTATCCCATATTGTGCAGGGATCTGATGTATTTGCAGATCTCATTGGTATCGATGCGATCTATACAGCTTGCTGTTGAGGCAACGAAGTGCTTTGAAGCTGCAGGAGCAAGTTGCGTGTGTTGCGGCAAGTGTTGGAATGAGACCATTGCAAATGTGTTGCACGATACTCTTACACACCTTGGGTTTGTCTGAAAGTAGCATAGCCTAAATCCATTGGATTATCATAATTTTCCCTATCAAATGGCTACCTGGTTGGTGGTTTGGAACATGGCTTTTATGACTTTCCATATATTGGGAATGTCATCATCCCAACTGACTTTCATACTTTTCAGAGGGGTTGAAACCACTAACCAGCTACAGGCCCAGAGCCTGGCAGTTTTTCTGAAATCCCCGCAGGACTCTGAACGCTTGCCATGTGAGCTGTGGCCGTCACTGAAGCTGAAGCGGTGGCTGTGGTTGATCAGTAGAGTATATATATAATTATATACAGTATATAATTATATATATATA
>Ga0126342_10016664_pt1 | contig 12790 bp, 7 predicted proteins | sample Cyp1metagenome_FD_92528 | JGI IMG/M metagenome (GOLD analysis project Ga0126342, IMG submission 92528) | Coral microbial communities from Lord Howe Island, Old Settlement Bay, Australia - Cyphastrea 1 metagenome | ecosystem: Host-associated > Invertebrates > Cnidaria > Coral ...
AGGAATGTTGGAGCTGCATTCTGTACAGCTGGTAAAAATGAATTAGGTGGCGCTGCCACGCTTAGCGCTACGTCGGGTGGTGCAACCACGCTGCGACTTCGGGCTGGTGGCGCTGCCACTGTCAGCCGGAGAAGTTGTCTTTGCAAACTTCTCCTTGCGGCGCTGCCGTTGGCCTTGACGGATCTTCCGTCGGTGCTCTTCTAGCACCTTTTCTTCAGGTGTCTCTCGCAGAGAGATCTTGCCTGTCCGGACGAATTCTTCCCACAAAACATTTCGCATGCGTTTCGTGAGACCGTCCGCATGTTGACGATGGGTAGGGACCCACATAAGTTGGAAAACTTGCTGTTCCAACTGGTCCTTTGCCACCAAGAGATCCAACATTGTTTGTCTCTCTTGTGGAATTTGACCTGTCGTCTGCATGTGATCGTATACCGACTTGGCATCTGTGATGACCACTCCTTCAATGTTCATTTCCTTCCTCCAGTTTGGAGTGACAGGATAATAACCCCTCGTCAGCATGTCGAGCAATAATCTCAAATAGAGATGGCGATCGATGGCTTGACTCAACGAGCAGCTTTCTGCTGCCAAAGAGCTCCTCACCACGCGTGAGCTTTTGGTGGTGGTGAAGTCAATCACTGAGGCCTCAGTTGGCCCTTCCTTGACCTTGACCGTGGTCAGGAAGTGAATTGAACCAAGCTGGGATTTGCCATCTTCTTCTTTTCCAAGAGAAGCATCAAAGTATGTCACCAGGCAGAGCTTCTCCTTCCCAAGGGGCGGAAAATGCAAGCAGGCGCGGCCTTGCTGCGCTTCCTCTAGGAATTTTCCGTGAAGCTTCAGTGCTTCACAATAGTCCTCCTTGGTCGCCTTCGTCACTTTCTGTGCCAGGCGGCTCACCTCGTACAGGAGATGTGGCATAGTTTGCATTGCCGGCCAACGCAACCTCATGGTCAGTTGTCGGTATGCCGTGGTCTGCTTCTCATTCAGTCTTCCGGACATCGTACGAGCGTCCACCTCAGGAAGCCTGATCTCCTTGATGTAAGAAGACATGTCGTCATATATCCCAGGCTTGTCACCGTATCGAACACCAACACCCAAAAAGGTCATGGGTGGTTTCTTCCATTCTTTGATTCGAAACCTGGTGTTGATTTCTTCCTTCAGCTCGATGTATCGCGGATCATCCGCTCGGCCAGTCAGAAGGCCATCGTCCACATGTAGGCATAGGATCGCCCACACCTTGCCTTTCTCGCTGGCGACAAAGGTCGAACGGGCCGCACTCAATTCCTTGAGTGGCGTTGTCTCCAGCTCCTTCACCGCCTTCAGGTACCAAAGGCGAGGTGCCTCGGTGAGACCATAGGCCGATTTCATCACCTGTAGCAATTCGCCTGCCTTGATGGCTGGTGAGATCCCCAGCACAGCCGGCAGTCCACCGTCAGGTGACCTCACATGGATGCGTCTTGAGGTCTTCTCTCCACTCAAGAACGCTGTCGTGACATCAAAGCTGTCCGTGGTCCACCCATTTCTCTGGGCAACGGGGCTGTCAGCTCTGAAAGATCCCAGCTGAGGATCTAAATGTCCAGGGATCACCAAACGGCTCTTCGCAACCAGCGGCAACAGCAGGTTGCCTGTCTTATTGGTTCTCACCCATCTTAGTGGGCTCTTGAAGATTTCCCATCGGGGAACCTTCGCGGCTTCGGCCGACGTCAGCTTTCGGACCACACCGTTGTCCAGCCACTGCTTCCATTCCTGTGTGTCCGAAGCATCGAAAGCTCTCTTCTCTTCTTCGTTGAAGGCCTTCGGATCAAGTTCCTTCCCACTGGCCTTCAATTTCTGCAGCATCACCTCTGCGACCAGCACATCCTTCACGTCTTGGACGTACTGCAATTCAAACTCCCGCCTTTCTTCCCAGGTGAGCATCACCTCGTAGACACCGGTTGGGAGCTGAATCTTCGTTGAAAACAGCTGGTCATTTCGCTTTGGTGGTGGGCCCTTATCCTCTCGGAGTCATCCCGCGCCACCTGAAACCAGCTTTCCTCCTAGGTTGATCTTTCACCTGAGCTGCCGTCTCTTCCACCACAAAGATATCACCAGGGTCTTCGCCCAATAAAATGGACAACCTGGCTCTGGAAATCATCTTGGGTGGCTTCTGCATCCTCTTTCTCGGTGCACGGTGGATCCTTGCGGCAGTCACCGGAAGTCCAGTAAGTCTTTTGAGCAGATCTATCTCAAACCGGCTTATCCATTCATTCTGCAGTCCACCTTCCTCTGCTGCACCCATCATAGCGTGCACTGTCAGTCCTTCATGGACCCTCTGTTTCTTCACCGGCGGCGTGTCGTCCTCTTGCTGGGTAAATTCCAGCCTTCTCTTGACTGAACCCGGAACATCATCCAGCAGCTGTTCTCGGAAGTCGCTCCGCCTTGCACGTCGTGCGCGAAGTGCTCTGTTCCAATCCTGCTGTAATCCTGTTCTTTCCGGCGCAGCCGGCATTGGCGGATTTTCTGATGGAGGCGCAGCCTCTTCTTCCAGAGGAACTGCTTCAGGCACCTGCTCTGGCAGTTCAGCCTCCTCTGGAGGATCTTCCTCTATAGGGGTCCCAGGTGTGTAGCCCCCTGATCCAACATCGTCATCAGCATGATCATCGCCAGCTGCCTCTCCATCCTCAATGGCAGGATTTTCAGCAACTTCCTGATGTTCCAGCGCCGCTGGTTCCTCAACAGGACCATCCAAGATCCTTTTTCTCTTGGGAGCTCTTGGGGCAACTGCCGGTTGTCCTGGCATCCCTGTCATCTTTGCGTATTTCTGCATAAGACCTCGAATGGCCTTGCTTCCTCTGAGCATCAGCCTTGCTCGTTTCCGAACTTCGGGCTCTGGCGCTGCCGGCCCTTCCCGTTTCCTCCTTGGAGGGCGCTGCCTCGGAGGTGGAGGTTTCTGCCTCAGATCCTCGTAGATGTTTGACCTCGCTGGGTCTCTCAAAACATCTCCAAGGTCGACCATTTCGTCTCGCACCTCCTCTGTAAGGGCTAACTCTTCACGTGTGGCCAGTCGGAGGTTCTCCTCTGCTAAGAGGAGTAGGCGTCCGCGCCATGATGCGAAATAGCGCTTGCCTTGCTCCTTGGTGATGATTGTGGATGGGGCACGCCAGAGTCCTCCTGGTCGGTACCTCCCTTTTGTCGTGGAGGGTACCCAGAAGTACACACGTGTTCCTGGGAGGAACGGCCCTTCGGATGTTTGAGGCTTCCTCAACACGGCGCGCCGCACCTTGTCCCTCACATCCTGCTTCACCAGCGCCACCTTTGCAGTGATCCTCATTTTGTGAGCTCGGCTCACCTCGGACTCAATGGACAGTCCTTCTGCGAAGCTGGGTGCTGCATTCTCATCCAGAAGTGAGGGCCACCGGCACTCAAATCCGAATACCCGTTGGTGTGGGGTATCCCCATCCCGCGTGAGAGTGGCATTCTTCGCCATGCAAGCTGCCGCCACCGCTTCTTGGAGGGCCGAGAAACCTTCGCACCCATGCTCGTCCACTATTGCTTGGACCATTGATCCAAGGATTCCTCCATGGCGTTCGCCAATACCGAGCTGCCAAGGTGCGTGAGCTGATGTCACATCCGTTGGAATGGCCAGGTCTTCCATCAATTGGATCCAAGCCAGCTCAAACTCTCCACCTTGGTCATGAGTCACGGCTTTGGGAGGCCCATAGACTGTGACCCACCTTTTCAGGAACTTCTTTGCCGTGTATTCACTGCGGCGCGTCTTGAGGAGATGGCAGTCATGTTTCGGTGTCCCAACATCCACAATGCTCAGAGCTGGATATTTCTTGCCCCGGGCATCCAGCAGATACTTCACATCCACGTGCACATGCAAGTTGAACCCATACGGGCGGGCTGCACGTGGGTGTTTTGGTGGCTGACGCATGGCACACACGTCACACTTCCACGTTTTGGCAAACCGCAGGGCATCCTCATTTGCTCCTGACAGCTTGAGCATCCGCAGCAAAGTGCTGCGCGAAGGATGGCCCAGCTGCCGGTGCGCGAAGATCACAGCCTTCTGCACCTCCTTGGGGACTGGATGCCTCTGCTCTTCTTCCAGTCTCTGTTCTTCCGCTTCATCCACATCTGGGACTTTCTCTTCCTCAAGCTCTTTGATACGCTCTTCTTCGTCCATTGCATCGATGCCATCAGCAACATCTGGCACCGTTTCTCCGACATCCTCTACATAGGCCTTATTGGAGATCAAAAACTCCTCCGCGCCCATCAGGATGTTCTTGCAAAACTCGACAGGATAGCCACCTGCCAAGGCACTGAGTGAGTGCCACTTTCCATCTTCACCCTTGAAACTGCCTTCAATGGGGTGATGCTGGTGGTCGCGGCCACACTTCTTGTCCATATATTTGAGGACCTCTTTCTGGCCTGCAAGCCGGGTCCTTTTTCTCATCGGTATTTTGGTGATTGGATGTCGTAGGCCGTACCGGCACTGATCCATCACTTTGTGTTCCAAGCCCATGAAGGCCTCTTGAATCTCTTCCTGTTCCCATGCTTTGGATGGTGCTGGGTTTTCTCCCACTATTGCACCTCCCCGAGCTCTCTGATACTGTGCGACTCGGCGCGCAAACGCCAGAAAGGTTCTGCGGCTCTGCCGACGTTTCATCTGCAGGGCTCGGCGCTGCATGGGAGTCTTCTGATTCAAAGCCTGAAGAGGGCTCCAAGGGCCACACGGCCAGGCTAAGACAATGAGGTCCGGCGCAGCCGCCTCAATGTAGTTCATGGCTCTGTCTTGGACATCTGGGAAACGCAGATCCCAGCCGCTTTCAAGCGCCACCGGTTTCAAGAACTCCCAGCCACGCGAACTCGCGACTTGGGAAATCATGCATGACCATGTGAACACTTCCAGAATTTTCCAAGGAAGTTTCTTTGGCCTTGGGACCTTCTCCTTCTTAGTCCGCTGGGCCATCAGTGCTTCATTGCGTGCTGCATCAGCGATCTGCTTGGTCGCAGCCAGCAGTCGTCGTCGTTGACCTTTGTTCAAGGTTTCTTCATCTCCAGCATTATCAGCTGTCAGCACTGTGTGTCGCTCCATGTACTCATCTTCAGTCTCGGACGAGCTTGTCTCGCTCAGTTCCACCTCATGAGAGGTCTCTGACACAGAGTCACTGATCGAGCCCAGGTTGGACGCCTCATCGCTTGGTGGCGCAGCCACGCGGAAACAGTCATTGGGGAGTTGCGGCTTCACAACATCCCACAGTGTCATTGCTTCATTTTCCATTCCTTCTTGCCATCTGGCGAGATCCTCAACCTCACTTTCCTCTTCAGCTTCGGACTGCACCTTCGGTGCCTCTGAGTCTGTGGACTCTTCCAAAGCTACCGCCACCAAGGCCATGGAGTATGGGTCTCGGACCAGGGTATCTTTCAGCTTGCGCAATTCCGGGGTGTCCCATGCTGATGGCTTTCGATTGCCAAGCAGGGAAATCACAGGGTGTCTTGTCGATGAGAACCTCGTTGGTTTCCAAGTGGTTCCTTCACCGATCTGCATGGTGCCATCTGAAAAGTTCAGCACAACACCCCATCGCTTCATCTCCGATGGTCCAACCAATGCAGGACAGTGGGCCACGTGGTCATCATCACGAGTCCGCCGCACCACGGCCAATCTCAGGTAGGACAACGGTCCTTCCATCCCGAGCTGCACTGGATATACCACCGCTTCAGTGCTCAGCACCGGCTTGCCTGCACCAAACCTAAAAATCTCCTCATGCTGCACTGTCTCATAGTGCAGGCCCTTGTTATCCAACATCTGTTGGAATCTGTTGTGCCACTCCTCACCCGCTACTGCGGTTCTGCACCCTGTGTCCAGGATGATATCATCGGAGTTGATGATATAGGGCATGAACATCTTCATTCACCTGGTGCGTCTCGGCTGCCAGCGCCCCATGTTCACGGCTGTAATACAGCACTTTCTTCAAGCCGCAAGCTCTGCAGCTAGCCCAATGGGCGGATCCATTCGCGCCCCATGCCAGCCTTTCGAATGGGTGCTTGCACAGCTCTTGTTCCTTGGTGCTTGGGAAGTCGCTAGCCTCTGATGGCTTGCATTTCCCTTTCCGATCCAAAGAGGCATCGTACAGATGCCATCGGAACTCTTTCAACTTCTTCTTGCGAACGGGTTCCGGCATTTGGTTCTCGGACTTTGCAGGAGGGGGATCATTTGATCCTCGAGCACCGGACGCAGCCGTGCTTGGGCGAGGCGCTGCCTTTGCGGTATATCCTCCACGTCGATCACCAGATCTCTTCAGCATCTCTCTGTCGTAGTCATGGTGAAAATGCCTCATTTCCTCTTCTTCCTGCTCCCGTTTGAGGGCGTTATACAGGTGTTTCTTTTCTTGCTTGTCCAGATACGGCAGCATGGTGAGCATCTCTTGTGCTCCAGCATCGGTGCTCTTGAAGGATTGAATCCTCTCGTGGGCGCGCCGCACCTTTTCACGTCGCTTTTTCTCTGCAGCTTCTTCTTCTCGGGTGATGCGACGCTCTTTCTTCTCAATCTTCTTCAGTGCGTCCTCATCTTCAGTGATGGTTGCCAAAGCTCGCAACACCTTCTTCAAATCCACCTTATACTTGGTGGCTGGCGGCGCTGCCGCGGCTTTGGCGCGTGGCTCAGACGCCTTGCTGTATATGGCCGGCTCAGCCTCACTTTCGCTTGACTCTTCAGGAGACGTGAGAAGTGCATCGGATGCACTGGAGTATTCCCCAACCATGTCCCAGCCATTCACGAACGTCCAGTTGACTCGTGAGACACGGGGTTCCTTGTCATCATTGGCAGGGGTGCTGGAAACTGCTCCTGTGAAGTTGGCTCCTGTCCCTGAAGGGTTTGTCCCTCCACTGGCACCGCTGTTCTTGGGACACTGCGGATCGGAATGCCAGTGGCCGATCTGTCCACATGCTGCACAACGGGACTTCTTCTTGCGCTCATTGGGATCGCGCCACTCTTTGCGCTGCTTCCCTTTTCCACCGCCTTTCGAGGAGGATGGGCCATCTGAGTAGCCCCGGGCCTTCTTCTTCCCGGCAGCTCTGGACTTCGCAGACCATCCGGCCGCAAAAGCCTCCTTCAACTCCCAGGTAGTGCCCGTCTCACCTTCGTCATCATACTGATCATAGCGATCATCCTCCTCCTCTTCGTCGTAGTACTCCCCCTCATCGATCTCATCCTGCTCATCATCGTCGGCCATCAGAGCTTCTTGCTCCAGGTCTTCCTCATCAACCTCATCCGGGTCTTCTTCCTCGTCCTCGTTCTCGGCCAGATGAGTGTGCCTGGATGGGCGATATGGGCTACGGCGGTCTGTCCTCTTCGCATACTGCTGGCTCGGCCGCTTTGCGAAGGGCTTTTTGTATCCGGAGCTTCCGGTTGCAGTCCTCGGCTTTGGAGACTGTTGCTTCTCCTGAACGTGGATGTCTGAGCATCTGACGCGCAGCACCTTTTCTATGTGTTTGCTCACATACTTGCCACCGGCGCTGAAGAACACGTCGTAGCGTTCACGCCGTGTCAATGCTGCTCTGCTCAGCATCCTCTGCGCGAAAGCACGGTCTGAAATGACCGTACCTTCGTCTTCTTTCAAGTACTCTTCGTGCAACCTGCGAAGGTTGACGATGTACGCCGCGATGCTTGTGCCAGGAGTACGGCGATAAGAGAGATACGCTTCCTGTTTCTGCTCAAATCGCTCGTCTGCACGGGAACCAAAGGCGTCTTCTAAAAGACGGAGAACTCTCTGGAGCCCTCTCTCGCCTTGGATCTCCGAGATCTCAAGCTGGTTAAGCACCTGGCGAGCTTCGCCTTCGCAGCTGATGTAAATCAGGAGAGCCATTTCCTAGTCGTCAAGCCGGTACAACGCTCTTTGCGCGTCCAGCATCTTTTTCCAGTCACGGTACTTGTCCCTGTTGCCGCGGAACGGTTCTATCTTGACTTGGCTAATAGCCGGCTTCGACCGCTCCGGCTGTTGCTTCTTGGCTGCATTCTGCAGCATCTCCTGCAACTCAAGCGTCTTCACCGTGGATGCTTCAGAACCTTGTCCTCCACGGTGGCGGGACCCTCCCGATCTGGCGCTGCCAGGCTGGGAGCGGCGTGACCGATGTGACCGGGCGCTGCCGGCTGTCGATCCTCGGACTGACGGGTCTGGGGTCTGTTGCTCCGACTCCTCAGACTCTTCTTCGTAGCTATACTTATAGCTGCTGTCATCAGGTCCATCGCCTCCATCACCACCGCCACCGCTCGGCGGCCCAGCCTTGCTCTTCTTGGCTGGATTCTTCTTCTCTTCCTCCCTGGGAGGTCCTCTCCTTGATCGGTCTTCGTCCTTCCTTCTGTCTCGGCCTCCATCAGCATCTCGGTTTCCGCGACCCTCATCTCGCCGACCGCGATCGTCACCACGGCCTTCACGGCGCTCATCTCTGTCGCGGTCTCCGCTGCGGCGCTCCGACCTTCGGGAAGGCTCATCTCTTGGAGGTGATGGTCCTTTCTCTTCCTTGGTGCGCGACTCCTTTTTCGGAGGAGGTGGAGGTGGACCCATTGGCTGCCGCGGCAACGGCAACTTCCTGGGCTTTCTCTTGGGCGACTCCTCCTCCTTTTTGACTGGTCCTTCAGCAGGCTCTGGAGGTCGTTCTGATCCCTTCGATCTCTTGCCAGGCTCATCGGGATCTTCCACCATAGAGTGAACTTCCCGAGTCCTTCCTGGAGGTGATGGTTCACAATCACCCCAGCTATGTCCATTCCAGTAAGAGTACCTGCCATCATCGGTTGGGTACCATCCAGTCCTTGAGGGCTTCGAGGACAATGGCACTAGTCCATAGGATTGGTTTCCCCAGTCATAACTCTGGGAACCGTAGCTCTGAGAGCCTTGCCAGTCTTGCCAACCCCACCAACCATCATCCCAACTTCCATCCCAGCTTCGGCTTGGCCAGTTGGAACCCGTGGTGGCATGGCTGCTATGGCCAGACGAGCGGGATCCATCATCTCTCTTCCCCTTTCCTTTCTTTCCGCCCTTCTTGCCTTTGCCTCGGCCTTTGCTTCCCTCGCGGCTGCCCTTGTTCCCATCACGGGACTTGCGCCTGCCGCGATTGCGGCCACCTTCGTGGGCTCGTCGGGAATCCTTTTGCCTCGGCTCTCGGACACTTGGGCTTTTCTGCAACGCCTGTTGGCGCTCTCTCCTCTTTGTTCTCTCTTCGCGCTCTTCTCGCACATCATCTCGGCTATCTGACGTCCTGTGGCGGGACCTTCTCTTCCGTCGGTCCCCATGCTCTGCATCACCGGCATTGGGAACCGCAGCAGCTTCATCTTTCTTGTCCGGCTCTGCCGTTACAAGTTGCTCCGGCGCTGCCGGGCGTCCTGGCTCTGCCAGTCGAGCGGGCTCAGCCGTCTCCACCTTCACTTTGGCTTCACGATCCTCGGAGCTATAGTCAGCTCCTGATGCGCTATCCGAAGCGCTGTCCGGCACAGCCGGAAGTCCAGGAGCTTCAGCTCCTCCAGGTGGTTCGACCACCGAGCCCCTTTCCGTCATCGGGGCTCCGCTACCAATGCGGAGACTGCACGGTAGCTCCCCTTCAAGGGGTATTGGGCTCAAAAGTTAGAAGTAAAACACAAGGCAACGGCCTAGGCAGCAGCCTTTTTCATCCATCAGCTATAGCGTCGTCTGGGCCAGACTGCGGTAAAAAACACAACAGCTTTGCATGTGCAAATGCAGTTACAAGCCCTACACAACTACGCTAACCAGCAAGCAGCATTACTCACACATACGTCTTCCAGTGGAAAAATCTGACATTGTAACAGTTGTTGTTCAAGTTTATGAACGCTGGAAAGACAAACACATCAACATTGTAACAATCATCCTCCGATTTGACATCTACAATCCCAAGTGGCATCCATGAAACTATCCCGACCCAACCGTGTCCCCAAGTTAGATTGCCATAGCGTCCCAACATGTCATCCCTGAGGTGGTTCCAGGCATAGCGCGCGCCGCTCGCACTCCTTGCAACACAAGGGATCCGCAATGAGCTTCTCGTAGCAATAGCTGGTCGCATCCTTAGGAGCTGACCATGGTGATACCATGGTGATACCTGGAATGGTTTATGGTCCCTGTGCGAATCCTTAACTGGTCATTGTCTAATTCCCTATGAATGGCAGGCGAATGAGGCAATGAGATCCCACAATATGGCTATAGAAAATCCGGCGTTTGACCGTGGCAAAAATTATTCGGTGTCGGTGGTGCCACCGATCGGACTTCTTTAGGGGGGCATGCCGTTCATTGGGAGTAAAGAAATTGTTTGACTCAAACACGCAATGAAAACATGCTTTTGCCAGGTGCACCTTTCTTTGTGAAAAAATAAACTGCCAAACATACTTTTTGATGTGGGAAAACGCTCTTGGATGATTAACTTATGGTGTCATTTGCAAAGAGATATCTGGAAAAAAGGGCTTCTATTGCGTCAATTGGTTGAAGTTTATGTAGAAACTATTAAACCCAAGTGAAAGAACTACCTTGAACATGTCTGTTTGTGAAAGAATACTGACCGTCGGTCCCTGTAAGTCAGCAAACATGATCCCAGAGACCAAAAAATATTGGGCATGTAGGACCTAGGTTAGGTAGGCCCCGAAGTATTCTTGAATCAATGTCATCAAGGAAACTATCAATCTTCTGCATGTGGAATCATGAATTGCCTATCCCCTTCTCAACAGTACTGCGGCCGGTGTTTTTTTTCTCCAACCGACCCTTCCAGGCATGCAACCCGAATGACTGTGGAATAAACCCAGACTCGACTATTTCCAAAGCAGGCTTAGAGCGATTTTTTCCAAGTCAAATCCTCGGCTTTGACTAAGCAAATTTTTCGTAACTACCCCTACCAAAGCAGAAGACTTCACGAAACAAAGAATAGGGATTCAACCAGCAAAAACAAGGGAATGGGATTTGTGTTATGGTTCATCATCTATCTGATCATCCGAAACGATCGAGCAAACAGCTAAATAAACTGTTACTCAACACACATTGTATGGATTCTGCCAAACCTGGATTTCACCAATACATGGTGGTAGAACTTGAAATAGAAACCTTCCCCAGCCTGGTGAATATCACCCCAAAGGGAAGCGGAAACTTCATCCAACAAAACCGCACACTGTCGGGCCACCGGCATGTAGCCCTTCATGTCCAGGTTAAAGGCCTGCGGAAAGAAGGGCCTATCTTTGGAAAATCGAAATGGGGATTTCATCAACCGAAAAGTCGCGTCATCCCGGCACAGGGAAATATGGGAATGGGACCTACCATGGGTTGAATAACTTGATGGCGGGATGAACATACGACAGCTATTTTGGTGGGAAATCCAGGGTGCCAAGAATTTGAGATGGCCATAGATCTTCACATCTTTGGACCATGCTGCCATAGAACCCTCCACCCTTAACCATGGCATCTTACAAAAGTCATCCAAGGTAGGATCAAACAAACTTTTGGGTCGTAAAATCTCATGGATCCATTCATGCACAATGAACTAAAGATAAAATTAGGTTAGGTTTGGCTAGATTCGAGATTAGATTGAGATAAGTTAAAACAATGTAAGATAAAATGAGATAAGATAAGATCAGATGAGCTTAGATACCCAACTTTGGACATCCTTATCCTGATTCACGTCAAACTAGCTTGTGAATGTGGATGGTCATCCCCCCCATTCACGCGGGAAAACAAAAGGTGGCATGACACATCACCCAAAGTCGTCAAGATACCATCATTTTGTTGGGACAAAATATTCCCGTTCTATTGGGCTAATATCCACAAATACACCATTTGGGTTTTGTTCCTACTCAATTTCTTGTTGGCTAAATCGGAATTTTAGTTGATTAACCCCAGATTACCAGTCTGCTTGTCTTGATGTATTCATTTCTTGCTGATTGTTTTGAACGCGATTTCATTTTATTGGATAAATTTACGATTTTCTCGGATTAGTTCCACCCTTGTATTAGATCAACTCATACCAAATCGGTGAGGTGCACATGCGTGAGGTCTTGGGCCTGCCGTTCCCATCACCCATCCACCTGTTGGGCCCTTGCCACCTGAAGAGACCAGACTGGTCTAGGGTCAACAAATCAATAAACAAATACATGTATATGTATATCTATATGTATATGTGAATCGGACGTTCCTGCCGATATATATATATATGTTGTGGTTGCCTTGAAGTAATGGTCGATGACAAAGAGTATCAAAGCTTCCGCATTGCACTTTTCCGTTGGACGTCTGCAGCTGTATTGGACTTGAGCCAAACGGGCATCATTGCATTGTCCCCTTGTGGCTGGAGAGTTAAGATTGCTATACATGGGGATATGTATTATACACTGTAGCCATTACCCCATTCGCACCCCCCACGCCTGTTAGACTTAGTCTTCCAGGCGCCAGAGGAAACAGAATCTTAAATCTTAGTCGCCTGCAGTTTACGCTATGTTAATTAAGGAACTGTACAGTTTCTTCGCGGCTTGCTACATTCCCTACCAGCAGCTGTGTTGTCTACATGCATACTGCCAAGGCGATGCCTATGTGCAGTATCGAGTTTCACATCATGTGGCGAAGCCAACATTCAGTTCCACCCGAGCACGAGATAAAAAACAAGGTGGGCCAGAGAACCCAAAAGCAAGACGGCACACAGCACGATTTTCTTGAAAATCTTGTGGTGTGTGCTCTGCACGAAATCGACGTAAGATCTTTACTGAAACATCGTGCGCGCTGATGGTATCAGGGGCCGCAATTCACCACAGCATGCTGTGTCAGCTACGTCTACA
>Ga0126342_10016665_pt1 | contig 12788 bp, 13 predicted proteins | sample Cyp1metagenome_FD_92528 | JGI IMG/M metagenome (GOLD analysis project Ga0126342, IMG submission 92528) | Coral microbial communities from Lord Howe Island, Old Settlement Bay, Australia - Cyphastrea 1 metagenome | ecosystem: Host-associated > Invertebrates > Cnidaria > Coral ...
AGCCCTGGGCCCATTGAAATGAAAACACCCCAGCCTTGAGCCAAAATGGCCACCAAGGCCGAGGTGAAGCTCCCACCCTCAACTCCCCTCTCACTCAATTGGTTGTTACAAACACAGCAAGCTCTTAAAACCAACAAACAAAGCGACACAGTCAAGAATCAGTGATCGGCTTTGCTGTGAACCAGGGTGATCTTCCCAAGGTTTCAGGCCAGGTGCAATGAAAGCGTGAGCAGCGGCGCAGTTCGTTGGCTCCAAAGCCAAGGGCTTCTCCACAAACCGGACAGCGGAGAGCACCAGACATCTGCTGCCGAAGGCCTTCCTCAGCAGAAAATTATAGAAAATTAATACACAACTCGGAAGAGACTGACAGCAAAGACATTCGGAGCACGACATTCGGAGGGCTCCATTCAGTGTGCCCTTTGGATTCCATCCACGGAATGACATCTAGAGATATTCCAAGAATGGCAGCGCTGAGTGCAGAGTGCTGAATACCAAGTTTCCAGGTACTCCAAAGACCGCTCCACCTCTGCGATTTTTTCTTGCACAAGCTTCCTTGGTACCATGCAGCACAGACACTCCCTCAACATCCCTCAACGTCAAAACGAAGAAGTTCACATAAGAGAAGAAAACCTGTAAAAGATAAAATGTGAAATGCCAAAAAAAACTTGAACAGCAGAGCTTCGCTATATATGGAAAATTACAATCAATAACCACAAGATACCACAAGTACAAGTCAAGCGATTTTTTCAGGTCAAAGCCATTCCGATCTGCGTGGTGCAATCATTGAGTTCAGGATCTGCATGGGTTTGGTGGTTGACCAGCCATGCGCTGCAACGCCCACGGCAATGCCAGCACCGAGGCCACCCAGGACTCGACCAGCCAATGCGACGCTTTCGAGACCTGCCTGGTGGAACTGCGTGAGATCCCAACACTGTGACCAGAAGTACACGCTGGATAACAACAGTTTCATGATGACAATATGTCCCACCAGTCCTAGCATTCTCTCCAGTCTTCTTCCCTTTCTGGTTTTATGGGGAAAAAAGTGCTTCCGGGGCTCTCAACAGGAGAAGGCTTCGGTCAATCAATTGCATGGGCTGTCCACGAATCAACTTGTCAAGGCAGCCTGGCTGAGGGTGATGTACTTGGCCGAGCGCAGCAAGACTAGGTTCCTGAGAGACCAGCGATCTAAGTGCCCTTCATTTTTTTTCAAATCAGCAAAGTAAAGATGAAAGTGAATTTGGATACACTCCGACCTAAGACTTAGCTAAGAATTCTGAAGACTCTAAGTACGTCATATGACGTAAAGCCGTTGCAACATGGTGCAGCTGTGGTGCGCTGTCTGTGCAGCCGCCATGGCAGTGCCCGCAGCTCGACTGCCACAGCTGATCCGCTGCCGCGCTGCAGCTTTGGCGAGGGCAAAGCGGAGCTCGGACTCAACGGTTTCAAAGGCCAACCTCAGCACTGCCAAGCACTGCCAAAGGGCTGCCAGCTGCCAAATCACTGCCCATCAAAAGTTGCTGCGGAAGTGAAATTCATGCCATAGACTGTAGGTGCGTTATTCTCATGGCTTGAAATGTGGGGACACTGGCTGCCACGAATATTTGTGAGAAAAATTGACAAAACGAAAATATTGTCCCAGGGTCTGCTCGGTGACGTCCACTTCCATCAGCTTCGACAGGTTGCGGCCCTTGTCCTCGCATTCCATCTTTCTCACCAAGAATTTAAACATAATTTTCCCACAGGCGACTCCTTCTTAGACCTCATCAGCATGTTCCCCTTGCTTAATGTAAGAAAATCGTAACAAAATCTTCCAGCTTGAACGGCTTGAACCGAGGCTGCCAAAGCTCTGCATCGGCCACAGCGTCACCAGTGGTACTGCTGACCCCAGCTGCAGCACTTGTGGCACCAAGCGCGAGGCCCACAGGCGGCGCTACAAACAGCGATCCGAAGGAAGCGACCTGAAAAGAACAGCACTTGGAACATCCGAAACTCATCGAGACCGTGGCATCGGAGGCAGAGGTGACGGAGGTGACTGTGATAAATGATTTTGGGACGTTTCTTTGGGAGAATGCCCTCGAGGATGTGGTACAACAATTCATAAACGCTGTCTGCACAATGATCTTTGAAGTACTAGTGTGATGTTTCAATTTGACTGTCCAGACTGTGCAAATTAAGACAACTGTATATGCAACGAAAATCTGCCTGCACACGGAAATAGGCATCACCTGCATCCCCCCAAAGAAACAAGCCTATCTTGTGGTGCGGCCACTTCCGAGATTGTGGTTGGGAAATGGTGGTAATCCTTCCCAGCCAAGGTGCCGCCAAACCAGCAGCCACGGTGTTCCCAGAATTCACCTCAGCATTTGCGAAAGCATGAGAAAACTCCATTTTCGTTGCTGCAAATGCCTAGGCACTCTGTGCATTCAATTTGCAAGCAAGAAACTCGGAACCACCTTGGAACGCAGCTTTTACAATTGTCAATTGGCACCGAAAAAGCCAGGGGATTCTGCAAATTCCATCAAATTCATTCAAATTCCCAAAGTACTTTGTACATCTTTGTACTAAACTCAACCCATCTGGAGACTTTCGTAGCTGAGGCTTAAACTGCTTGGTGAGCTGGTTGTCCAGCTCTTCCAGAGTCCTCAAAGCGATGGAAGATGCACACTGAGAAATCATGATACAATCATGATCTCAGGTGGTCAAAAACTGTTTGTGGGTTGAAGCAATGGCGTCTGTTTATTGGGTTGTGCAATATGTCTCCGAACTTGTCTGGCCTCAAGCTGCGTCGCCGCACTGCCAGCAGGACTTCTGCCGCTGCCACCAACCTCCCACGGTCATGCTCTACTCAGTAAAGAACTGCTAATCCGTACAAAATGATTTAGATTTAACATGATTTAACAGACTTGGATTCCAATAATCAATAATCAACTATAATCAACACATGTTTGGAAAAGGCAATCCAAAAGCGTCAATGTGGATTCCGGCTGAACGAATCATGAAGTGCTTGTGCACCTGGACATAGCTCCGGTGACACGTGCTGTGTACTCTTGGCCTTTGGGGGAAGCCTAGAAGGCACTGGAACGAACAGACACTGCAAGGCACTGCAAGGATCTGCAAGGATAACAGGTTATGATAACAGCTTTATGTTGTTTTTCAGTTTTGTGCACGATATCCAGCGGATTGCTTCAATCGGGCCTCTTGGCTACCTGACCACGGGGCTACAGCATCCGCCGCCTACGCTCTAGCGTGCTGAAACTCTGGAAATGACGACTTCTCAACATGTTTCTCAAAATATGAAACACCCGAAAGAGCTTGATTACACACATGTCCTGGACCACCTGTCTTGGGGAACCTTCATTGGAGTTGATGTATTCACCATCAACGATTGGCTGCCCGAATGGACGCTAGGTTGCACTATCAAAAACGCATTTGAAACGGACCTGGATGATCCTGGTTGACCCTAGGTATCCGTTCAGGAACGTATTCTACCTGTGCACCCCCAAACATTCCTTGTGTGGATTCGCATTCTGCAAAAGGACTACAGAACAACGTCTTGGTAAGGATTTGCAAGGCCTGTAAGGTAGCGGGCAAAGGGGCAGCACGCTCTGCGGGAAAGTCTGGCCAATGCTCCTTGCGCGGAACAGCTGAGTTCCACGTTCCACCTTTTCACTTTTTTGAGACCGGGGAGTCGCAGAAAAACGCACCTTCCAACATGGTGGACATTGACAACTCAAACTATTCTTGGCCAAGCAGTGATAAACAGAAAGATGGCAACAAAGCGCTCCCACGAGTCTGGAACCCCACGATTGCAAGCGTTCCAAGCCTGCCAAACCTGTTGTGCAAAATGTGTGATTCTTCAAGGTCACGCATGCACATTCTATTCACTAATCTACTCAGAACTGTCGCGACAAAAAAAAACAAATGAAGCCAGAATTAATGTGTATCCGATTGTTTGCGTTTCAGTTTTTGGAACATCTCCATCTTCCCAGCTGTGCAACGAGCAGCTGCTAAATGCCAAGGCACATGGCAGTGAGTTATAGGTCCCCGCAGCTCAAACCAAGCGTCAACACCTTTCGTTTGATCCTGGGAGCGACAAAGCAATCACTTGCAGAACAGCTCCTTGCCGCCTGCATCTCGAGCATCGACATCGATTCATGATGATTCACGACTAATCAGACCAGCATCTCCCTCTGGACACCGCAAGCGTATGACCTGGCCAAAGCAGGGCTGTGTAGGTATCTAAACATATCATTTCCACAACTTGTAGGACTCTGATAGTATGGCACTGTGGCACTCCCTTGACAAGTCGCACCGTCGCACCTCCTCCCCCAATTTTGTCCAGGCACAACGATTCTTTCGATCTACAGCTTGGACCTGCGATCACATGCGGTCATTTCTTCAGCCTGACTCTTGTTGGATGATGTTGGACGGACTTTGTTCGGATTTTACCAGATGGACTTTGTATGACTTTGTCCTGGACTTTATCGAAGGTTCTTCCATCAAGCATTGAGATGTATTTGGCACCTTGCGGCCTCCTGGCTGTACTCGAAACCGCACCTGAAGGCACACTGAGAGAATTTGAATCCGGACAATTTAGCTCCGCAACCTCTTTCTTGTAGCCTGATGCTATTTGACGATCTTTATTGATCTTGGATGCTTTAGGCCTAGCAAAAAATGGCATCAGTGCGAAGGGAATGATTTGATCTGACCTCTTGGGCTCTTGGACTCTTGGGCAGTCGCAGTTTGGGCACCTCGATGTTTTTGCTCTCGGCAGGCAGAATTTTGGTGGCACCACAGCGACCGCACAAGGCATCCTCCCAGGAGTTCCAACTTTGCTCCTGACACGTGGTGCAGCTGTTTGTGTCAGCACTGGTGCACAGAAACCAAAGAAGTCCAGCGTCAACTGCTTATGACATTCACAGACTTATCATTGACAAGCTAGATACTGGAAGTGTATGATAGTGTATTTGATCTTAGCAGGCATGTCACAATGTCCTCATTCTCCTCATCGATCCAGGTAACTTTCATGGATATCCTGGGGCTGGGGGAATGAAACAATTCGTCTGAGCACAAACAATCCCCACAAAGCCGTGATTCACGATGAAAAACGCAAAGTCTTTAAGAGAGGGAGAGAGAGAGAGAGAGGCAGACAGTATACTAGGGCCAAATTTGTTCCCAAAGAGAGAGTCTTTTTCTGTTTTGCATCCCAAAGTCATCGAAGTCCACAACAGTAACAAGATTCTGTGAGAGTTTGTCGTAGCTTTTCATCACCAAACGCAACGGCGGTGGTGTTGACTGGATTGTTGCCGCGGTCGCCATGGCTAAAGCTGGTCATATGGAGTGGGTGAGAGAGGAAGACAACTAACAAACGAAAAACAACTTTTGACCTGTCACTGTTGACTCCGTTGCCTCCACATCTTGTTTTTGATGGATTCTATTTATCTGTCTGTCTGTCTGTCTGTCTATCTGTCAATCTATATAATCTAATCTGCTCTAATCTAATCTAATCTAATCTATCTATATTATATAATATAACATAATATAATAACATAATATAGTATAATATAATATTATATTATATTATATTAAATTAAATTATATTAAATTATATTATATTATATATATATACACCCAAATAAACTTATTGTCTCCCTGAAAACAAGACTGACAGAAGCCAATATGACTTTGGCATACTTTGGCTAAGGAGAGACATTCGCTCCTTGAACCCCACAGTCCAATCAGCGGGTATGCACCACAGAACGCCAACTACGCAGCTACGGCAGGCTTTGCCACTTCACTGTATGCTGGCAGGAACACAAACTGAGAGACAATCATGGTGAGGCGATCCATCAGATTTTGCACATGCAAAAATCGGTGGAACCCTGATACCTTCAACTTCTTGACATTGCTGGTGTCACAAGGATACTTTATGATACTTTGATTTGGAACCTGCCACTAGTGTGATTACGCAACAAAGCACAAGGCACCGGACATTGATGAAAATGCCTTTGAGCCCGCTTTCTCCAGGTTCAGGGGCACAATTGCCCATACGTGCCTGAATACCGTGAGAAAGAACTCCACGGTGCGACGATGAGGTCATGCATCCCTGAACTCCCGTGAAATTCGTGATGTCTTCAAATGATTCAAATGTCTTCGATTCATTTCGATTCGAGGTTTCAAACAATTCCTTCAAAGGCCCAGGGCACTAAGATCTCCGTCTCAGTCAGCTGAGGAGGCTCTGGTGGTTGTTCTGGCATTCGAGGCCAAATGCAATATTCTGCAAGCACAAGCAGAAAGTGATGAAATCAGATGATGTACGTTGGATGCTGTTGGAAGCTGATTCGAAACTGATGTTCTGTAGTTGGACTCTGCAACTTTGCATTCGCACCTTCTTCAGCCACCGCTTCAGCTGCTGCTTCCTCCCCACCATCCTGTGGAGTACGACATGATCCCTCTCGAAGCAAATCCTACCAAACTCCAATCACTTTCCATGTTACATCAACCAAAAGACCGCAGCAAGAATGGGAACCCATTTGTCCATCCTATCAAACGTGCACATCTGAATCTGAATGCATCCATCCAATCCGTTCGAAGTCAATCTAACTTGCCGACCCTTCCTTGCTCGACCACTTGAGTTAGCTGCATTGTGGTATATCATCTATTGTTTGCAATAATGTCAGCTGTCGTCTGCAAAAGGGTTGCCTCCCCAGGAGGAGCTTCAGCATCAGCCGCCTGCGTTGATGCCCAAAACTGCACTGAGGTGAAAATTCAGCTTCACAGCTGAACAATCTGACAATGCAGCCTCGCCAGCGGCGAGCTCCTCTTCGGTCCTTGGCACCGCAGAAGCTTAAACCAAGCGAGAAAGGAAGCAAGATAGAAATTGTATATGCAGAGAATTGCAGAGATACATAGACATAGAAATACATACAGTAGAGACCGTATATACACGCACACCACTGATTTTGAGAAAGAGATGAGATATATAATAATAATAATAATATAAATATATAGATAAGATTAGATCCTTCACGACGGTCGATTCTATCCCTGGCAGAATCCAAACCCATACGGGAATATACAGGAAAGATTGCAACCCGAACGCCTCGATATTTCTGACTGAAAATCATAATGCTCCTGGATCCCTGCCAAACTGCCTGCCAATCGGAGCGCCCTTTGTGCTAGGCTCTCGAACGGCTCCTGGGGAATATCAACCGTCTCCCCTTCCGCCATCCTGACACCTTTGAGCCCAAAGAATCCGCAGTGCACCTTTTGACGGCTACCTTCACATCATGGAACCAAGAATCGCAAAGAGAGATTCTGGAGTTAACTAATCGCAGAAACCCTTCAAAACCTCCATGCCACTGGAAATTTGATTTGAACAACCCAAATCAAGCCCGTGCTACTAGATGTTTGAAGAACAAAAAACGAAAACACCTGGTGATTCTCATAGTTGCAGGATTTGAACCTTACACCAGTTACTCCCAGGCTGAGACTATCCAGCTTTGGAGCTACTGTGCTGACCTACTGCACACATCAACTCCGCGAAGTTGGGAAATGTACAGTGACTAGATTGATGCTTCGAACTTCGGTAGAAAAAAGGTTCCCACCATTTTCTGGATGGGCAAACTGCAGAACGTCAGCAAACCCTGTGAGTCCTGCCAAGCCTTGCAAAAGACCACTAGGTCACTAGGAAATTTGTGCGGCTCGCCAGACACAATTTATGTACGAAATGATCGAAATGATTATCAATGATTATCAACATTCATAGTCATTATATGATATTATAAAATATTATAAATTATATGTCATTATGGCATTAACCAGTGAATCACTGCAGAGTTTTGGCAAAGGTTTGGCAACGCAAAGCTTATCGCAGGGCCAGGTCCTGGGCGGAGCTCCATTGACGCCACGGCTCTGGGCCATGGCTATACCGGCCCAAGTTGCAATGAAGAAGATAGGAAGGGATGTGAAACTCGATACTCAAAACATCTCAAAACCAACATCATTCTAATCTTCATTAATATTCTATCGATTTCTATAGTGTTTTCGGGATGTTTCATTGTTCTATTTGTCAGTCTTGGGAAAGTCAAAGCCAACTTGGTCCAGAAACATATCAAAAATTGATTGATGCTCCACAGCACTCTAGAACTTATTTCAAAAAGTTCCAGAGCAGAATGAGCATGTTGTTCGGAGATCGCCCTCCAAACACAAACAGTTTCCATTGTATTTTTCACTTGCACGCCTGCTTTCTGTAAGCTGCTACAAAATGCTAAGATTAATCTATCTCGAGTCTTCTTGGTTTGCTGGAAGCAGGGATGGTGCAGAAAGGCCATTGGTTGGCCAAGATAAAATCACCGAATTCGATTGAACAAAAAATTCTCAGGATTGTTGCGAGACCGTGGAGTGCCGCCCACTTTGTGAAGCTGCACTTTGACCAGCTTGGCCAAAGTCCGCAAATTTGTGCTGCCAGTTGTGTAGATGTAGTCACAAACAATCGAACCGAATATAAGGCTTGGCCAAATTCAGCAGCTCGCAAAAGCATGACGCTTTCCGTTGAACAAACTGTGCACTCTGTTGGATTCCTGTGGTGAGCTGCTGCTCCCAACCTGCAGTTTCTGAAAGCACTTGATTGTTGCAGGATGTTGAAGGTGTCTACAGCTATAGAAAGAGCTCTGAAGAAAGTTCAGTGCAAATCTGAAGTATTATTGGCAACAAATTGAAGTTCTCGGTCACAGTTTTTAAATGGCATTGTGTTCCTTCCATGTCTTTCAAAGTCTCCCTGCAATTTGGCCTGCAACTCCAACAGCATAGCATCTCCGTCGAAGTTGAAGTGAACAGGGATGCCCACCTCCATCAAGACCTGGAATGAATTGAATGAACAGGATTGTTTCAAGATGTTTCAAGCTATGTCATGTCGATCATGCCATGGCCAAAATATTCTCATAGCTTCACAATTTTCCAAAAAGAACTGCGCCTCATTCGTCGGTGATGCAAGCTGTTGTAACATGTTGTAACAATGAAGCTTGGTAAGCTTCGCACGGCTCCCGTCAACGTCAACCGCCTGCGATGCTTGAATTGCGGACCACCTGGCTGAAATACACCTCACAGCGAAAACGGCAGCGCCATGGACCAGCTGACAACAATTGGCCGATGCTGTTCTATTGCATGCTGCAAAGTAACTGCTAAGTATTGCAAATGACCACAGTTGTACCCCATAGACTGAAAAACAACACATGTGCGTTTATCACAAACAATAAAAAAAATGGGGGAAGCCGGTCCACTTGGAGGACAAGGGGCCGTTGAAGACACCTTCCTCAACCATCGTGGGAACCTTAATCTGGACTCCAGGAGCAGTCGGGTTTCGCATTTGCAGTGGATTACCCTTTGCGCAGCAAATGTAGCAAAGCAAGTCAAACATCTTTGAAACATCTTTGCTGTGCGAGTCAGTTTGAAGACCTGCTCATTCCTCTTCCACTTGAAACAATCCCAGCACTGGCACGGCTCATACAGGGAAGGCACGTGCTCTGTGAGCACATAGTGGTACTCTGGCCTGCAAGGGGATTCTTTGACAGCCATTGTTAGGGCAACAGCGGCAACAACCATCAATGATGCCTTTCGTCGTCTTTGGGATCCATGTCCAGCCTCAAGCCTCTCAACTTCAAGCGGGAAGGGAATTTTCCAACCTGAAAAACTGAAGTTGAGAATCTGTAAGAAATTTTCCACTGCCATAGACTGCCTGAGTGCTTCATCACTTTCTGCTGTTTGTGTTCAAAGGTCTCGGCAGTATCTCTGTGAAAGACAATGGCACTGACCACGGCTCTGTCCTGTTCAGGAGTGACCTGGCAGGCTCCAAGCGTCAAACAAATGGCCAGTTGCTGAAGGTGCAATGGGCATGACTAGACCTTTTGAGAGTATTTGCACGTGTCGGTTTACAAACGATGCGGACAAGGCTCTTCCCCGCTTGTGAAGGCACAAGAAGCGTCTACATTCACAACACAGTGATTCTGGAACTATGTTGAGAGTCCAAAACAGATCAAATTGCAAAACTTCTTTCTGCGTGAATGCGAGTGCAAAACCTCCGAGTGATGAACATATTATGAGTAGCTACCTGATAGCTTTAAAGTCCTGGATTCAAGTCGTCAAGTATTCTGGAAGTTTGTTGGAAGCTCATGCAGCACCAAATCCAAGACGGTGACGGGCCACGATGGGCTATAAACAAACGCGTGCAATGAGTGCACTTCAATCATCATAGAGGATGTAACGGAATTGAAAAAGGTTATGTCTAAATGTGAGACTAACAGTCAGTCAAAACTTTAAGCACAGCGACGACGAAACCAAAGAGCTCAAACAAAGCATACAAATGTCAAAGCATGTCGGTTGGGCAAACATCCAGGCATACACGTGGGAGTCACCAATGCCGGCTGAATTGGAATGCGAAGCACCAGGATATCCGAAGCCTATTCCACCAAGCATTGACTCTTCTAGTGAAAAGCGATCTTGCTAGATATCATTGTCAGTCTCATGCACATTCTTTATTCATCCTTCTTATTTTTCTTCTTCTTCTTCTTCTTCTTGTACTTCCCCCTTCTTATTGTTTCTTGGGGTACCAGGCTAACCCTCATTCAAAATGCAACACAAATCAGACAGCAAACTATTCTGACTTTCTGACTATGACGACTGCATCACTTGGACAGTGCCCAAAACCGAAATGCCTGGCAAGCGGAAGTACTCTCCATGCAGCACCACCTGTGCGTTGCTGGGCAGTTCATTCAATCATTCGGATTCATTTGCTATCTATCCCTTGTTGCAAACATGGACTTGATAGATGGTGATCCAATTCTCCAACGAAAGATTGAAGACTCCGACAGTCTGCACAAACTTCACGGCGCACAAAGTAACCACCGCGGGATGGAGTGACCGAGTGACCCGAGTGACCTTGGAAAGCTTTTGCCGCAAGGACACCAGGTCCTTCATCTCCCTGAGCTCCTGCGCTGACTTTCCACGCTGTGACCCACACATTGCCACATATTCCCGCACCTGTTTCGACAGCTTGTTGAGATCGAGCTCCAAGCCTGCAAGAGTTGCGACCATATTTGGTTCCAAAGTGTTCTCCAAACCAAAATTGTTTCACCAATCCGCCCAACGGGATGTCGGGGCTGAGCTCTGGACCAAAAGTGCCCCACAATGCAACGATGAAGCGAGTCCTAAATATTTTGACTTTGAACATTTCAGCCGTGGATTTGGAAGGACGCTGAGGTTGGGACTTCAGCATATGCCTAGGTCCATGCAGCAAAATTCAATTTTTTTCATCATCTAGTGAAGTTTTTTCAGCAAAAATCACCATGTGAAGATTCCCCATCATTCAGATCAAATCGTTGCCACAGGATGCCCTGTCCCGCGCAAACCAATTGCAGCTGAGTGGCGTCCTGTGGGTTTGATGGCTCGGACCTCCGAGAAACCCATTGTGTTGAAGTGTTGAGTGGAAAAAAAGAAAACTGGATAGAATATGACTGAACTAGAAGATTATTGTCAGGGGGTTTGAAGGACACTGCTTCAAAATGTACTAGACATTTCGATTCCAGCCGAATGCTATGTAATTCTATGTACAACTCAGCTTCTGAGTGTTGGGCATGCTGCAATGTGGGCACCCATACATCGCACTGGGGCCTGAGCGCTGCGTGTCACACGAGGCTTCAAACTGGTCTCGCAGCTAGGCATCCCGACCCACATTGAAGTGCCCATCTGAATGCGTGTTCGTGAAAAGGCATCCGAATTGTCCGAGCACCAAGCCTGCGAACACAAACAGGAGAGGAAAGGTGGCGGCAGACATCGTCTCTGACAAAGACATGCGACTTCGCTATCTGAGATATAGATTGATATAGAGTCATCAGTGGTCATCTATCTACATATAGAGCCTGCAAATATCCGTAAATATCAACAGTTTACCATTGTGCACCTGTGGACACCAGGCCAAAAGCGCAGCATCAAATCGTCCACCTCCTGACCTTTCAGAAAGGCCAACAGCTGAGTGGAGAAATATGACAATAAGTGATTCAAAGTGCCAAATAGATTTAAATAGTCAAATGTATCATGCTGAACTTAGTTCGACTTCCATCTAAAATCTGTTGAGCTCGTCCATATTCTCACTGAGGTCGCAAACGCACAGCTCTCGAAGAGGACGTGGGGGAAACTCGAAGTGATCACCTGCCATGATCGGTCACAACAAGGCAGTGCCCAGTGCCTCTGTCACAATTCATCCTTGCCTCGAAGGTCCGATAAAGGCCCAAAACATAGCGATGGTAGACCTGCATTGGGCAGTACCAAATAAAATTTGGACCCTGCCTTCTGGTGTGGGCATGTGGGTGTCACACTGGAATATGTTTTTAATTATTCCAGTGTCTATGACCTACACTGGAGCCATTATTATTCTGAGGTGATCCACATCCAGAATAAGTTGTTTTGTTTTAATGCACATTTCATCTTCAGATTTGTTCAAGTACCATCCAAAAACTATCTAAACATCGAAGTCTTTTGTGATCAATTGGAATGCAAAATGTTTGTCGCTGTCTCAGGCTCCGTTTCGCGAAAAACATCTGAACGGGTTCCAGAAATTGTATCTAATTAATAAATACACGTGCCTGTATATTCATGTTTATGTATCATGTTTATCCGCCGACCCCAGCCATCTGCAGGGGGAGCGCGCCCGAGGAAAAGTGGCGTTAAGCACGAAGCAACGTTAGGCAGCCGCTTGGCTTGACACTGGCCCAGAACTTTTCTAGTGGCTTCAG
>Ga0126342_10016666_pt1 | contig 12787 bp, 6 predicted proteins | sample Cyp1metagenome_FD_92528 | JGI IMG/M metagenome (GOLD analysis project Ga0126342, IMG submission 92528) | Coral microbial communities from Lord Howe Island, Old Settlement Bay, Australia - Cyphastrea 1 metagenome | ecosystem: Host-associated > Invertebrates > Cnidaria > Coral ...
CTGCCACGCGAAACGAAGGTGGATGTCGCCAAGTGCCACGCCTGCCACGCAAAGTGCCGCGGCGTCACCGGCGACTAATCCCAGCCCAAGCGCGCCACCAGAGCCAGCCCAGTGCCATAAGTGACACGGCTGCCAGGAAAAACGAAGGTGGATGTCACCAAGTGCCACCCCTGCCACGCGAAACGAAGGTGGATGTCGCCAAGTGCCACGCCTGCCACGCAAAATGCCGCGGCGTCACCGGCGACTGATCCCAGCCCAAGCGCGCCACCAGAGCCAGCCCAGTGCCATAAGTGTCATGCCTGCCACGCAAAACGAAGGTATACGTCGCCAAGTGCCACGCCAGGTGTGTGTGAAAGATGGTGGTGAAAGATGGTGGTTGACAAAGATGGTGTGTGAAAGATGGTGTGTGTAAAAGATGTTGTGTGAAAGATTGTGGTTGACAAAGATGTGTGTGTGTGTGAGAGATGGTGTGTGAGGGATGGTGTGTGAAAGATGGTGTGTGAAAGATGGTGGTTGACAAAGATGGTTGACAAAGATGGTGTGTGAAATATGGTGTGTGTAAAAGATGGTGTGTGAAAGATGGTGTGTGAAAGATGGTGGTTGACAAAGATGTGTGTGAGAGATGGTGTGTGAAAGATGGTGTGTGAAAGATGATGGTTGACAAAGATGGTTGACAAAGATGGTGTGTAAAAGATGTGTGTGAAGAGGAGGCGGCGGGATGCGGAAGGAGGCGGGGAGGCGGGGAAGAACCCGGGATACAGAATCAAAAACAAGAACCCCACACAAAGATGTGGGGAAAAATGTTCCAAACCACCAACCAGATGTAGTTGACATAGTTTAAGCATTGCACTACATCCAAGTGCACAAAAAGATCAAGGTGACATGAGGCCGGTGAGGCCCTGCTTGGTTAACGTTTGGCTTTAACTGTGGCGGATATTGGCTGATACAACGAGCTAGTCTGGATCTTAATGGGGTCTATGAAGAAACATGACTGGGATACTGGGGGGACCTCACCCTGAAGATGCGTTTTTCAATGAAATTCTATGTTGTTTCAAGAATACCAAGATATCAATAGATATCATACACTCCAACTAAGGTAGACCCTGCCAAATAGTCTTCGTAGACTATTTTCCTCAACAAAGTTGGCAATTCTCAGGGTCCAAACTGTGAGCCGGGATAGTACCCTCTGGTAATCATCGAACTGCATGGGCCACGTCCCAGAGCCATATGAAATCACCAGTACTTCGATCTATAGATTTATAACGATTTAGAGAATATTGAATGTTGATGAATATTGTATATCCTATAGTATCCCGTTATATATATACATACATTATTATCCTATGATATTCTCATCAAATCCGAATGAGCTACCCTCTGGTAATTTAACAGTTTGCTATTGAAAATGGCCATTGAAATAGTGAGTTTTCCCATTAAAAATGGTGGATCTTTCATGATCTTTCCATAGTTATGTTAGTTTACCAGAGGGTAACATCTCCTTGTGGTTGTTTATAGATCTTGTGCTTCCCTTCCCTTCAGTCACCCTGCTCCGAGGTCGCGGCCACACTGCCCACCATCATCAAGCACTGCCCCGGACGAACCAAGTCCTCCGCGATGTTGGCGACTTGGCGACATCCCCAAGTTCTTTCATAACATCAAATACTGGTTGGTGGTGCAATAACCATCTTGAAAAATATGAGTTCGTCAATGGGAAGGATGACAACCCATATATGACATGGAAAATAAAAAATGTTTGAAACCACCAACCAGAATATATAAAGAAGCTTATAGGATCCCACTACTTTGATCGATCATGACAGATGAAAAACACATATATTGTATGATCTTTTGTTTGATCAGTGCAGATTATTAGAGATATTATATGATATTATCAATATTATCCAAATGATATCATTGATATCATCATTATTCTTATATAGGAATCCCCGAGAGAAGCTGCCGAAAAAGTCGTTCGGCATCTATGACTTGGGCTTAAGTTTTTTTAGCTTGCTGAGCTAGAACTCCTTGGATTGGAGGGAAATGGATGGAAATGTGGATATGGATGGATATGGGCCTGATATGGGATATGTAAACAAGAATATATGATGCGTTTTTAGATGTTTTTAGTGGTTTTTTTGATGTTTTTATTGTGTGTTTTTTTTTCGATGAAACTTTAGTGGCTTTATGGCTTGGATATCATGCTATCATCTGATATCATGGGATGCCCCGCAATTTCAATTTCAAAAGGGACAATTGTTCTTAGTGATGGAATGGGGAATGGGGTATCCTATTTTCAAACAATTCCGTACGCAAAAACACTCAAAAAAAATCACGCTACATGTTCACCACCTTAGTAGGATTGTTTGCTTGAATCTTTTTGGGTTGCTACAATACTAGTAGGATCATTGAGAGGAAACACGACTTGAGAGTTATTTTTGTTTGCCGATTGTGATGGGGAATAGTTTATACCCGTACAAAAGTCCAGCTGGTGGTTTCAACCCATCTCAAACAAACTATTTATATATCCGAAACAATCATCCCAAAACGTGTTTCAACATAAACACACATACTACTGCAATATAGATACACATACATATTATATACACATGACCCTACAAAGCAGAATAGATGTTGTGATCTTCATATCTATCCAATGTTTGGCTGTTTCATTTTGATCATTTTGACCCATCCACACTTAGAGCAAAGAGGAAACCAGTTGAACATGATGGAACACTAGTTCCTTAATGTACTCAGGTGATGATAGAATCAAAGTAAAACGGAAAGACATGGTTACAATATGTTATAATGAACTTAAATACCATAGAACTATCTAATGGATCTTCACAAAATAGGGAGAGTATGACTGTCGTCGAAAACATGGCTATAGGCCTATAGGCTATATACGAAGATCCATGAAGTCCTGTGGTCACAACTTACCCTCTGGTAATTTAACATAGCTATTGAAAATGGCCATTTATAGTGGATTTTCCCATTGAAAATGGTGATTTTCCATAGTTATGTTAGTTTACCAGAGGGTATATTGCGGTGCTCAGTTTACCACAACCTGAAGTGGGCAATGTGTAGTTTAAACATGTTTCAACAACCACGTACCCTCCGGTAATTAAACCTGGCAATGGTAAATCTATGTAAATTTCCTATATTATAATGTTGGTAGAACAATAATGAACCAGCCCCCAATTCACCATAAATAGGTGGTATAAACCATTCCCAAATGGGTGGTTTATTATTGTTTTAACCACATTTTTGTGATATTTTTCATGGAGGTTTACTGCTGCTATACGGGCGCTGGCCCCTCGAACATCATCGGTGGATTCTCCAGCCTTAAATCATCCATTTGAAAAGGACTTTCCATTACCCATGACGGATCCATGGTGCTGGTATATATATATATATGCTAACATAAAGGGGGTATATTGATGGGATCCATGATACATAATGTTACCATAGCATACATGGATCCTATGGGTTATAAACCAACCACCTATTGGGGATCCCCATGGAAACCTCTATATCTCCAGGGTCCGGAAATAGCTATGACTGGTACCTGAACTACCCGTCCCCATCGTTGCGAGTACCTCGAGTACCCCAGTCCTTGATTTCTTGCCATGTTGGCTCATTCACCGGTGGGGACGTATCTTCATTGATCGGCAACCTGCGCTTGCATATCTTGCATGCCCCGTGTTTGGCTTCCGAACACCAGCTCCTTTTAAGCGACTGTCTCGGTTCAAGAATTAGGCCAAGGAAATAAAACAACTACACAATGATCTTCGGATGGCAAAAACAGGTTGCCAAGGCTTGTTCAGGATCTGAAAATTGCTTATACCTCGCAAATTGCAATTTTGATGATATAAATAATGATTAACTATTTATCTAGCCACAATTATTGGATTTAGAATGATTTGGATGGATTTACGGTGCCACATGTGCCACATTTTTCAGACAAATCCATTCCTAACTTCACCATTCTTGCTGATGTCGGTTTTACGCCAATGATCTTCACGTCCTTCCCGTGAAATAATCCTGAAGGGTAAATCTATAGTTCCCATTCCTTTGAAGTATTCCCCAAATATCTTCAGAATTTCCCACTTCCGCCCCATATTAGCCGTGATGGTCATATCTTCCGGGACAAACTCTGGCAAACAAAATGACTAAGTGGACCTGAAATCTGTCTGCCTTTTCCGCTCAGCAGCGATGAATCTTTGCGTGGCGCCCAATCTTTGGTCTTCCAAATCTTTGATGCCCCGAACTACATCGCCCAGGGCTCGGGCTCCCATTGGTGTAGGCAAATGACCCAGCATGGTGCATGTTGCACTGTGAGAACATCGACGGATGAGTCAAGGGCCATATGGTTGCGAAGAGTCAGAATGAGTTTTCATGGTGCCCCATGGTTTCCACCGTTTCTCGTGCTGCTTCCCATGGTTGATGCCCAAGGTCTTGGTGAAGCTGCCGATATCAATATTCAAATACGTGGTTTTCCCATACCATCTATGGTAAGGATTGGTAAGGTATGAGTACAGTAGTTTTATGCTACAATTTCTATCAATGTGTCGCATTGAGAATCATGAATCATGATTACTACGGGAAATGCCTAATCATTAATCTTTGATCATTGAAAACCCATCATTGTTGGAAACAGAAAGGCTGGAAAGCCCCCAGTTTTGGCATAGGGGATCCCATTCCATCCACTTGAATAGCCTCATGGATCGCCATCATTTTCAGACACACCCAAGTAATTGTCATATTGCTCGTGTTGATATATAATATATATATATTATATATTATATATATATATTAAATATATATATAATATATATATATATATATTATATCATGATATATCCCTTATTATATCCCCATCCGATCTGACCGGATGCGAAACTACCATAGTCTAACATGGCCTAGCGGCTTCTGACTGTCACATTCCTACAATACTTCCGGTGTCATCAAACATGGTTTGCTGGAAAATCACCCATTTATATACATAGACTTAGAGATGATCATCCAATAATAGATGAGTTAGTTTTCCATCAGTGCAATGATTTCCCAGCTATAAACTTCTATCTACCATAGAGAGCCATAAACCATAGTAGTCACATCATGATTCATCCAAACGCTTGTCAAATGTAGTATCCAGCCTGAATCTATTGGATAATCATATCTGATATTTTTCTAGATCGTTAATTTTATCTATATAGATTATATGCAATTCTGTATATATATATATATTATATATGGGGGTGGGTCAAAACCTATTATTATCAATTCTAATGGGATGAACATCCATTTACCAGCTATTTTGATGTTCACCAGGGGTACAAGGTTTTGACACACTGCCATATATATATATATATATTCGTTATTCAATGACATCCAACAGGTTGGCGCCTTCGACCCCCTAGGATCAGCGTCTGCCGTATGGCAGGAACTCCTGGCGCCCGGAAAGGCACCCTCTGGTAATGACGAACATAGCTATTGAAGCCATGGCCATTTAGTTCGTTGATTTACCCATGAACAATGGTGATTTTCCATAGTGAACTGTTAGTTTACCAGAAGGTATGTTTTTTTTCTAGGGGGAACATGATGATTACCTGACCTGGAAAACCCGCCATAGGACACCCTTTCAGAGTTTTTGACGGTTTTCACGTCCAAGATTACTCAGAGTTTCACGTCTTTTGGCTAAATTGCGTTCAAATTACCTTCACATTGCGTTCAAATTGCGTTCAAATTACGTTCAAGTTGCGCAAAACTTACGAAAAATCGTCCCGGACAACACTTCCTGCCCAAACTTTCCAGGAAAGGGTGTCGTAGGGGTGCCCCAGCTAGGGTAAGCATACCAAAAAATGTGGAACCCTCAGCTGTCCTAGGAGAAAACTAAAATAGATTTGGAAAACCCAAAGAAAATGATCTATATACAACTGGTAAGTTTTATAGTTGTCCACATCTATGTTAGTCTGCAGGAGGGTAGCTATTTTTCTTTTTTGGAGGGGTATCCTATTTTCGGATAAACCAACATACTGTGAACATAGGGGATACATAGGGGATGTTAACATGGGGATTTAGCTAAGAACCCGCGGACTTCAACTGCAATTTTAGGAGTCGTTGTCACATGTTTTCACATGTTTCAAATAAAACTCAAAGTGACATTTTGGGACGTTAAAAACCCATCAAAAAACACAAATCCAGAGGTGATATTCCCAGTGACATTCGCTCCTCAACCGAGGTGAGGTTAAATATTCAAGATGTTCAGAGATTTTACCATGACTTCCCAAAATATTGATACGATTTAAATTAATGTTAAAGTTACTCGATTAATCGGGTCTTCAAAACTAAGCAACACAATATTCACACATGAAAATGAAATTCATTGAACATCGGAAATTCTCCAAAATGACCGTTTGAGTGGGGCAGAATGATACCATATTAGTACCCTCTGGTAAACGAACAGTTCACTATGGAAAATCCCTATTTTTCCTGGGTAAATCCACGAACTAAATGGCCATTTTCAATAGCTATGTTCGTCATTACCAGAGGGTACATCCCATTAAAATCACCATTTTTGTTGGTTAAATCCCATTAAACCACCATTAAACCACCATTAAACCACAGGAGTACCAGAGGAGTACCCTATTTTTTCACAAAGCCACGTCTCCGAACGCGACCCCTTCGAAAGGGAATCAAGTCAGTCCTGTAACTCGATGAATATGCGCACGCAGCTCGCTGATCGATGCAAAGTCATCCTGGGCTGGCGAGCGGATGCGGAACAGAAGAAACTGATGGTATGTGGATGGATCAAAGCTATTATACAATATGTACGTATATATATATATATAAAATAATATAATATATATGTATATATATATATATATACACCCTTTTGGTGCAATCAAATGTGGTTTGTTGGAAAAATAACCCTGAATTTTTCAAGGATTGTCTCATTCAAACGCCCATTGATAGGGGATTTCCCGTTGCCACGTTTGATTTACCACATGGTACACAAGTTCTTCGTGTCATTATTTTGGGGCCATTTGAGAAACCCAGCCCTGGTTCTCTTCGACTTCGGAACTCCTAGCGTCCAGTCATACACCTCCAATTGGGAAAGACGAGTTTCATGTCGGGTTTACCACACTGGTTGGTGGTTTTAACCATCTTGAAACATATTAGTCAATGGGAAGGATTATCCTATATTATGAAAAATAAAAAATGTTCCAAACCACCAACCAGCACAGTATTGTCCATCAGGCAATTAACCCAAAATCAACTACAACTGAGCCCAGGTAACCACCGATGTTCTGCGAGACAATAAAGAAAAGCACCTAGAAAAACACCAAACACATCCAAACACCTTCAAAAACAAAAAAAAATAGGTATACCTTTGTGAATATGATGAAATCTGGATTTTCTATCAACTTCCAGGAAGAAATGGAAAAAGAAATCCAAGCATCCAAGTTGACCGAGAAAGACTGACCGGACCTGGAGCGGAACCGAAAAGATCTACCCGGAACCCTTTGGTTCAAAAATCCCCAGCCAAAATAAGATGGGAAAATCATCGAATAATAGGAAAATCCATCCCAGATGCTCTATGGTGCTGGAATATTTACCTACATTTACCCCAAAAATGGCCCGTAAATATTCCAGATTATTCCAGCACCATGGAGCATCTGGGCATTTATTAATCCAATATACATCTGGAGGTTTTCAATGGGAGCTTGAGGTGAGACGTGTTTTCTGTAGTACTCTTCGGTACCCTCTGGTTATGTCAAAATAGCTATTGAAAAGGACCATTTATAGTGGATTTTCCCATGAAAAATGGTGATTTTCCATAGTTATGTTAGTTTACCAGAGGGTAATATGTACGGGAACGTTCTGTAAATAGACGTTATCGGATTTTTTCAAGGAACGGTGGATATCATCAGCAATACTTCTGACTAATTCCCAAGCTGAAATGTTCGTAGTTGGGATACTTATGCTGTTGTAATTCATCCTGATAAGTGATGTTTGAATCAAATCGTTTGATATACTGGGAATATTAACTATATTATATACTACTAGTGGTTTTAAACATTCATTTTTTAATACATATATAATTAATATATATCATGTATATATATACATAACATATTCAGTTCAATACTGGTTTTCGAATTATCCAGTATATATATATATAATATTCTAAATGAATTTCAAATCACACATCGAAGTCAACTCATGGGGATGACTCACCCACGACTTGGCTCATGATTTTGACCTTATCTTGACATGATACTGTTGGTTTGTTACAGTTAATCTCATGATGATGTTTATATATGTTAATATATATATATATAATCTATATATATATATATCATATTTCATTAATGGATCTTGATCATTTCTCTCGGCATCCTGTAAGGTGGTGCCTGCCAGTTCTAAGTTGGTTTTAAGCTGTTTAACACCCATTAATCATGATTAACTAGGTTGATATATCTACCAGACCCATCCAAAAGCCAATTTTTTCAATGTTAGTTCTCGACCAACTCAACCATTAGGAACTGGGGCACCATTCATCTCCGATCCAAGATCGATCTACGGCAATCTATCTGGGCAACACACAATCCCCATCACATATTCTCTATATATATATACACTGTATATTTGCCTATCATTCATATGACACCCAGCAAGATTCCGCATTGCTTTCTGTGGCGGCTGGAAGTCAAACACGAAGGTATGCGGCCCCATTCGATTTCAGGGCCCCAGTGAGATCCCTAGAGTTCCCCAACCGACCCAGCGTGACGTTTTTCCGGGTCCCCCAGGCCAACGTAGCTTCACCGTGGGCGGTCCCACTCTGGCCTGGCAAAATCATAGAATTTTCTGGCGAAGATCATAGAGATTCATAGAATTCGAGTAAACAATGCACAATGCCCATATGCTCTATGTATGGTATATTTACCTTATCTAACCTACAAAACTGGGTGATTTTGTTCGGGCAAATGTTGGTAAATAGTCCATACATTGAGCATATGGGATGGTAAATGATATGTAAATATGGGATAATATGGGGATATATATATATAGTAACTATTACAATTATATGGGTGTGTATGATATTTACTACTGGATACAAAGTTTGTGAATATCGCGACAGGAAGCCTGAAACTCGCCAACGGTGGCTTTGGCATGGCATCAACGTCATTCCATGATGTTGTTTGTTTGTTTGCTTGCTTGTTTGATTGTTTGTATGTTTGTTTGTTGTTTTGTTTTGTTTTGCTTTGTTTTGTTTTGTGTCGTTTTGTTTTGTTTTGTTTTGTTGGTTTGTTTTGTTGGTTTGTTTTGTTTTGTTGGTTTGTTTTGTTTTGTTTTGTTGGTTTGTTTTGTTTTGTTTTGTTGGTTTGTTTTGTTTTGTTTGGCTTTGTTTTGTTTGTTTGTTTCTCTGTGTTTGTCTGTTGTGTTATGTTTTGTTTTGTTTTGTTGTGTTTTGTTTGTTTGTTTGTTTGTCTTATTTGCTCTGGGGATTTGTTTGCACAAGGGATTGTGATAGTCTCCAATGTATGAAGGGTACTATAAACTTATACTGTAATCGTCAACCAACCCATATATGAGACCAAAAGGGGGTTGAATGTAGCCACTGCTCAAATATGAGCTTGAAAAATAGTTGGAAGACGTTACAATTTCCTCTGAATTTGTAATGGTTGGATCATCCCATTTTGTGGCTAAGATCGGTGAAATAAACCAAAGTTTCTTCTGATGCACCCCGCTCCATGACCATGGCTACAATTCATAAATCACAACCAGTCCTACATTCAAAAACCTCGGGGGTAATTATGCGTTCCATGAGACCCTATAATATATATATATATATAATATAATATATAATATATATTATAATATATTATATATATATATCCTCTATATATATACATTGTAATATCTCCATTAATATCCCTACGTGCTGATAATTGGAAGTAGGACACTAGGCCAAGAATCCACTTCCATGATATCCATACCATTTCAAACTCACTTTCGCCTTTTTTTAAATCAAACACAACCGTAGAAATCCCGGTACAGTAGTGGATCTGCTCACTATTATTAAGCACAGTCCCAGTCGTGGGGGTATGTTATCTGCAAATTTAGCATAATTTATTAACATAAAATGAGGCCCCATATGCGGCTTATAAGGTGAGTAATCCCGCTTGCTATTCCCATCATTTCTTTGGTGATGTTGCGGTGAAGTCGCAACATAATTTGCACAGAACTATGGTTGGTTTAATCCCTATCCATATAATCCATATCTATTCATTCCTATATACAGTATATATAGTAATCCCCATTTTCCTGCTCCCAGCCTTCCGCTGTACAGGTAGAGGAGCCTCGGAAGTGAATGGTGGCAAAGTGGCGCCACTTTACGAACAAAGATGGGGTAAAACCAACCACAAGGTGGATACCGAAAAATGTGGGCCATACCTTGCTAATTAATTAAGATTCGAATTAGATACTCCTGATTCCTGATTACTCATGGCCTCTATGCAAAGACCTTCTGCTGTCCGCAACCGTAGGCTCTGAAGTTGCCTCATTGCATGTGGCACTTCCGTCTGGAGGCAAGCTGTATCCAAATCCGGATTTCATTCACAGCGTTCCGACGCAAAGCTCTCCGTGCCACGGAACAGATCATCAATTCATCACATGTAACAACTTCACATCCTGCACCGAGTTGTATACAATGTTCCTAACGTCGCTGAAGCAAGGAAAAAAACATAAAAAACTGGGCTGTTTTTGGCCAGCAACATAATCAGTAAGCACACATATGCAATGTTCCTGCCCATATCCCGCGGTTATGCAGGCCGTGACTTGGTGGGTTGGACCTATACACCCCCACATTGAGTGAGGATTGGACGAAGAATCATGTCACGCCACTCATTTACGGGGAAAATCATTGTATAAATATATGAATTACATATGTATGTGGTCAAAAAAGGAAAAACATGGACTATTTTGGGTTGTCCAAACAAACGAGCCCCCGACGTTGTAGTCTTAATGGAGAGGAAATGCTCATCAACCGTCAGATTCTGGGGTACAGTACTATCTTTTTTTCACACAAACCCATTTCGGAGACCTAAAAATGGCATCTTACTGCAAATCTCACAGGTGCTGTTCGCACCCACTACAAAAAAAATGTTATGTGGGGATTATATAGCTCAAACCAAAAACAATTGCAAGCAAGTAAATCGAACAAATCCAACAATACGGACAATTGTCTCGACCTCATTGGCTTCTCCAAAGACAACACAGTCCATGTTTATCCTTCTTGGGGGTGCATCCTAGTTGGTAAGTTATTAATCTACACCAAAAATAACTGGCGAGCAAAAGCGCGTATTACCCACTTAGCAACTGGTATGCACATCCAATGATCTTATATATATAATATATATATACATACACAGTATACATATATATACATATTATATTATATATATATATATATATCTTGTGTGATTTTTATGGGTTACCCTCCTGTAATTTCACAATATTTCACAGCTTGCTATGGAAAATCACCATATGTTTAATAGGGAATCATCATTAATCCTTGAACAAAATGGACCATTTTCCATAGCAAACTGTTAACTTACCAGAGAGTAATTCCATCTAATATAATGATTTATAAGATTTTATAAGATTATATCTTCCCCATTATCCTATTATATCCCCAACATTCCCCAACCATCCCCATGATCAAAAAATGACGGTGCCAAAGCCCTTCCAACCAACTGAGTTTTCGGACCCCGGGAGCCAAGTTCCTGCGCCGATTTTGGCACCACAGCTGGTTGGAGCATTCTCTAATGCCCATAAAAATACTAGATTATACTAGATTGATGATGGCTAATATATGATGATGGATAAATGGATAAATCATGGATTATACTAGATTCTAATAGATTGATGATTATACTAGATTATACGTTACCAATGATTGATGATGGATTTGCATCGTGGATTAATTAATATGGATTAATTACACGAACAACTTCTGTAGCCCCTGCAACTCGATCATCCCAGTGGGAACCAGTCTCAATTTTTCCGACTCAAAAAATGGCCATGAAAAACGGTGGGCGAATCCCGCAAAAAAAACTCCCACAAAGATCCAGAGGAAATCAGCGAAAATCTGAAACTCGTGATTCCTCAGATTTTTTCAACGTTGATAATTTTAGTTGTTGGATTCCCACATTTTTCATATGAAAATATATGAAAATCATCCAGCACATCCAGCGAATCTTCACATCTCTCAATACATCCAGGGTCCAGCAGTTTTTCATCGTTTTTCTCTAGCCTTTTGGCTGTTTGACCCTTTTTTTTTGTCACCTCCGAAGAAATCTCGATTTTCCGGCTCAGCCAGCCCACCTGGCTGGCATCCCTCCATGCTTGGGGCCGTAGCCGGGCAAGAAGGCCTTGGTGCCAGGAGTTGATCAACCATCCCGAACTGGGACATGGACCAATGGAGGCGAGTTGGGCGAGTTGGATAAAAAAAGGGTTCTATGGTTCTGCAGACGCACACATTTCATATCGAGAAGACTCAAGAGCTCAAGAACAAAAATGTCGACACCATAGCTGAATATCCATAGCAATACGGGGATTGGCTTCAAGTTTTCAGCCAATTCAGAGTTGTTTGATCAATTGCTTTACTTCGTGTGATCCCCACCATGACATTTATACATTTTGTTACTGGCAAATCTTCTGGCATTCTATCTGACATATTTTCTGGCATTCGATCTGGCATTCTATCTGGCATATCTTC
>Ga0126342_10016667_pt1 | contig 12787 bp, 11 predicted proteins | sample Cyp1metagenome_FD_92528 | JGI IMG/M metagenome (GOLD analysis project Ga0126342, IMG submission 92528) | Coral microbial communities from Lord Howe Island, Old Settlement Bay, Australia - Cyphastrea 1 metagenome | ecosystem: Host-associated > Invertebrates > Cnidaria > Coral ...
AAAAGCAGAGACGGGAAGAGTCAGAGAGAAGAGAAGAGTAGAAGAGAGAAGATCAGAGAAGAGAAAAAGTCAGAAGAAAGAAGATCCAGGTGCGCGAAAAGGTAGGAAAGTCGCGAAACACTGCGTTTTTCCAATGAATTGTGGCTCCGGCCGGTCGAAAAGTAGGCTCGCTAAAGCAGCGGATACGGAGCCAGCTGGCCAGATGAGAGATAAAAAGTTGCACGCCGTTGTGGCGCGAAGCACATTTCGAATTCAAAATGTGCAAAACGCACCAGCTCCGGAACACTTTTGGAAGTTGCGATGTCGAAAAAGTGCACGCCGTTGTGGCACGAAGCACATTTCGAAGTCAAAATGTACAAAACACCAGGTCCGAACCACTTTTGGCAGTTGCGATGTCGAAAAAGTGCACGCCGTTGTGGCGCGAAGCACATTTCGAAGTCAAAACGTACAAAACACACCATGTTCGGACCACTTTTGGAAGTTCAGATGTGCTTTCGCGTGGCAGGCGCAACGGATTGTGCACCTTGTCAAAAGTGAGCAAAACGTGAGGGTTTTGTAGCATGTCCAAAAACGATGGCGAGAGAGAGAGAGAGATAGATAGATAGATAGAGAGATAGAGAGATAGAGAGATAGAGAGATAGAGAGATAGAGAGATAGAGAGATAGAGAGATAGAGAGATAGAGGGATAGAGGGATAGAGGGATAGAGAGAGAGAGAGATAGATAGATAGCTAGATAGCTAGATAGCTAAATAGTTAGATAGCTAGATAGCTAGATAGCTAGGTAGCTAGATAGCTAGATAGCTAGATAGATAGATCGATAGGTCGGTCGATAGATAGATAGATAGATAGACAGATAGACAGATAGACAGATAGACAGATAGACAGATAGACAGACAGACAGACAGATAGATAGATAGATAGGCAAGATAGATAGATAGATAGATAGGTAGATAGGTAGATAGGTAGATAGGTAGATAGGTAGATAGGTAGATAGATAGATAGATTAATTAGATAGATAGATAGATAGATAGGGAAGATAGATAGATAGATAGATAGACAGACAGACAGATAGATAGATAGGCAGATAGGCAGATAGGCAGATCGGTAGATAGATAGATAGATAGATTAGATTAGATTAGATTAGGTTAGGTTAGGTTTAGGTTAGGTTAGATAGATAGATAGAGAGGTAGATAGATAGATAGATAGATAGGTAGATAGATAGATAGATAGATAGGTAGATAGATAGATAGATACATAGATACATAGTTAGATAGACAGATGAGATAGATAGATAGCTAGACAGATGAGATAGATAGATAGCTAGACAGATGAGATAGATAGATAGCTAGACAGAGAGATACAGATAGAGAGAGAGAGAGAGATAGATGGATGCATAGATGGATAGGTGGGTAGGTAGGTAGATAGTCAGAGAAAGAAACAGAAAGAGAGAGAGAAAGAGAAGAGACCTCAACCACCTGTCGGTCCATCAGTGGCTTCGCTCTGCCATCCGTGATTCACAACAAGCAATATCTCTCCTATAGGTTTCCTATTTTTGAAACTTCCGCCACCGCCTTGTGCGGCACTACTGGTAGTATTAGTATGATTATTGTTTTTATAATTACATACACTAGTGTATATACATGTGTAAATATATATATACCTATTATACACATTATACATATTCAAAATTAAGTGTTGTGATTTGAAAACTCAAGAAAGCCAAACGACGCGAACCTCTATCACAAAGGTTGGAGGGCACCGAGTCAGAGTGCACCTTTGAGAAGGTATCTCTTGTCCCATCCACTCTCCCTTGTCGTTTTTTAGTCATCGGAAGTGAGATTCCATGAGATTCCTATGTATCCTTGCGAACTCCTCACCATCCTGCATTCTCTTCACAGAGTTCCAATCTTTTTGTCTTCCTTTCGTACTTTCATTGGGCAGCTGCTGTCAAGGCACCCCCCTATCATCAAGGAGAGCAATGTGTTGAGCCCAATCAAACGCAAGTCTTCACTCTTCTCCTGCTCGATGCATTTCAATATTCCTGCAGGGCACTACATGGCTACATGGGTAGTGTTGAATTGCGTGCCTCGTTCAGAATGTTCAATCCGTTCGTACACAAACGGCTTGACAAATGGAAGTTTCTTGAAGGCAACACTGCAGCCACTGCAAGATTCTTTTTTGTGTGCTGCGCGGCTGCGCGAGTTGACTCTCGTGACTAAACGCTGTTGCCACTGCTTGTGTGAAACCATCAAACGATCCAAACGATCCCTTAATATACATTGGACTGGTGGTTCGCGCTGCACAGGGCTCTTATCCAAGGCGGGCCAAAAAGGAGCCGTTTTTGGAGAGGGGCACAGCACCTTGGAAGCTTCATAGTAACAAGGTATTTCAAGGTAGTTCAATGTAGTCAATGATTCAAATGTGCTTGACAAACATTGATACTCAGTAGACGGTAGTGTCCTATGTGTCCTCTCATAAGCAGAGATTCTGGCGCCAGCACTGGGCTCCAAACACCGCGTCTCATTGGCCTCTGCTTCTGCCAAACTGACTTTGAAGAGTGTCCGATGACCAGGAAAGGATTGAGCCTGCAAGTGAACTCTGCAGTTCTGGCGGTTTCACTGATTCACCAGAGTTTCTGAGCATGTTGATGCACGCTGGTCATAGGTTCCCAGCGACCCAAGCAACTTTTTCCAAATTTGATTCGATCCATTGAGTAATTGTGAGACTGGTTTGTGCCCTTTCCACTTGCAGGAGAAGCTGGCGGAGGATCTCAAAGAGGAAAACAGTCAATTCCCAGAAGGGCAAAAGTACTCTGGGAAAACACATAAATTACTGAAGCTACTTCATCCTCCTTAGCTATTGGACAGACCCAAAGCTTCTCCGTGCGGGGGCTGTGGACTTACTTAACTTCGGCAACACTTTACACAGCTTCGAATGAAATTGACTCCAGACTTCTCTGGCCCCCTGGATCAAACGAAAGGCCAGAGGCAGAGATAGCATTCGCAAGTGATTCTTGGGAATCGGCCAGGAGTGTGGATAAACAGCTGCAAGATGCTGCAAGCACAGTATTGCACAGTTTTCTTTCAGGGTCCCCCTCTTGGTGGATATAGAAAATATCTTGGCCCTGCTCTCACTGTCAATGCAGAACTGTATCAGAGCTGGTGCTCTCACCATCATTTGACTCAGCATCCTCGTCTTCCTCTTCCTCGTCTTCCTCGTCTTCATCTTCCTCACTCTCGTCCTCAGAGTCACCTTCAGCATCTGTTCCGTCTTCGGCGGTTGCCACATCTTCATATTCCTCTTCTTCATCCTCTTCGTCTTCCATATCAACTGCGTCTTTCATGGCTTCAACCTGAAAAGAGCAAAGGCACAAGCGCTTTGAGTGCTTTGCAAGATGGAAGCACCACGCCTGAAGCACAATCTGTTTACACCACCCCTCAAACATGCAAAGGATGCAACAGGACAGCACTTTCATTTCTGGCCGCCTTGTCCATGCAGAGCAAAAGCTCTGCGACTTCTGGCTTTGAAAATTTCTCGTCATGATCTTCATCGAACTCGAGGAATGCAGCCCGGTGTTGATCTGTCACTTCAGAATCCTGTGTCATATGCTTCAGAATGATGTGTCATGCAGCGCAATCAGAACAACTCAATGTGAACTCCTGTCGCTGTGACTGCTGTGACCCACATGGTGATCCGGCCTCTCCATCCTCGTCAAGGAATCGATACCAAGCCCATGACCTTGCCACGGTGAAAGTCAAAAAGTTCTCGGATCGAGCCACAAAAAGTCACATGGCAATGCGAGTACACAAACAAACTGTCCAAAAATCAACAATGCAAACAATTCAAGGGCTACTTTTAGGTTTCTGGACGCATTCATACATATAATGCACCTCCAGAGGGGATTTATTTGGAGCAGCTTCCAATGAAATAAGGAACAGCAGTCTTGAAATTGTGTTTGCGCATTGGTTAAATCATTGGTTTGTGTTTTTTGCATGTTTGATTTTGAATTGTTCCTAGTCTTCAGAATTACTGAGAGAATGAGCTTCCGACTCCGTTCTGTTCAAGGCTCCATCCCTTGACAAGAATGAAGCAGAGTCAGCAGAGTTGCAAACGATACGGAATTGAGGCAATCAGAAAATAATAGTTGTTTCTTGAATTTTCTTGAAGTGCATACAATGCGTCATCCTGAGTCTATGGTTTTTGAGCTTGTGTAGTGCACCGGGGAATCTAAAGTGAATCTGGCCGAGCAGCCCATCATGGTCAAAGTTTGCAAAGGTTGCTTCAAGTTCACGCTGTCTTTCAACATCAGCCTGTGAGAAGCTGAAAATTGCATTGCACAGGGCCAAAAATTAAACGAGTGTTGAACTTGAACCCACCCGTATTGGATTGTCGGTGCTGTCTCAATATATTCTACTCCCACCAAGAAATTTATGGTGCATGTCGACCTTCAAAGCAGGAAAAGTATCCAAGTTGCTGCTAGCATCCTACTGGTTTGCTGGCTTGCTTTGGTTTGGTTTGGGTTGGTGGTTCGCTCTTCGCGACTTTGCACAAGATCGGCCTTGCCTCGCTTTTTCCCAGGAGGTCTCTTACAAACATTTCAGATGAGAGAGACCCTCCAAGCTCTCCATACTCCTGCCAGCTCTCAAGCGGCTGCCACGCTTAGGGTCTAAAAGTGATGGTGCCTCGCAATCCCTTAACTCATGTCATGACCTACAGTATGTGGGAGGGCAAGAATTCAGAGGGAACAGCACAGAGTACTCAGTATCGTTCAAGAAGCATTGAGCTTGACAGGATCCTGGGCTGCACTTGCAAGCACAGTGAGAAGCGGAGGGAGCAATCTTGCCTGCGGCTGTCGAAGCAGAGTAACTAGAAGCAAAAGGATTGACATCACTCGGCACTCTCGTAGCAAAAGCAACTTGCATTGATTGACCACTTATGTGACTTGTGTATACTTCTCTAAGGCAGGGGAACTAAGGCTTGCACAAACATTCAAGGTTTTGCTCGGTCAAAGGCCAACACGGCCACAGCAAAGGCCTGCCTGTCAAGGCCAAGGCTGAGGCTCATCGACATCCTTGAGCCGCTTGAGCCTCTAAGCTGCAGCGCCCCAAGTGCCCCAAGAATGTCCAGAACATTGGTTATGCCATGGCCATGCCATGCAATGCCCAGTATCCAAAGAAGGCTTTTCTGCAAAGGTTCAGGAATGCAGCTCGTGTGTCTTGCAAGCCCTTGAGGTATTGCAAGTTTGCATGTAAGTCTATAAGTTTTGTAAGATGAAAACGTGGCAAAATGCTCCACAGTTCTCGCCATCGCAACATGGTGAACCAATGACCGCCTGCCGATTGGTCAGGACCACACGGGCTGCAGTTGGATGACACTCCAGCAAGCAAAAGGGAAGCGCTGACCTTGAGCAGGCGAGAAGCGGCAGAAGTGCGAAAGGCACAATAATTACAGTGTAAGTCAGTATATAGATGTATATAGAATTTATATGAATTTATAGAATGTCTGAATCAATGAATCTCAATGAATCAATGAAATGAACCTGGGGGATCTCGTTGAACAGCCTCCAAACACCGATGGCTGGACAGCTAAGCCGTCCACTGGCCCGGGAAGGCCCTGGGACACATTACTCGACAACTCCGGACTCTGCCTCATCCACTTCAGAGAAAGAATGACCGAGCGCAGCGAGTGTATGACCAAGTGCATGAGAGTGCATCCACTCTATTCTTGCAGAACGCAGAGGGATTGGTTGAAACAAAGTTTGGGTAAGACCTTCAATAGCTTGGTTGGAGATCGCCGTCTAACATCTGTCTTCAATAAGTCACGAACCAAAAATGCATACCCTTGGTCTCGCACCAAATTTCAGGAAATGCTCTTTTAGCTGAGCCTGCATCTTGGCCAAGTCTGTCCTGGTCAGGGTGATGTTCTTTTGAGCTCTTTTGGCTCTACCCTAGCCTACTTATACTTCTGTTGAGATCACAAAAACAAATTGTTCCTGCCAGCCCAATCACGAAGTGGGCCCACATAAACGCGAACCTGGTGTGTCGCAAGTGGTGCTGGGACGCCAATGCACATCACGACACAGGGAAAGCCTGTTTGGAGCACTCTGAGAGGGGCGCAAAGCGGGGCAGGTCGTTGAAAGCTTTATCCCGCTCTGCCTGTCCACAATAGTGCAGTTTGATACAATTCTGCACCCAATGCATGTTCAACCGCGCACTTCAGAAGCCGCGCAAAAAACAGCATGGATTCCAAACAAGGATTGGAGCAGAATGCGCTTGTGTTTACAGACCGTGCTGAAAACATGTTTTCGCTCCTGGGAGCCAAAGGTGACTGTAGCTGTTCCCAACCAACTTCCAAGCTCAGACTGCAGGTGAAAGCTCACCTGACATTGTGAAAAATCAAGCAAAACAAAAAGAACCGGCGGCGGTAAGGTTATGATACACCATGCGATTGTTGGACTTAACACAAGACAACCAAGAAACAATCGGAGCAACCCAAGTGTTATTCTTAGTGGCCCTGCGTGCATGCAATGTACCTGTACGTACAGCATGCCTGTGCTTGCATCTATGTGCTCCGATGTGCTCCGTTTTCTGGTCTGCGTGCGACACGTACCTCTGCACAAGTGCCATGCGCGAAGAAGGCTCCAAGTTCCTGCGTGCCGTGCGCTTTTCACAGTTTTAATGCAAGTTTTTCACAGAGCTCTAAAAACTGAGCCTTGGCTGCTGTCCCTTTCGGGATCTCACTCAGGAAAATCGTCTTTGGGAAAGAAAGCAACCTCAGATTGTCTCAGCGTCGCAAGAAAGGCATTAGGCACCTCACTGACTCCAATTTCTAGGTGTAGGGCTTGAGAGGCTTGGTCGTGGCAGGATGAATTGAAGCCTGTGACAAAGGAACGCAAAGCATCACAAGATGTCACAAGATGTCACAAGATGTACATGATATGATACATAATAAAATATAATACAATACAATATAATATAATATAATATAAATATAAGATAAGATAATATAATATATAATAATATAATATAATATAATATAATATAATATAATATATACATGATTATATATGTATATACACAGCATTCGACAGAATTATTGAAAAAATACAATTGACAGGTGAGTTCCTGTCTATCACGGGAAAATTCTAGACCTTTTGTTTCCATACAGTAATTATGTTTTTCCATAATCATTTTTGTTTCCATAATTCTGTCGGCTGGAACACGTCCATCGATTCGCAGTTCGAATGCATTTTAAGGGGGAATATTGAATTATGGAAAATATGAATGTGTCGAAAAATCACGTATACGGTACGGTATACCCCCAGCAATTTCCAGCCTTTTGCCATTGGTTTTAAGCTATTGTCGAACTTATTTCAGCCTTTTTTCCATTGGTTTTCAGCAGTTGATCAACATATTTCAGCATTTTACCAAGGGTGTTCATCATGTGTTCAATCAATGTCATTGTGTTTAGCATTGACTTTCATCAGTTTTTTGATGTTTTAATTATTCTACCATTGGTTTCAAACAATTTCCCAACGTATTTCACCCTTTTACCACCATTGGTTTCAATCAATTGTCAAGCCTGTTCCAGCATTTTTCCATTCGTTTTCACCAATTGATCAACATATTTCAGCATCGTGCCAATCAGTTTTTCAAACCTATTTGAATATGTTTAGCAATGGTTTTCGTCCGTTTTTCCTCCCGTTTTTTCGGAACATTTCAATAGGCGTTCTCTATTTAAAAATGCACTTCTGGGGCTTGATCTGACCGGCTACCCTTTTTTGGATGGTAATTTGTAAAGCATGTGTTCTTCCGGCTCTAGGTTTTTTGATGTTTTTTCCCCGCATCTTTGTGTGGGGTTCTTGTTTTTGATTCTGTGTCCCGCCCGGCCTCCGCCTCCTCCTCCCGCGCTGCCGCCTCACACCATCTTTCACACACAACTTGGTCCCACACCATCTTTCACACACAACTTTGTCACACGCCATCTTTCGCGCACAACTTGGTCACACACCATCTTTCACATACAACTTTGTCACACACCATCTTTCACACACAACGTTGTCACACACTATCTTTCAACTTTCTCACACACTCGTGCAGGCGTGTCACTTATGGCACTGGGTGGCTCTGGTGGCGCGTTTGGGGCCCCTTGGTCGCGCGGTGACGCCGCGGCACTTTGCGTGGCAGGCGACATCTACCGTCGGTTTGCGTGGCAGACGTGGCACTTGGCGACATCTACCGTCGTTTTGGCGACATCAACCTTCGTTTCGCGTGGCAGGCATGGCACATATGGCACTGGGCTGGCTGTGGTGGCACGCTTGCGGCCCCTCGGTCGCGCGGTGACGCCGCGACACTTTGCGTGGCAGGCGTGGCACTTGGCGACATCTACCGTCGTTTCGCGTGGCAGGCCTGGCACTTGGCGACATCTACCGTCGTTTTGGCGACATCGACCTTCGTTTCGCGTGGCAGGCGCGTCACTTATGGCACTGGGCTGGCTCTGGTGGCACGCTTGGGGCCCCTTGGTCGCGCGGTGATGCCGCAGCACTTTGCGTGGCAGGCGTGGCACTTCGACATCTACCGTCGTTTCGCGGAACTTATGGCACTGGGCTGGCTCTGGTGGCGCGCTTGGGGCCCCTTGGTCGCGGGGTGGCACCCTGGCACTTTGCGTGGCAGGCGTGGCACTTGGCGACATCTACCGTCGTTGTGCGTGGCAGGCGTGGCACTTGGCCGTATGTGAGCGCCAATGAACTTGTCGTTTCAGACCTTCCGAATAGTTTTTCTTCACATCTGTCTTTCAGTCCCATTCTTCCCGTGTGATTGCCAGGGGCCCATGAGTTGTCCGGTGTCCCACAAAAAACCGTGGCTTTGATGCTTCACAAGCATTCCGAACACATGGGTTAATTAATGTGCACCCATTGCGTCTGGTACGCAACGGTCGGAAAACTGAACCATCTGTATTGTTTTCGATTAGAACATGCATGAAACAGTGTGACGTGGTGTCTTTGCATTGTGTGTTCTGAACATGATCTGCCTTTACATCGCGCCCAGGTTCCCCTTCCATCTTCTCCATGGGCGGAAGACAAGCAGGGCCCCCACTGATGGGTTGTTAGCTTGATGTGTCATATGATGCTCTCCGATCTTCCTGCAGTAGCCTCATAGCTTTGACCCAACGTGGAAAGAAGCTCTTGCATCGTTTAATTTTGGTCGCTATGCGTGTGTGTGTGCGCTCCTGGGCCATGCAGAGCGACCTATGGTCATCTGTCACCCTGTTGATGGGTGGAAGCACTTGCATCGTTTAGTTGTGCGTCACTGTACATAATCTTTCTCACACATATATAACTGTGTCACACACACATCTTTCACACACAACTTTATCACACACAAAACTCTTCACATACAACTTTTTTAACTTCTCGATCCTCCATCACCTCCTTTGTCTTCCCTTCCTTCCCCGTCCCGCTGCAACTTTTGTTTCTCATTATTGGAAGAAGATGACTTGTGGGGTTATCCGGTCCCTTAATTCTATAGTTCTATAGTTAACTTTTCCCAGAAATGGTCATCCAGGAGTCCAGGATGACCAACCTACAACGAAAAGTACACGCATTTGTTGATCAGGTGCCCTGAAATATATTTCGTCATTTTACCATTGGTTTTAAGATGTTTCAAGCAAGTTTCCAAGCTATTTCAACCTTTTATCATTGGTTTTAAGCAATTGCCCAATCCATTTCAGCATTTTGCCATTCGTTTTCAGCTGTTCAACATCTTTCAGCATTGTTTTTCATCAGTTTTTCAAATCTATTTCATTGTTGTTGGCAGTGACCAATTTCAAAAGGCGTTCTTTGTTCAAAAATGCAATTCTGGGGCTGGATCCGACCAGCTACTCTTTTTGGATGATATTTTGTGAAACATTTTTTCTTACGGTTCTAGTTCTTTCGTGTTTTTTCTATGATTAAATTTTCCCAGAAATGGCCGTCCAGGATGACCAATCTACAACGAAAAGTACACATATTTGTCGTTCAGGGGCACCACCAAAAGAAACATTGTTGTGCATACATATGCGGGATGTCATCTGTGCCAAAACCACCACTTAAGTTGCTGGCATTTTTCGATCACCACTGGGTTTGAAATGTCGATCCATGACATGGCCAACAGGGGGACCCCCAAACAATAATTATGGAAAAAACTGGGTTGATCTGCTCCAACCCCCTGATTACGCAGGAAAAATCAATTATGGAAAATTTCGGGCCCTTCCAAAAATGATAGAAAAAAAGGTTAAGATCACATCCAGGAAAATCTTGAACCCTTACGGGGAAAACCCTAATTATGGAAAAAACGGAGACTGGCGAGCTCCTGTCTAAGTTAGACTCTTTTTTCATAATTCTGTCGGATGCCACATATATATATATATGTATGTATGTATGTATGTATGTATGTATGTATGTATGTATAATATGTATGTATAATATGTATGTATAATATGTATATGTATATGTATATGTATATGTATATGTATATGTATATGTATATGTATATGTATGTGTATATATATATATGTATATATAATATATAGCTCACAAGCATCTTTGAGGATTTTGAGGTCCACTATCTTCCCCTCTAATCACAATCTATGCGCAGCTGATGCATCTTCGGCCTCATAGAGGGCTAGCTCCAGCGCCCATTTTGCATCCTTGCAGGAAAAGAATCCAAGAAATTCTTGTTTGTTCTGTTTGCTCTTGTTTGCACCCATACCATTCTGAAACTTCCTTGTCCAACACATTCCAAAAGAGCTTCCAGCTGGCCTGACGCGGGTCATGTGCACCCGGACGAACTGGCTGCAATGTAGGAACCTCACAAGGAAGGAATTTGGTTTTCTCGTGGACAGAGGGATAAAGTCACACAGAGAGGAGAAACAGAGATAAACGATGAAAGATGATGAAAGAGAAAGTCAAAAAATAAATGGTAAAACTTTGCAGGAGTCTTAGTGGATTGTTGTTTGGCTGCATGTCGTCAGGAAGCTCAGCAAAGGAGCAAGCGAAGCCGGAGCACAATGCAGAATCTTGAAAGAACTCTCAAAATGTGAAGCTGCACCAGGCTGCAGAAAAGCAGTACTGTAAGCCTTTCAAACTTGTGCACGGATGTACACAGCGTCTGCTTGGTCTGTATCTGCCGGATATGAAAGAGCTGGCCTGCCGTCTCATCAGAGTGACCAGGCTATTTAGCTTGTGTCTTCTCCGATGGTTGCCTCCTGCACGCAGTAAATCTTCTGCAACATGTAATGACTACATACAGTGAGGACTAGTGACCAGTGAAGCATGTCATGTCAAGGAGGTGAGGTGCAGCTGTTAGTTGGTGCTGACAGGACCAAACAAATCACTCCGCAGTCACGTCATTGATGTCTGTGCATCGTCCAAGCATTGTGTTTGCACATCATTGTTTGTTCGAATGAGTCTCTTTCAACTTTGAGGCAAACACCTTCAACTCCAAAGATCAACGCGGTGTCCACAATTTTTGCGTGCCTGGTTCACTTCGTTGTGGAATGGTCAAAATATATCAGAACTGTGGCTGGAAATCATCAAATGATAGTCCAATGCAAGGAAAAACTCAATCGTCCGCTTTTTTGTGGAATAAATCTGATTTTTCACAAAACCTCAGACGCACACTGGATCTTCAAGGCCCGCAAGTCCTGGACACAAAAATGTTGCGAATGAAAAAGAATAATAAGACATGAGATGGATATCAACACGCTGCAACAAGCAAACAATGCTGGACCTTGTGGAGCGAGTGTCCTGAGCAAAGATCCGGCCGTTATGTCATTGATGTCATTGCTCAGGGCAAGTCCACGTGCACCAAGGCTGAAGCCAACCAAAATAGTCTCCACGGAGATCAAATCCAAAACCTTCAAATTGGAGAAGATTCGGGAAGCCATGCCTCTTGCTGCCTATTTCCCCTGCTATACTCATTTGCTTGAGAATGCCTAGACCACAATCGCAAGACTTTGAAAGCATGTTGCAAAGTTTGCACAAATACATGCGAACAAACTCTGAGTCAAACAACCACAAGGCCGGATACTGCAAAAGGCTTGGCACCTCCCGCTGGACTTGGTCAAACGGCAACGCCTTGATTCATTTGTGAGTTTGATGAGCAAGCTGAGTGTGCAAATCTTCTATGATATTAATATACATATCACAAGTATCACAACCACAACTTAGGGCATCTTGAATTTCGCTGAGATTTGAGACGTGAGGCGAGATCAGTTCTACAAAGCTTGAAGGGCAGCTTTTGAGACATAATATGGGCTGTGGGTGTCTCAGTGAGAAGCTCCGTTCTCAGCAAGCAAATGATGTGACCTGAATCGACAGATCGCACAAAAAGATGCTGCGCAAGCTCGTCAACACAAAAAATGAGACTTCGCTTCGTTTTCGTGTTTGCAATTTCACTCAGGGGTTCAAAGGCTGGCACTCAACCCCGGATATTCTCGTTCGGTAGTCTAGGACCTTGCAGTAAAAAGCATTCCGCTGCTTGTGCACCGTGGAGCGACAGATCCGAACAATCCTTCAAACACTTTGTCACTATATATATATACATATATATACATATATATATACATATATACATATATATGTATACATATATATATATATATACATATATACATATATATGTGTTGCGAATCTACTGGGGAGATTTCCTATCCCACACCAATGAAGCACCCTGTGACTCCTACCTGTGTTGTCCCCAACACTGAATAGCCCCTGGCTTTTCCGTAGCACTGCCTGTGACTCGATCCT
>Ga0126342_10016668_pt1 | contig 12785 bp, 9 predicted proteins | sample Cyp1metagenome_FD_92528 | JGI IMG/M metagenome (GOLD analysis project Ga0126342, IMG submission 92528) | Coral microbial communities from Lord Howe Island, Old Settlement Bay, Australia - Cyphastrea 1 metagenome | ecosystem: Host-associated > Invertebrates > Cnidaria > Coral ...
GGGGGGGGGTACTAAAATAACTAGCAATTTCCTGAAGAATCAGGTAACGGGGCTAGCCGCCCTCCCCTTTACTTTGTGAAGTAAAACTCAAGGCAGCCCCTCTGGAGCTACCTTTCGTAATTTATTATTTTCCCAATAACGAATTTATCGGGTTTAATGCGGAAATATATAATCCGAAAAATCGGAAGTCCTAAAACCTTATTAAAACCCTAAGAATTTTCCCCAATAAATATTTCAACCTTGGCCTTAGAATCTACTATTAGGTTACAAGGCTAGGTTAATTTTAATTCTCCTCCGTCCTTGCTTCCATCCTCCCTACTTAATTTTTCGTCCTTCGTCTTCCGTTCTTCGCATCCCATTATAATCCATCCATCTCCATCCTCCATCCTTCGCCCTTATACCTCTTCGCCTCTCCGTCCTTCGTCTTCCGCATTTTACCCTCTCTACCCTATGTGTTCTGTCCGTCCTCCGACTTCCATATGCCGTCCAGTAGTTAGGCCCAGCTTGAAGAAAAACATAATTCATAGGCAATAAAAAGACATCCACATATTTGTTATTGTTTAATGATAATTTTCTTAATTATTATTTTATTCCTTGCTGAATCGATTAACCCAGTTGCCCGGTGGAAGACCTGCCTTTAGACAAGCCATAGATTTTTCCCAAGGTTTCTACACGAATTGGTAATCACATTAAATAAGTAGTTTATTAAAGTGTTATTCGTAGCTCATACCATTCGTATTCTGGTATTATATCAATATATTTTTCTTTTAGTATTTTTAAAGGTCTCAATATTAGTAGAAAAAGGAGTCCGATTCCGAGTATATATAGATCTATTGGATACTGTTCCTGTTCCTTTTTTAAAATATTAAATGATTAGTTTAGTATTTATCTTGCCAATATGTAAATATATCGTTCGCAAGTATATTAAGTCGCACCATTGTTTATGTACTATATGTTTTCTATGTCAGATATTGGTTTTATTTGATTTAATATTATTGAATCAGCATTTATAATATTTTACATTTTATTATTGTACTTTCAGAACTGAAATATTTTCCAGGGTGAAAGGTGAAATCATGACAACTTGACGGGGCGAGAAAGCCCATGTCACTGCGAATCAAACTGATAGCAGCATATAGCCCCCTTTCTGTACAACAACACATTCACATGTTTTTCTATTCATTTGGATTGGATTGGGCAATACAGTATTTCTCCTTCATTGTGCATTCCAGTTCCCTCTACGGGGCTTACTAGCCACGGTATGCCACGGTGATATACTGGACTGAGATGCAAACAGAAACCGGCGTGTGACTATCGCAACAAGGATTGCACACAATTTCCATTTCACCCCTCGAAAATTGAGCAAATGCTGTGGACCCTCAGAAAAGGCTTTGCTGTTGCCATCGTCATGGTTTATGGATGTTTATGGTTTTCCTTCGTGACATGCTGCCCATCTGAATTGCGGTGAAACCATATCTTCACCCGAGGCCATCCGGTGGAAAAGTGCCGGAATACGCTTGCGATGATGATGCAAAAAGAGCGCAACAAAAACTCGGGACTGAAGGGTCGTATAATGTCGTATAGTCGTATAGATAATGTATGTCAATGTTAGTTCCAATTTCCCTGAAAGTGAAGAGTCTTTCTTTTCCGTCTCAATAAGGATGGAAAATGGATTCCGAAATAAACAAATGGAATCCTTGTTCGATCTAGGCGCCTATCCTTCGAACATGGCCATGCTGAAAAATCGATATTTCCAACAGGTCAAGCATCTATAATATGGTTACTGCTATTTGCACCCGGGCATGTGGCCTTGGGAGATGCCACAAGATTTGGCTATTGGTTGTTGGCCACATCCGGCCAGTTGATCTGTCTCATCATATTGCTAAAGTTCTCATCTCTTCCTTCACATCCTTCACCCCTGTGGCCAAAATTCATGGCACCCCAACACACATTGCGAAAAAACATCGTCAACTCATCCAGCAGATTGGGCACCCAAAGTCGTGCAACACACGGACGGCTTCAGGCGCAGTGAGACGTGAGTTCAGGGTTTCAGGCGATCGCTGGCAGAAACCGTTGTGGTTTACCATAGCCCATATACTGGGGATCTCCCATTCATCTAACTGGGGTATTTCATATTATATACTGAGGTTATATAATATATATATATAATGTATTATAATGTTATATATCCATATATTTCCACTCACCGGGCAAGAAACACGGCCTTTGTCCAGCAATCTCTGGTTGCGTCAGCGCTTCAATAGAAGATGTCCAACTCCTGGGCGTTGACTCCATGGTTTCGGTTCACGTACCAATGGGCAGCTGCCATGGGATTGTAGTTGTTAAATGTTGTTAATAGTCATTGAATGTCATTGACTGTCATTGATGAGAGTTGTAAAAACATTAGCAATGGGACTAAAAATATGAACGTGCCTGTATAGATATAAATAAATAAATACATATATATATAATATTGCATGATTGAATGGCTAATTGATTTTCACCAGCTTTCTGTAAGGTACCTGTCTATGTCTAGTAAGGGCCCATTCTTGTTTGGATACAAACGAAGGCATCCACAGCTGTGGCCAACAAATACTCGATAACAGTCTTGTTTGGATGCCCTGAGGACCTCGTACAAAGTCATCATTTATGATCTTCCTACAGTATTGAACATATATCATCAATTATCATCATAAATGATTATTGTAGTTGATACTGTAGGACAATTGTCATCATCTATTGTCATCATATCCCTTTTCACAGATATTGTTGATTGCGGACAATTGATGATAATTGCCTCTTATCAATCAATTTCCCCTAAGAAATTTGGAACTCATTGTGGCCACTGTCAAATACCGCCCCCCAAAGTTCTAGGACTGGTCCTTGTGCACCTCAGAAGTAGAGCAGGTCGGACATGGCAACCCTACATGGTGTACCATTCTGAACCCACAAATGGCTGGTTATACGCCTGAAACTATCCATTTCTGGGGACAAATCATCTTGAGCGATTCCCATCTGCTGTCTCCAACGTCGGAAGCCACAAGAACTCATTGTAGCTTGAATTCCAGTTTGAAAGCCTGCACCCGAGCACATTTGTCATGGGCATTTTTGCCAATGTGAATGAACATAGGCCACCAAAGATGCAGTCAAACAATGTGTATGTACATATAATATATTATAATATACATATACAGTATACAGTATACATATACATGATTATACATGTATATTTCACTATGTAATGCATCTCTCTGGACACAGCTTGCATGAAATACGAATGTGGAAACCACAATCATCCCGCCGGGTGGGTAATTGAACGTGGCGGCGTTGCCTTTTTGATGTTTGTGGATGCTGTGTCGTTTTAAATTTTGCAATGGCTTTCATGTCTTTTTGTCAAGTTTGCGTCTCATTTCCATTGGTTTTATTGCTCTTCTGTGCGCAGGCCATCAAAATTTGACATTTCATCCCCAGAAAAGTACTCTATTTTTGGGGGTCATTTCACAAAGTGACAGTGGGGCCATAGTTTTTGCACATGAAAGCGACTATTTTTTCTGCAGAGCTGGTGGTATCAGTTTGGTCACATCTGTGCCACGGTCTTGCCAGTCAGAGACATGAGGACATCTCCGTGTTTCAGGGATTCCCAGCGCCATTGGGATGCTAACGTGGTTGGAAGTTGATAGAGAAGATAACGATATAGTTAGAAAATGTCTTAGAAGAGATGCTAACGCAGTTGGAAGTTGATGGCGAAAATAAAAGCGTAGTTAGAAGTTAGAAGATGTCTTAGAAGAGATGCATACACAGCTGGAAGTTGATAGAGAAGATAACAACACAGTTAGAATATGTCTTAGAAGAGATGCTAACGTAGTTGGAAATTGATAGAGAAGATAACAACGTAGTTGGAATGTCAAAGAAGTCAGTAACGTAGTTGGAAGTTCTTACTACAAAGGACGTTAATACCCCACCCCACCCCGTGCAAGATGTTAGAGAAGTGAATGACGTAGTTGGAAGTTCTTACTACCAAGGACGTTAATACCCCACCCTACCCCACCCCTACCCCACCCCTACCCCACCCCGTACAAGATGTTAGAGAAGACAATAACGTAGTTGCATGGAAGTTCTTACTACAAAGGACGTTAATACCCCACCCCACGCAGTTAGACAATTATAATAGTGACAACTACACCTTCGGTTGTCCACCAGTAGGCACAATCATCCACCAGGTCCCAGTCTTCTTCCCGAACTCTGTGGCATGTTGTTGGACATCTAAGACATATACATGATAATAGCTGCCGTAAACAAATCAAAATGCCTGCAGTGAAGCTATGACTGGATCACGAATCCAAAAGGATGCAACCTGCTGCAACCTGGAACCAGAAAACGGCTCACCCCAAATCATAGTGGTTCCCAAATTACCATATCGTACAATTTCCAGCTCCCAGCTTCAAGGGCTGCCGCCAAGGCCACTTTCGAGGGAGTTGGCGCAGTGCTGAGCCCTGTGTATCTGGGCTTGGAATCTACAAAGGCCTCGCCGGCTGCCATGAACTGGTCGGTTTCTGGACTCCGCAATGATCAAAAAAAATAACAGGAAAAATCCAATGAATATGCGAATAGATCATGAAACCACTATGATCAATTATTAATCGATCCATGAATCATCCAACATTTTTTGAGGATGAAGTTTACGGTATAGTTGAAACATGTTGAAACTAAACCATTGGACACCCATGGTTGACCGTCGGAGTTTCCAGGATCTCTCTAGTCATCTTGAACACCTCATGAAGGGATGGTCATTGCTGTTTCATTGGATACGTTCAACACTTTCAACATCAAATTCCAGAAATCCCATATAAATCCTATTAAATCCTACCTTGTGATAGAAACAAGGCGAAATGTATCAACATGGATTGAGCACTGGCAGCATTCACCATGCCCAATAAACATGTCCGGAACCCTGTGGCAAAATCAGCTTGGGGATCAGTGCTAAATTTCGACAGCAATCTTTCATCCCCAAGAACGGCCGGACACTCAAAATGTTTCATCGGATTAAGTCAATTTGATGTAGATTCAGACATATGTGTAGGTCATTTGTGACGTTATTGTTGTGTTCGGTGATTGTCAGGTGATAGAAATCGATCAAACATGATCAAATCCAGCTGAGCGAGTAAAACCCAACCAAAGAGAAGGCAATATCATATTTAAAGTTTTTCTATTTGAGATGTACCGCTTACAAAACCATTCTTCGGTAAGAGTGGGAGAATCATATCTCTTCCTAGGGCCTTCTCATGCGGAACTTAACAAGATCTGCCTATTTTGAGGTGGATAGGGACTGAGGCCAACCAGCAAATGTCTGCAACTTCTTCTTGACACTAAATAAATAGAATTCATCTGTCTAACTAATGTTGTCTAATTACCTCTGAATTCATCTTCAATGAGTGTTCTTGAACCAAGGCTCCGCCCCCTCAACAGAAACATCATTGTTTTACACCGGGTAACCAACATTAACCCCCCTGTAAAACATCAAGCCCATCAAGCCCATCAAGCCCCAGGGTCGCATCAATCACCACCGCCATGACCCACCTTAGTGAAGTAGTTGGTGCTGGGGAAGTAGCGATCTGGCACCTGCGAAACCAAGGAGGCTAGATCTCGCTGAACGATCGATTTTTTTTTATCTAAATATACTTATAAATATCACTAGATATGCATGTGTGCGAATGGGTCAAAATTGGCTACCCCAATAATTGGATGGTTAATACTAAACTGTGGTCCCCCAGGTCTTTAATTTTGATTTGTCCCAATGTAAACTGTACCTAATATGCCTAATGTGTATAGTATTCGTACTGGGATGATAAAGAATGGATCCGATCTTGGATTCTCGACTTTTGACTCGTATCCATGTAGACCTCTTACTACACATGGCTTGGAACCTGATTAATTCATTTCGAAATATTTCGAATATGGCCAGTGGCCACGCCGTGGGAAGCCAACACAAATTGACAAGCACAGAAACATTCTTATGGTTTGGTTCTCAATAAACACATGTTTGTGTTCTATCTATAGGTTCAGCCATAGCCATCAATGTATGTTTAGATGCCATTTGGGGATGAAATGACAATGATTGGTGTTTTCCATGTCGATTTGATGATATCGTCCAAACATCAGAACTGAGGCAACAAAGTAGGAGTGTGCGACCTGAAAAACATGTGTTTATAATATGATACCTAAAATCATATACACGTTCATAAACACATCGGCTTATTTCTAGATGCAAATATATTGTATATATATGTATACGCAACATAAACATTGCATGCATATCAGCATATCTTCGTGTCAGCCTTCCAGGCACAAAACATACAATTCCGCCGGAACTGGCGGCAAATGAGTTCAACAAATTAGCATTTCAAACAATCAAAGCTGTTTTTGACGCGGATGGAGCTGAGAAAACAATGGCAGTGCCTATGTCCCCAATAATCCAAGGATATCCCAGGGTTGCAAAGGTCAGGAATGTTTGGAACCACAACTTGCGAACCAGCCAACTACCAGCCCGCCAACGGAGTCCATGCCTGATGATCCATGGGCATCTCGCTGCCATACGCCTGAAGCGGGAGTACTTTCAACCCCTTCATAAAAACACTGGCGATTTCAGCATCCCGTGTCAGGGATGGAACAGAACAAATGATACAAATGCTTGTAACATCTTGTAACCACAAAGCAGGCAATTTGTGAGGATTTCACCAACCAACACGGGGATTGCAGCAAGACACATGTGTTTTTTTTGAACTGGAAGCTATAGATACAAGGAAGAGCCTACAGAGCGAAGCTTGACCAAATCGGTTAGTGGTCAAGCCACCCTCACCAAAAACTACTGTTTGCTCAACGAAGTGGAGTTTTTTGTTCCCAGAAAAAACACCAGTCCTTTTTTGGGAGCGACTTCGAAAACTGCAAAATGACTGAACCATATTTACTCTAATTGTAATACACATGCATACATATGCTCTGAATAAAAATGGCACCTGAAGATCCTGAATGTTCACTTAACTAACTTAACAAACTATTCGATATCTGAACCGATTCGTAATATGGAGTTCCCATTCATTATGAACCGTATTTTGAGATTTCCCATCACTATTTGTTCACATAATCAGATCAAAGGCCAAGAGGAAGCGCGACTCTGGAATGATTTTGGACTTGGGAACACTTGGAACAAGGATGACCAGTGATGACATGGAAAAACATCGCTTCAACCAGAAACAATGGTGGCACATCAAGGGCGAACCCTGGACCCCACCTGTGCACTGGTGGAGAAGAGGGGGTTGCTGGCACCTGCGCTGTCCACACTCCAGTGACCCCTGGAGGTGACATGATCCACTCCAAAAAGTGGTCGTTTCGGTTGCAGGTGCAGTGCATATACGCGCATATATATATATATAGACATAATATATTCATACCTCATATATAATATATATGATGTACATATTATATTCATACCTCATATACAATGTACATATGCATATCACATGCTCGCTCCCCGTCAATGACATGTCGTTTTCTCAACATGTGTTCTTTATAAAGTACGTATCAGACGTGTCCAATGTCTATATAGATATATACATGCAATCTAAATACTTCTGTATAGATACAGTATTTTGCATGCACAGTGATTAGCAGTTCAGATTCATCCCCAAATCATGCTCGTTAATAGTTGCTACTTTAGATTATTTAGCCCAGAGCAAGAAGGCAAGTAAACCATGTTTGAAAACCACAATCCAACCAGTATTTATTAGTTCCATCTCAACTGTTATTCATGGCCGGAGATATCCATTTTTTCATTGCCTCTAGACTCTCCATTTTTGGTCAGTTTTTAAGCCCCCCATGTCGCAAGAACGTGCCATTGTGACTTGGAACATCCGACATCCAAAGTTCTTACGTTCGTAACCGTTAGTCCAATTGTGACCCATCACCCGGTGTTGCAACTGTGTTGCAACTGCCATGAATGGACACATCATTCAAAGCATTTCAAAGCTGTGCGTTGTTTCACTCAGTTTATTGGTTTCTGAAGATGGGGCAACCCACCGTCCAGGAATCCAATCTGTCGTAAAACAAGGATGAAACAAGCAGAATTTCATAGAATTTCAACCATGATTGTGTACCACAGGACAATCCACCAAAATGACCTATCTGCCTAGCTGGGACATTTTGTAATTCATGGTGCCCCTAGTGACCAAAACACTCATTGATCACATGTTGTGAGCAATATACCATGAGCCCCGAGCCCGAAGCGTTCATGGCTGGCTGGGATTCGGATGTTAAAAAATAATCGTTTGCAGACAAGCTAAAAATTGACCAGAAAACATCAGAAAACACACAAAACAATGCGTTTGGATATGCAAAGAAAACAACATGTGTCATGGGATTGAACAAAATTCACCTCCTGTCTGTGGCATGATCCCTGAAACCAACAAGAAATGGATGGTAGTTGGCTCCTGGTCCATTCTGAGCTGGATATGTTTGGTCACACCTTGCCATTCAAAAATATGACTTTTCCTTTTATATCATTTTATATCTATATAGCCGCTATATACTACCCAGTGCAAATCCAAACAAGACCCAATCATGACTTGGAGAAAAATATCCCAAAGGCATGACCCATTTCCTGAGCGATGTCGTGCTGGCCACCTTTCTTCCCGCTGGGCGGATAGCAGTAGTTCTGCGCCTGGCGGCAAAAGGGGTAGCAACATGGTCGAAGGATGTGCCTACGGTTCCTACATTGTTGGCGCATAGATGTTTCTTCCGGATTGGTTGATATCCCATGCTATCCCCACAATTTCGGGATTTTAAATCAATCACCTGGTTCTCAACATATGTCCGGTGTAGTATGTCCCATGCAAGAGTCACCGTTTGCGGGCGGGCAGGGATAGTCTATGATGGCCCGTCGGAGATTTCGGAATGGTGCGTGAGTGAACATCTAGTCGGTGGCCATCCTTCCTCCACATGTTCAGTTGTTCACTTTGGAACAGTGAGTTTGAGTACCAAGGTGGACCCAGAGTCCAACGGTGACATGGTTGGTTTGTACATGCACACCCATGGTTTTAGCTGATACTTGGAGATGCAAAACCGTGGAATTCTCCTAGTTGTTTTGGAACATTTCCATTACCTTTTTACATACCCCATAACATCCCATAACGTTTATCATCAAGTCCAGCCGTTCTGCACCGTTGTCGTCTTGTGATGTGCCCCCTGCGCCTTTGAAATGGCCAGCAGAAAAGTGGCCCAGCAGGCCCAACCATTTCTAGAAACACATATGATGTTCTCCAAAGTCAGTTGGTCGTGCGGAATTGGTATTTCATTTCTGTTGTCACATAACGTTAGACATCTTAAACATTCATAAACCTGTTTTGTGATGGCTACAACCTAAATTTTAAATGGTGAAAGCCTCATCCCTAATGTGCCCACAGCATTTTTATGATTTCCCCTTCCGACGGAGCCGTTGTCCCCCGTCGCCTGCACAGGGAACTTCTTGGGAACCACATCAGCCGAAAGGACCTGAAAAAGGGCCAGCCATGCTGGACTGAAATTTGGAATGGCCATCGGATGGTACCCTTAAGATCGCGTAAGACTATAGCAAGGGCAGGACATCTCACAGCTATGAAAGCGTCGCCTGGGACGCTGTTTCCATGCTCTGTTCTTGCCATTTCTTGCCTCTGCTCCGGCCACGTACTCAGGGTCACCTTTTCACCCTGATCATCCTTTGGATTTTTGGATGCCCAACCACCTCTAGAGCTTGTCAGGGCAAGTCATAGCACTATCCAACCTGCTAAAAAAATGTTTGGGATGATTTCCCCGATTTCAATATAATTGTGGTAGGGTGGGCCAATGAGGTACTTCGGATCCCAGAGGAAGGTGATGTTATCCCTCATTTTGTACATCCCCAATTCTGAAATTCTGGATAAAATCATGGCGGTGACTGAAACCATTGCATCTTAACTGGTGGTTTCAACCCCCCAAAGATCTGAACTGATCAAGTTCTGCTTTTAACCCTTGATTGAAAAGTGCAGAAAACTCAAAAAAGGGGGTAGCACAATGAAGCACCTCGGAACCAATTCATAAAAGATAACTATCAACAAAATCATTGATTTTTTTGGTGGGATTTTGGCGTAATTTCAGTTCAAATTCAAATTCATATGAACTTCAATTCAAATCACATTCAAATTCAGTCGAGATTCAATGCAAATTCAGTTCGATTTCAGTTCAAACTCAAACCCAATCAAACCAAGTTGAAGTCAACTTAGGATCAAGTTAAATTAAAGAAACAATATCCATCTCCATTCACAGACAGTTTTTCATGAATACATTTCTGAACCATGTATCCGTTTTCAACTACACAATTTGTTCCGCAATACTAAAGGGTCCCAACATGAGAATTATGTATTCTTTCAACTAGGCAATTAATTGGAGCAATACTAAAAGGATCCCACGATAACACGTATTATGTCTTTGTTTTCAATCAGGCAATTTGTTCAGCAAGACTAAATGCTAAATGTCATCTGGATATATCTGGGTAAATTATAATATTTCACTAACCTGAATTAATGCCATTTGGGGATGATTTCCCTTATCAACCATGATTCCAGTGAGGTCGCAGTGAGGTCGTTATAATTTACCCATATATATATATAGATGCTTTCAATGATACAATTTCTTCAGGAAGACGTTTTATGCTTTCAGTCCCCATTTCAGTATCGAAAAAAAATCTGGCATTCTGAGATGTTCAACGGGTCCCCTTCCCAGTCCGACAAGGCCAAGCGGTGCCTTGTCCACCTGCATGGACTTCTTCTCCTCGGCCATCTGGTTCGCCAGCACACACTTCGCCTCGCAACAAAAATCAAGGCGAGGACTACTGTGAGTTGATGTGTGTACAATGTACAGGTAGATATGTATATATATATATGAATATATGTATACACATAATATAAATCTTTGTATACACTATATACACATATATTTGGTGGGAGTATTAGTTGTCTATACAGTCCTATACACCTTGAATTATGTGTATCTATACTATAGATAGAATATGATAAAATATACATGACTATATATATATAGATGTAAACGCATTGGGGACAGGAGATTAAATAGCCATCCTATGGTCGGATGTCTCTGTCGGGAGCTGCCTGTAAACACAGCATCAACAAATGACTGGTTGGTGATTAACATATATCAAAATACATGTGGATGTTCAGCGAAGATTAAACACATATCGAAACCACCAGCCAAATAATCAAAAACACATGTTTGCAAGCCAATACGCGCAGGGTGACATCGCGGAGTGATATGCTATAGAAGAAATATGATGCGCAGAAAACATGAGAAAACTCACCTGGCAATGCTACCACAGCAGCGAATCCTGAGAGTTAGCACTGTAGAAACTTTTATAAACACGGAGAAACTTTGACGGGCACTGGGTCATACGGTACCACCACCATGCAATCAACCCTGGAAACTTCTCCGACAGTCGGTAAAAAATCAGGGTAAATCATCCCAAGTTGGGACTGTTTCATGAAACGAATGTTCTTTGAAAGCAGAAATTAGTTATTGAAGTGTTGCAAAATCCCTTGTCCTATAAAAATTAGTTACTGATTGTTTTAAGATCCCAGTTTATAAATTAGTTACTGGCATCCAAAAAACAATCTGGAAATATCGCCAGTGTCCTTGGCTGCATCCCTTGATCAGAGCCAGAGCCCCGCTGGGCTGCCAGGCTGTGGTCTGAATGGGTCGAACCTGGGGCGGAAGTTCCTGGTTTCATGGTTCTGGCCGGCCTCAAAAATTCAATTAATGATTTTGCGGCCAACATGACACACATCTGCTGTTATTTTCGTCTGAACCTGATTTGTGCATGCCGCTGTTGGGGTGAGTTGGACGTATTCAATACTAAATTAAAACCCTTCATAATAAAAACTAGTTTGTTCGATTTCAAAACCAGTAGTGCCGCACAAGGCGGTGGCGGAAATTTCAAAAATAGGAAACCTATAGGAGAGATTGGTTGTTGTGAATCAGGGATGGCAGAGCGAAGCCACTGATGGACTGAAAGGTGCTTGATCTCTCTCACTCTTTCTCTCTCTTTCTGTGACTATCTACCCGCCTACCAACCTATCTTCTATGTATCTACCTATCTTTCTCACTATCTATCTTTCTAACTATCTATCTATCTGTCTATCTACCTATCTATCTATCTACCTATCTATCTATCTATCGATCTATCTATCTATCTACCTTTCTTTCTCACTATCTATCTAACTAACTATCTATCTATCTATCTACCTATCTATCTATCTATCTCCCTGTCTATCTATCTATCTATCTACCTCTATCTATCTATCTATCTACCTATCTATCTATCTATCTATCTCTCTACCTCTATCTGTCTCTACCTCTATCTGTCTCTACCTCTATCTATCTCTACCTCTATCTATCTATCTATCTACCTATCTATCTTTCTACCTATCTATCTATCTATCTGTCTTTCTGTCTATCTAACTAACTATCTATCTATCTACCTATCTATCTATCTATCTATCTCTCTGTCTATCTATCTATCTATCTATCTATCTCTCCATCTATCGATCTATTGTTGTTGTAGTTGTAGTTGTTGTGGTTGGTGTTGTTGTTGTTGTTGTTGTTGCTGTTGCTGTTGTCGTCGAGGTTAGGGTAGTTAAGTTAGTGAAGTTAGTTAAGTTAGTCAAGTTAGTTAAGTTAATCAGTGTCTACTTTTTCGACATCTTCAC
>Ga0126342_10016669_pt1 | contig 12783 bp, 7 predicted proteins | sample Cyp1metagenome_FD_92528 | JGI IMG/M metagenome (GOLD analysis project Ga0126342, IMG submission 92528) | Coral microbial communities from Lord Howe Island, Old Settlement Bay, Australia - Cyphastrea 1 metagenome | ecosystem: Host-associated > Invertebrates > Cnidaria > Coral ...
TATATACTATATATACTATATATATACTATATATACTATATATACTATATATACTATATATACTATATATACTATATATACTATATATACTATATATACTATATATACTATATATACTATATAGTATATATATACTATATATACTATATATATACTCTATATCTATATATACTATATACATATCTATCTATCTATATATATATACTATATACATATCTATCTATATATATATATACTATATACATATCTATCTATATATATATATATATTGGCGTACATTGGCATTGTATTGGCTATTTAAGATGCTTGTTAGCCACTCACTGACTGGGATGTATATCGAAGGTACAGAAATTCCTGGAACTCGTGTTTTTAGTGGCATGCCCTCTGAACCAAAAAAGGATCATCCTCATAGCTCCTTGATGCTCTGTGTCATATCCTCAAGTGTGGGTTTCTTAAAATGGAGTTGCCCCTCTGAACCATCTGTTTCCGTAGTGAATACCACCATGTCTAGGATATGTTTGGATGATTTTGGGCTCCCCCATGTCCCCCCAAAAAAAATACGACTTCTTGAGAAATCACCAGGTCCGCCGTTCATCCCAGCGGCGACATTCGCACGCCCTTCAGCTGACATAAATGCCAAAAAGATCCCAGCCCCGGGACGAGTAAATTATAGACCTGCACGAAAATATCCGATGAAAAATCAAAAACGCCTGGAGCCCACAAGACGCGGCGAAACATGGCATGGTGCAACGACAGGGACTCTTACTGATCATGGTACAACATGGTGCAACTTGTTTTCTGCGATGGTCAGCAGAAGCATCGCAGGGCCTGGCAGGAGCGCAAAGCCCATCGCCACCCATGGTGGATTGGTTCCTGCAGGGACCAGAAACATGTTGGCCCTCGAACCATAAACCATGGTGGAAACCATGGTGGATGGGGATGAAATCCCTGGTTTTGGGGACTCTTAATGGGGTCCTTGATTTTAAGCGGATGGGATTAGGCATGTGACTTTTCAAGAAGCAATACATGGGGAACAAGGACCTGACACTTTCCTGCAACAAGCAATACATGGGTCTGGGTGGAAATTGGAGTACTCAACTTCAGCATCAACTGTTGCCAAGCCCAGCATATAGCATGTGCCGTACCAAAATATGAGGTGCGTTACCATTGAGTTTCGAACAAGAAAAAGATATGCCGACCATCAAGGACCCGACTGGGATCCTGTCAGACTGTTGGACCTGTCCTCGTTGGATCAGGTTTCCTGCCATAGACATCCTTGCCAGGCACAGTCACAGGATCCATAGGACCCGACATGGGATGTAAGCCCGGCTGCAAATGTCCTGCGGCGAACAGTCGTCTGTTCTTCGTAGAGTGAAGCAACAGAGATGTTTTTCAAGATATGGCAGATATGGGGATTGGTCAGATTCATTCTTAGCAAAGAAAAAAGTTGGATTTCACCAGCTGAGGGGATTGTAAGCTGCAAACATGATTAACAATTGGATACAATTCGGGAATTGACCAGCGTGGGATTTTTCAGCACCAGGGTGAACGCTGCAACATAGGAACGTGACATGCCTTTCCTCACAGCCGATTTGGGGATGATCCGATGATCCCATTTTCTCGGGGATGAACAGACGAATGGAGGCATGGACACCAAGACGGTCAGAATTCATAAGACATACGAATTCATAACTGTGTAACAATGTGTAACATATACGTCGGATATATTTGTCTGTTGAAATGCAGACAACTTTACCCAGTCTCTCCGCCATTTCTCCATTCGACCAGCCGCATAGTGTCGCTGTCTCAAGCAGTGCCATCTTATCACAGCTCGACGCTCGACTCTACACTTGGGGCATTCGCTCAACGGGAGTCACAAGGCTCGGCACAGGCGGGGCCGGCATGGACCGGCAGATGTTTGTGCTGGTGTTTTTGGAGTTAGACACGTTGAACCAGCCCAAGTTGAGTAAATATACATATATATATATATATACATACATATACCCGAGAGTTGAAAACATGGAAAACAACCATTTTGTTTCATGCAAAAATCATTGCCTAAGTGGTCATTCTCAGCCATTCTAAAAACATCTCAACACCATGTGCCGCAGCGTTGCAAAAAACTCCTCCAAAATTCCCGGCGACCCAGGCGTTTCGCAGGTCCCAGGTCTGTCGTGCTGGAGCTGACAGGCGTTGATCAAAAATTCCATGAGAGTAACTGGGTTGACTTTTAGGGAAAAACTACCGGAAACAATCCGTTTGATTTAAAACCTAAAATGAATAAAATGAAGTTCGGTGTTCCGTGTAAAATGAGGATGACCGATTCTGATAGATGAAGGCATTTTCTGAAATCTCCAGGGTGGAGCCGCCGTGATCTAGAACCTGCAAAGATGGTGGTAGGGTATGCGAAAATGGTCCTCGAAACATCTAAAGAGTCCAGTTCGGAACCATTCCGAAACATTCAGATCCACGGCGAATGTGCATTTCGATCCATTAAGAACCATTGGGATCTTATATGAGTTAGAGCAGGATCCATTTAGATTTCCACGAATCCAAAATATGTTTGGGCTAAAAAAGGGACCCTCATCAGCTCGTGGCCATGCCGTCCAAAACCTCGCGGCTTGATCCTAAGCCCTGGAAGCCGAACGGGTCGAGTCCCGTGATTCAAAGACTTGCAGTCATATAGTGTATATTAGTGTATGTATGTATGTATGTATGTATGTATGTATATATATATATATCTAATTGGTGGTTTCAACCCCCCTGAAAAATATTAGTCAGATTGGATAATCATCCCAACTATTGGGGAAAATAAAAAATGTTTCAAACCACCAACCAGATATATATATATATCTGATCCAGCCCTCCCTGTCCCCCCCCAACGCCCCCGCAAAGAATATGGGTCTACAGGTCCTGGGGTAGAGATGATCCCCGCCCCCCTGTGGGTGGGTGGAGGTTGGCATGTAACTACGGCGGTATGTAAGTATATGGGATCCTCTCCCCCTGTGGATAGGTGATCATATATGCCCATGGGGAAATACTGTACGTCCACAGATCCATGGGGTCTACAGGGATATATTAATATGTATAAGTTCATATAGGTACCGGTGATCTCCCCCTCCCCCCTGTGGGGTAGGTATGTAAGTAAAGGGTAGATAAATATATATATATAATTATATATATATACACACACATGATTACATATACAATAGGTTTATAAGTGGGTATATGTAGTGGGGATTCTCTCTCCCTCCCCCTCCCCCCGCTCCCTATGGGTGCGTGCGGTCCGGTGTGTGAGGGCTATATTGACGCAAGATAGTATTAGATACTAGGTATGTGTAGGTATATACTGTATAATGTGTATGTGTATATATACAGTATATATATATGTATTAAGTATGCACAAAAAAAAACATAAGAAAGTACAGATATCAGATAGGTAGTAGAAATATAGGATAGAATATAGGTAGCATATAGATAGCATATAGATAGTCTATAGATAGTATATCGATAGTATATAGATCCTATAGATAGCCTCTAGATAGTATTTAGATAGTATATAGGTTTTATGTAGATAGCGCATAGATAGCAAATATATAGCATGTAGATAGTCTATATGTAGTATACAGGCATAAGATATAGCAACATGGTTTAGGGGTATATAAGGGATTGTAATTATATATATATATATATACATACGTAGGATCAGGTCGTAGGTAGGGAGTTTGACTTTAGTATGTGCATTGCATGGGTAGGTATGCCAGGTAGAGGGGTCTTCCTGGGGGACGCAACGCATTGGAGGGGGGTGTCGTGGGCGGGAGACGGGATCATATATACACATGTGCATCTACATTTACATATATTTACAATATACATATGCATTTACATATACAAATACAGATACAAATACATATACATGTGCAAACACATCATTCATTTCCTGCATTTGCAAATGCAAATACATATGCATGTGCAAATGCATAAGCATATACAAATACATGTACATATGCAGGTACATAAACATGTGCATATGCATTTGCAAATGCATATGAACATATGCATATGAACATATGCATATGCAGATGAACATGCGCACATTAACATACGCATATGCAGGCAAACGTATGTGCATTTACATCCAAATACAGTAGACATATACATATTCATGTGCATCTGCATCTATAAGTATGTACATTTGCAAATACAAATAAAGACGTATACATATGCAACTGCATGTGCATCTACATCTACACCTAAACTTACATATACATATACATTTGCATATGCTTGTGCATCTACATACACAAACATACATACGTATATATGCATGTACATTTACATTGTGGATTTGCTCGTGCATCTATTATAAGATATAACATGTAGCATATTACATGCAACATAGAGCATATAACATACAACATTTAACATATAACATATAACAAAAGACTCACAACATATAACATATGACATATAACATATAACATATACATAATATATATATATATATGTTATATTATATATATCATATTATATATATACATACATATCATAGCAATTTGAATTGGGCGCATGATTTCGAAAGCCTTGGATTGATTTTCCATCTGGCCATCAAGCACTGGTGAGGTTTTGGTCACTGCTGTGAAACATTGCCTGGTGAAACAGATATTCATGGCCCAATGGCAGCGCCGTTCACTGTCCAAGTTCATCACCCTGCCAAGCATTGAGACTACAGAAAATCCCGCCATGACTGTTACATCCCTAAACACCATGGGTTTTTTCGAAGGTGGATAAGGGTGACTAAAAATCTCGAATACCCATTTTAACGGGAAAATACAGTAACCCTTTATTTTAACGGGTGTATTTAGGAATAGGCAGAAGAAATCGATAATGGTTAAACTCCTCTGTTCACTCCAGAAAGACCTCGGCCCGATTCCCGACAGGCAATGCCTAGGCCATGCATTCGCGCCTGCCAGATGGGGTGGGGCCAGTGATATCTTGAAATCAGATTTGTTCGTGGGAAATGTGGAAAAGTTTAGCAGAATTATGAGATTCGTGGCAAATCATGGTGATGAAACAACCAAAGATGTCATGAAATGAGAAGTTTTTTTTCTTGGTATGTTTTGGGGATGTCACCCACCAAAATGGAACTCTTGGTTGATCAATATACATAGGAAGAATAAAATGAGGTATGGACCCATTTGGGATATATATATATATATACCGTATATACCAGTTCTAGTCATTTGTCCATTGATACAAAAAATGGAGGTTCACCGCTCTGTTGATCAACGAATAATCTGGAGCTGAGTACCGGATAGAAAGAGACTCCGTAGCTATCACCAGCCGACCAAGTAAGGCCGGGTAGACGGCCCCGCTCCACAGAGTAGCACTGGGTGTCCCGGCAGCGTGAGAGCCGAAGTAAGTTTGCCGGGACCCACCCACCTGCAGTTTCGGCTGAACATCGGTCAAACATGAGGTACTATTGGGCCCACGCTTCACTGGTCTTTGAAAAAAAAACACCATCCATTTTAAAAACTTTGGAGGCTCAAAAATCTCACCAAATAAAATGATGGTATAGTACAACACCAAGCTTAGGTCAACAAATTTGACACATGCCCAATATCTCAGCCTCAGATCATCTCAACCCCAACTCTACCACTGAATGTCATTTACTATCACTTATTATCATTTACTATCATTTACTATCATTTACTATAGTATTGCATACGGGATTGTATTGGATACGGAAACACAAGAAAATATAACCTAGGTACAAGATCTTGGACATTAGATGTTATAGATGTCAAAAAAAATGTGAATGCAATCAAACACAATCAAATGAGATAGATACAAAGACAATAAAGATAGACATTGAAGACATGGATTTGAACAAGATTGGGATACCCACGGGAATCCGTTGGTTCATCATAGTGTCCAGGAATTGCGTCTCATTTATGGACTAGTCCCTGAAATGGGTATCCGCATTTCTCCCATTCCTACTGGCTAGAACTCAACCATTTATATAAATCCCCATTTTGTTTGAGGTAGATCTTATTATGCACTCGATCTATGCCCATTATCCTCTCCATAACATTACTTCTTAAGTCATTCCCCTCACTTTGGTTGCATATCCTGTGACATCCGGTCATACCCCCATTTTTCATCGCTTGAATCCGTCTGTTGGATGGTTAAATGCCATGGTTTTTTTATTGCTGGATAATCCAACATTGTGATGCTTAAATTCACATCAGTTTTCTGGATAAATCCAATGTTTTCATGGTTCAATTCGCAGATTTTGCTGGAAAAAGTCACCGTTTTGCTGGCAAAATCCAAGTTTTGCTGGTAAAAATCGCCACTTTCCCGGCGAGATAAATCTCACCTCAGGCAGCGAATCCTTGCGGGACGGTGGCAAGCCACTGGCCGCCACCTGGCGTGGAAACTCAGGGATCGCCTGAGGTGGAAATGTCTTTTATAATTCATTCATTTCATTCATAGTTTTTTATGGATATATATCTATCTCTCTCTCTCTATCTATCTATCCATCTATCCATCTATCCATCTATCCATCTATCTATTTATCTATCTTATTATCTTATCTGTCTATCTATCTGTCTATCTATCTGTCTATCTATCTATCTATCTATCTATCTATCTGGTGAAAGTTGCGCATTTATAAAGGTTCCATAGATATGTAACAAATTAGCAAGCGCTAACCAATATAGGCGATATAAACCACTTCTAATGGGTCAATTCGAGGTGTCCAACGAATCTATGGATGAAGTTTCAGCTGGCTATGAACCTATATACCCTCCGGCAATGAAACGCGGTTTATAGCTGGAAAGTCCCTGAACCAAACGGAGGTTGAAAGGCTGGAAAAAACCTCGAATTTATAGCTGGCATCTTTTTTCTAGCAAGCCAGGTTTGATGACACCAGAGTGTGTATATATATATTGTGTAACAATGGGGATATGATGGGAACATGTTACATAAACTCTGGTATTAATATCGATATTAAATTATTACAATATTGGGGATTAATTGTGTAACAAAGGGGATTACCATATTGTAAAAATTTAAACCCACAATATGGCGATATTTTTACTGATATGGGTATGGGTCAAAATTAGGTACCCCAATAATTGGATGGTTAATACTAAACTAGACTAACATCTGTGGTCCCCTAGGTCTTCCATTTTGACCCACATCCATATATTTACTGGTCGAAACCCGCTACATATGATGCTACGCTAAAAAGTGGTTGGCTTTTCACCGCGCTTAGCAACCTTTGATGACCATCCCACAACGGATGAACCCAGAGATGATGGCCTCATCCATCATGGTATATCTGATGGTCAATGATTTATCATAGAAACATATATAAACCAACAAACAAAAAAATATCCATATGATATATATCATCTGGATTCATCTGGTAGGAAAAAACCAATCATGGGGATCAAACCAATCATCAGGGCGTTTTTTGGTCAAAACGCTAAATTGGCGGGCATCAATTATTTGTAATGAAGAACCATATTTATTTTTGGGCATTTCATGGGATTGCCAATGGTAGTTCATCAATTACCTGGATAGCCATTGGTTCATGGATGACCATCCCCTGACTTGGCACAACCAAGTGGACTTGCCCGGTGTTTCACTGACGACATGTGTATTATACGAAGCATTAAAAATCGAGGATACAATTGGATATATATATTATATATATATATATATTATATATATATATTATATATATATTATATATATTATATATATACTCGTATAATGGGGCAGATATCACTGATATCACTGATCATTATAGATATGTATTGTCAAGTCCTCACTTAAATGTCATCCATATCTTGAACGGTGCCTGGTTCCAGTTCCAAAGTCTGGTTACGAGGCTGGTGACTAGGCCAGTTCCTCATGGCCCGTAAAGGTGTCTCTCAAAATAGAAGGTACTGTATGGCATGTCACCCAGTTTGAAGACTAAATTCGTCGCAGTTTTCGATGATGAATGCCGTCCTCCAGTTGAGAAACTAGGTATTTTGGTGACTTAAATCACCCGTTGTCCTGCTTCTATAATCTTATCCCAATACTATCAAATGTTTATCCCATGATTGTCCAATGTTTGCCCCATTAAATTCAAGTTTTTTGGACTCCGGCACCATTGTAGGAATCAGCATTTTAGACCATAACATCTTATGTTTGTTTGTCCCATGGAATGTGCCATGGTCAAGTTACATGTGGCCCCATGGTAATCCATCAGCCTTGTAACTTGACCATGGCACATGGCTTGACGACATAGATGGCATCTATGATATAAGTCTAATAGATTATCTATATCATCTATATGGATGATTTATCTATACTATCCCCTTACAGGTGTCTATAAATATCTATAAGTATCTATAAATATCTATAAGTATTTATAAGTATCTATAAGTATCTATAAGTATCTAAAAGTAGTATTAAGTAGTTACAGTATGTTTTGAATACTGGGGGATAAGGCTACCCCTTCCACTTACTCCTCCGAGGCACTCCAGCCACACTGGGCGGCAGGGAAGGTCGTACCGCAGGAAGCGAAGACATCTGCTGTGGCACGCCTGTCGTTCAGAAAAAATCCCCCAGAAATGGAGCTTTGAATGGGACAATCCCCAAGAAAAATCATAGGAAAATATGGGGAAAACCATGTAAAAATCCATCTAAATCTGGGACGAATCCCCGGTAAATGGATGTGAACATAGCTGTGATCAACTATAAAATGGGAGATTTTCCAGCCACGTTTGACTAGCAGATCTACGCAGCTAAAATGGGAATCCTGGTGGTTTCTTGATCCCTCCTACACTTTGAAAAAACCTGTAACAGAGTGGGTGATGTGGTAAATCGATGTCAATCCATGGAACCCGTTTCACACACTCAAATCTAACACTCAAATCTAAGGCTATTGCTAAAATCCATCCAGGGATTCTTTTGTGGATTGTACCAACTGTTTCACGGGGAAACATGGGGTTTCCCAATATACTGGCTTTGTCCAACAAAAGGGCAAAACGAACGATTTTATGATAATATACTGGGATATATTGTGATATACATATATTGGGAATTAACAATGGGATCAATTAATCTAATAAGTCAAGGATATGATAATATTGGTTGGTCCAAAAATGGACAAACTGCCTGCACCATCCAATTTATGGAAAGTTTAAGAAGGATACCATAGTCACAAACCATTGAGACATCCCCATGGAGTGTGGGCTTGGCCGAGTCTTTTCCACATCGGCACTGCTGGTCACCAAGAGGGTGGAGACCGCTGCACCAAGAGATGTCATGGCGGTGGCATGGCAAAATAAATCATTGAAGATGGATTGATTGTTTAACCCCTCGTATTATACATCATTAATGACTTCAGAAGTTCATCCAAAAACACGAGTCGGCTTACCTGATTCTGTCTTTTACCTTTTAATCGTCCATGGCCCAAATATGCCCAAATCATGGCCCATCACCAAGCATGCAATGGCCCATCGTGCTCCTCACCGAGCACTTTCTGGGCACCGTAGTGCAGCGTCCAAAGTTTGGTGAGACGCGCTCGGTCGCAATCTTCCGTTTCGGAAATGACCGGTCACGGGGTTGATCGTTGACCATCCACAATTCTGCCCAGAAAATATTGATTGACAAACTGACAGTCTCTTCCAATTTTTTGGAGTCCAATTGTTGGCATGGCCAACATCCCCCAAACCACAGGGTCATCTTTCCCCTGCGTTTTTTGGCTGAGCGAAAACAGCACAGGCTTCAAACAGTGGAAACGAAACCCCAGACTACACCAGGGCCAAATATTCGTTGGCATATTTCTTTGCCACTTCACTGTGGACTCCTGCTGTCGTATGTTACGACTGCGCATCCACCAATGACCTCAGAAGCTACGGCAACAAATCGGCACTGGAAAATGCTACATTTATCCCCACTAAACAAACCTTTCACGCATGATGTGCTCCACGAAAACGCATTACAGCCAACACTACAACGAGAAATGCGGAAGACATCTGACACACCTTGCATGACACCGTCTCCTGAATCCTGAAAGTGTAGATATGCAAATTGCGGACCCCAGAACCCCTTGACTTCTCATCAAATACAATTGAGGTGCCCATGAGTTCTCCCCAGACACACCCTCCATCCCTGTCCGCCCACCTCATTCTGTATACCTCGTGATAGGGTCGCTGCCTGCTCGAGTTGAGCAGAGGGTATATGGCTGAAAAAATTGTGGGGTATCCAAAAAACCATTGGGTTCCCTCCTTGAAAGGTGATGAGTTTGGGAAGATATTGTGGGGACCCCCATTTTAGGAAAGTCCCTTAAAATGGTGCGTTTTGACGTAGGAGCTTCAGGGTCAAGTCAGGCTAGGTCCAGAAACGCAGGTTTAAAACTGGAATTGTTGTGGGTTTGGTGTCCACGCAGGGGGAACGTTATTTTTGAGAGGAAGGACTGACGTTCACCCAGAAGCCTGGTTGAGTCCTTGACATCTGTTTGGGAAACTTGTAGCCTTCCCCAAGGACTAAGGGTGTCAGCCATACTTAGTTGGGTAAGTAATATGGTAAACCTGGTAAACCAAAGTATGAACAAGACCCCATGTACAGTACCCAGTTTTACCATTTGCGGTGCATGAAAATACCTCAACCAGTGGTTTATCTGTATGTGTATATATATATACACATGCATGGTATACCACATTACTTGGCTTCAGTCAAGGATCTGTTCATCAGTACGTTGTCGTACGCGATTCGCCAAACGATGAACCTGAGAGGCTCTGTTTGCCCTTTGGCGAAGCAGCTGAGACACTGAACACCTGCTCCACTACACTTAATAGGTGTGTCTGAAAAGTGGTACCCCCAGTAATACGTAGGAAACTTGATGATTGGCCAGAGGATCTGAGGGTGCCCTATAAATTCAGACAAACCCTACTGGTATAAGCAAACATTTACCTCAAGACTCAAGAATATCTAAATGCAGTTAGACCAAGTGCGGCTCGAATATCTCGCTGTGATCATGATTGGATCCCCAGGGCTTACGTGGCACGGTCATCGGACGCGCCAAGGGCACCCCATGATGTGTGCCCAGTTTTTTGAGCAGGGTGTCGTATTGGATTCATTACACTAATCCACTTCAGACTTCTTAGCATAACTTCATTCACCCCACATGTGCTAAATCAAACATAGATAATAGATATGATATTATGTGTATATATATATATTGTATTTGATTTATAACACTCAACCCCGAGAGGTTTTGGGCGACTGGAAAAGAGTGGTATTGTTTCCATGTTGAGACTCAGATCTGTGGTTTAATTGTGAGTCTTTCTTTAAGTTCTTCCCCAACTTGGATGCTTAGCAATCGACAAGCAACTGTTGCATGGAACAATGGGTGTTGCGCTGCTCATCTGTGAGAACTAAACATATGATGCTCCCCACTCCGTCTTGTGTCTACTGTTGGACGACAGTCCTAACTGTGTGTTTGCTTTCTTCTCGTTCCCATCAGTTTCACCGCCGCTTGCTCTCATTATATTTTAGTTCAGATATTACCCTCTCTTCGAAGTTTCCTATTGCTATAGTTCCAACTGTCATGCTCTATACTATTGTATACCTCACATTCTCTACACTACCTTATATCTCACCTTCCTAATACTTTGTTATCCTCTAACAGTCCCAACTTCTTTATCCTTTTGAGGAAGCAAAGGAACCGTGTGTTGTTGATTGACGTCTCAGCTTTGTTTAAAAAAGTTATTAACATCATCAAAAATGATCAGCTAACCCAAAAAAAAACAATCAGCTGTTGTTGATCTAAAATACCCAAGTTTGGGAGAAACTCCAAATCTTAAAAAAAATGCTGGCTGAATCAGCATTTTAGATGCTTAAATCAGCATTTTGTTTCACTACCCTCCGGTACTCAAACGTGGTTTGCTGGAAAATCCACCAGGGAGTTCGATGATTTTGTTGGTTTGAGGATGTTCCAGCGAGCCATGTTTGATGACTGGAGGGTCTCATGAATATCCCCATTGTTGTTGGTTAAATGCCTATGAATCACCATGCATCCAGCTGGATGGGATTTGTGTTGATGGTTGTTAGGTAAATCCCATATATAGTCCCATGGTTAACCGATGATTGACCCATGATCGATCCGATATGAACCCATGAACATGGTCAATCTTTGATAGTCAGAAAATCATCATAATCTGGCGCTGATGATGGTCCGGTTGAATATTTTCCATATCAAACTGAGATAGTCCGAAAAACTCTCATCAAACTAGCCATCCATTTGGGGATGGTTAATAAATCCCATGGAACTCCCATGGAAATCCCATCACTTTGACTGCGACTGGGCCACGTCAAAATCACCAAGAAGATCGTGAGCACCGCGCAGGCCACGTAGGACGCGGACATGGCCTGCCCGGAAAATCTGGGAGAAACCCAGCCGAGCCGCAAGCGGGTTTCCATAGTCATGGGGCTACCCCAAGATGGATGGTTTTTCATGGAGAATCCTATTAAAATGGAGGTCATGATGTCATTCGGAAAAAAAAAGTCTAGATTGTCAAGTCAATTTTGTTTTTTTCCCCAGATAGCTGGCAAGCTATAGGGGTTCTTACTTCTCAAAGGTGGGGTCTTCGGTGGCGAACTTTTGGCCAAGGTGCTGTGCAGGGTGCTGTGCAGGGTGCTGTGCAGGGTACTGTGCAGGGTGCTGTCCAGACTGCGGTGGCGAAGTCTGGCAAAGGTGCTGTGCAGGGTGCTGTCCAA
>Ga0126342_10016670_pt1 | contig 12783 bp, 12 predicted proteins | sample Cyp1metagenome_FD_92528 | JGI IMG/M metagenome (GOLD analysis project Ga0126342, IMG submission 92528) | Coral microbial communities from Lord Howe Island, Old Settlement Bay, Australia - Cyphastrea 1 metagenome | ecosystem: Host-associated > Invertebrates > Cnidaria > Coral ...
ACGCAAAATCATCTCAGCAAACCTGAAGATCTGATGCTCCAAAATGCAACCCCTCTCAGGAAATCAGCGCCCGGACCGCCTAACATCTCTGATGAACATGTCTCTTGTACTGCGCCTGCCACGCGAAATCCATCTTTGCAGACCCTCGTCAACTGCCCCACGCCTGCCATCGTTTTTGGACATGCTACAAAACCCTCACGTTTTGCTCACTTTTGACAAGGTCCACACAATCCCCTGCGCCTGCCACGCGAAACGACATCTGCACGTCAAAGAGGTCCGAGCATGTGGTGTTTTTAAATGTTTTTAACATGTTTGCTTCGAAATGTGCTTCGCACCACAACGGCGTGCACTTTTTCGACATCTTAACTTCCAAAAGTGGTCCGAAGGCGAAGTGCGTTGTACATTTTGACTTCGAAATGTGCTTCCCGCCACAACGGCGTGCACTTTTTCGACATCTCAACTTCCAAAAGTGGTCCGAGCATGTACATGTTGACTTCGAAATGTGCTTCGCGCATCTTCGCGCCACAACAGCGTGCACTTTTTCGACATCTCAACTTCCAAAAGTGGTCCGAAGGTGAGGTGTTTTGTACATTTTGACTTCGAAATGTGCTTCGCGCCGCAATGCCGTGCACTTTTTCGACGTCTCAACTTCCAAAAGTGCTCCGAACGCGAGGTGTTTTTAGCATTTTGACTTCGAAATGTGCTTCGCGCCACAACGGCGTGCAAGTTTTCATCTCTCATCTGCCCAGCTGGCTCCGCACCCGCCGCTTTAGCGAGATTTAGCGAGCCTACTTTTCGACCCTCCGGAGCCACATCTGTCCATATTGTCGGAAGTTTGACTTCTAAACTTCCTTCGATTAAAACAAGATCAAACGAGCAATGAGTCAACGGATGTCAACGGACATTGAAGGTGGTTTTTCTAAATGATTGTAAAATATTGCAAACTTGAGGGAGACGACATGAGACGACAATTCCGTTCCAAGCTAAAGCCCCATAAATTTCCTCAGTACTTCCTCCGAAAGAACGGAGCCCTCGAGGATAGAGCCGTCAGGTGTCAGGTCTCCCTCCTTTTAAGAAATCAATCCAAAAACAACAGTTATTATAACAACAGATTAGCAACAGTCTTCGGTGTTGACTTGCCAATTGCCAAGGTGCAGTCCCGGCACTAGCACGAAGGTGATGAACCAGCAATAGTCGCAAGCCATCCAGGAGAGATGCACCAGCCGGGATCAAAATGTCAGAGATCTCCTCGCTGGTAGCCACATGTCAGCCATGTTGAGTAGCCATGATGTAGCCATGCAATCACTTGGAATGCCTTGCTATGCCTCGATCCTCAATCCATGCCACCTGCCTCTCCGCCTTCAAAACTTGCAGCAAGCTCACTTTTCCCTCAACTAGACAACTAGAGCGCAGCTGTCGCGTCAGCACGTAGCGCTGTCAGGGCGCCTCATCCTGTTCTTGCAATCCATGCATTTGCACTGTTTGAAAATTTTGATCAACGCCCCTGGCTATACAATTGGCTGCGGGATGCCAAAGCAGGGCCGTTTTCCCAGCAAGGCGCATGCACGAGTAGATGTATGCAACCTAATGGACGGAGAAGCCAAATGGACATACCAGTAGGTGATGTATCATTATATGATATATATTGATATATTATAAATTATAATACTAGTACGTAAATCAGCTCTGTGTCACAGAAACGAGTCTCAAATGCTCCAATCAGATCTTCCACGCAAAAAAAATGACCATATCATACGATATCCAAGCACTTGTCCACTAGGATGCAGACAAAGGTTACTAGACAATCAAACCGTGCAATCTTTGCTTTCAAAAGCTAGAATTCTTTGCTCGAGGAGGTGATTTATAAAAAAGTCACCTCAAGGTACGCACAGCGAGACCAGAAGAAAAGGGACGAAAATGCCAAGAATGTGGATTCTTTGTGTCTCCCATGTGTTGCACCTTGCAGTCCGAAAAGTCAATCTGCACACCTTCCAGCCTGCAAGGAATTGAATCAATGTAGTTAAACACAAGAAAGATCAAGAAAGACTTGCATTGTCCATGCGGCCAATCACCAAACTTCAAGGGGACACATGGCAAACCCACAATGTCGACAACGTGCTGCCGTGGTGCATGGCAGCTTTATATAGCTAAAATGCCATGCAGCACAGCCAAAAATCTGAATTAGGACATGCATGTGCAAGGTACCCTCAATTTGCAACCTCCCGCTTTTGCAGATTCATGATGGTTCTGGGATATTCTTGGCATCGGAGAGTCTGAGGAGGTTGAGATTGCGAGCTGCCAGTTCTGCTAGGCAAAGCGAAGCATCACGTCACAAGGACTGCAACCAAAATCCGCTTAATTACTGTGCATCTTGCAGCTACAGGTTCTGACATGTTCTTGCGGTCAGGACTCAAGAAAAACAAGTGCTGATCCTGGGAGAAGAGAAGTCTCACATGCAGCAGGGGATACCCCGGCAGATATATTCCAAATTAGTCCTTGAAGTTTCATCCACTTCGTCACATTTGTATTACATGTGCATTATTGTGCATTACATTTGTCATCATTTGTCATATTTGTCATGCCAATTGTTGAGCAAGAGCCTGTAGCCGAGCAGCATTGAAAAGCTGTCAATCTGTCAAGCTGAGGGCGGCCTGTCACCTGGCCTTTGCCCTCGTCATCGCAGCACAATGTCCCCTGACACAGCTCGATGATCACTGCCAGCTGCGCGTGGCCAAATCTGAGACTGGACGATCGACTGACCCACCGAAATTGGTGTCTTCTGGAAATAGACGTAGTCCTTAATCAATGCGCACTAGTACAATGCACGACAATCATGCATCTGTTTCCCATGTTCCCACTACAGCAGAATCCTTTTGGAACCCTGGATAACCCTGGTGCATACCTCGTGGTTGTAGCACAACCACGCATGGATGGACCTGTTACGACCTGTTCCCAATTCATCCCAATGCAATGCCCCAATGAGACCCTCGTCCTGTCCAGCGCTGAGACAGGACGAGCTCTATCTAGCAGACCATTTAGGTATCTGTGGGATCCTGTCAGTTGCGTGTATTTGCAGATTCCCTTCCTAAAGTAGCGCTTGATCCGGTAAAGGATATCACATAGAAAAACCAAGCATCCAATCGCACAGGATCATCATTAATTGTAGATGGATCTGGATTTCCTGGATGAAGTTCTGCCCATGCATCGGAAAAAGTCATTGGAATCTGCCAGCTCTTCCCATCTGCATCAACTTGGCCGTTGCGTAGGAGCTGTTGTGATGGCTGGAAATAGCCTGTGTTCAAGTCGCCCATGAGAACCTTGGAGGTCTCGTGAAATCAGTCAGATGTCATAATTGTCATTACATATCATTATATACATCATTCATACATCAAAGCCAGCCTCGACATTAGATGGAACATGATGGAACACGCTAAACGCTGAACCCTTACCAATACCGATAGTTGCCAATGTCTTCCAAGGTGATCAAAAATGGTCAAGAGATGTCGAGGGGCAATCGGGTATGGATGCGTCTTCTGTACTTCCTGCAATGTGCCAATCACGAACTCCACAGCCTCAATGATAACACGGTCACCTCTGCAGCACAACGGATGTGTTCCTGACAGCCGAAACGCGAAGAGCATACGGTTTCCCTTCGCCTTTTCAAGCAAAGCGTTCATGGCAGAAATTAGATAAAGAACAATGGTAAAATTTGTGAAAACAGTACAACATATGACAACATCCAGGCTTTCATCAAACCTGCGCCTGCAGCAATCAGTGTATATCCATCCGACTTGCGGCGCAACGCAGCCCAATTCACCGCTCTGCCCTCAGAGAATGGAACCAAATCACTGGCGATGTGCTCCCACTTGTCAGCACGGAAGAGGATGTCAGCATCGTTGAACTGCTCTGTGGATCCACCAGTGGCAAATGCGTAGACATTTCCGGAGACCTGGTTCAAGCGATCCAAGATGGCATCCTTCTCATGCCACATCTCCGGAATGGCTGCAATCTCCGGCTGCATTCTCATGAGCTCATCAACAACTGGATGAATCCTTCCAGCCAAGGTGAAAACGTAAAGGTTCCAAGTGACAAAGCGAGTTGGTTCTTCCGCAGGCTGCGGAACCTCCGGAGAAGGAGGAGGTGCTGGCTGAGGCTCCAGCTGATCACCCTTCAACGGCCATGCACAGGCGAGGCCACCGAGGGTGCACCAGCCGTCAGTCTGGAGGTGGCAGTCCCAAATGGGATTGCTGCCTCGTCTCCCGCGGAACAACGAAAATCAGCAAAACATGCGACTGGTCAATTGATGTCAATTGGCTATATCATGCTATATCATGCTAAGCCAATTATGGTCAACGTCAACAATCAAACATGTGTGCAAACTGTTTGCATCTCCTCCAACATACTTTGGCAAATTCGGCAATTCTCCACCTTGATTCATATCTCCATTGTAGCCTTGCTAGACAAGTTGTTTTTACATCTGTTTACCTGTTTCTCCTTCGCCAAGAAACTGTCTGTGTCCTTGAAGCATGCCACTGGCTCTTGCTGCTGGCCGCACCATGCACTTTGTGCGAGCTGAAAGTTCGGCTTCCCAGCACAGCTTGGAAGATCACTCAGGCTGCCTGTGTCCGACAACATGAACGCATCATACTTCCAAGCGGCGGTCAAAAGACATAGATTCATGATACTATATATATATGATTTCACGTCCAGAAGATCCGGAATCTGCATCTTTCATACTCTTACGATACTTATGATGCAAATGGACTGCAAAGAGAGATCATTACGGGTTGTGCGCTGGCTTGAGTTTCCAACTAATCTCAAACAGGGTGAAGATGGGTTAAGTATTTGCTAAGCAAGTCACGTGTTGCAGGCGTGGACCCTCGTAGCATTGCGCTGGCCGGCGCTTCCTTTGCCAAAACCAATGGCAGCACTGTGGCAAATGCGAGCGAGCAGCGCACCATCTGCATGCCGAACTGGGAAAAGAAAAGAACCGGGGACCTTTCCGTAAGCCTAAAAGGGTCAGCTAGGAAATAGCCACGCTTGCTTTCAGCCCCTCCACATCTTTTAAACCTTCGCTAGACATGCACAAACCACGTGAACTTCTGTGCTCCGGTTCCTGTTCCTATCATGAATCAACATGAATCGTGCTGAATGACAAATTGACATCTATCCTGAAGGAGATGAACAAATACAGTATCCTGCGACTTTGATCACAAGAGTCGAATGGAATACCTGACCGCTCCCACCAAATATAAACAGGGTGCTGAAGCAGGCCCCGCAACAGGCTTGCACAGCTCCTTGTGGGGGTACGAGATGCCTTGAACCAATGAGGCAAAGTGGGATGAATGTGGCATCACAATAGCTGGCTTCTAGTGGAGCAGGACCATTCTACCTTCGCGGATTCGAAAATAGTCCTTAATTTTCAATTATACGATATATGATGCATGGATAAATGGATGGATGGGATGGGATGGGATGGGATGGGATGGGATGGAATGGAATGGAATGGAATGGAATGGATGGATGGACAGATCGATAGATACAGAGATTGATACTATATATATATAGATTAATTATACATAATATGTCGCTAATAAATGCCAATAAACTTTTATTAGCCTTTAGACAACCTCACTCAGGGTGGCCGCCTGCAGTCACATGGATGTCACATGATGGCAACCCTTCAAATTGACAGCTATCGACGTGACAGCTTCATAGACATTCAAGAGAAGTCATACGACTGGTCCAGTTGCCTCCAGTCGGCGAGGTGCCAACTCCCTGGTGGCAGCTCTGGGGGCATGGTGATGCAGTGACAAATGAGAAAAAAAGCAAGGAATTGTAAGGATTGGTAAAGAAGGCCGGAAAATCGTCCCTTTTCATATCTTTTCAGCCCTTTTCACTCTTCTCGGGTGATATCTAAGTGAAGCTAAGGTGGGAACCTCCCGGGAACATGCCAGAACACTACTTTCCCTCAATGCCTCACTGCTATTGCCATGGTCTGCCTGTATCTGTGGTTTCTATTTCTTCCAATGCTATTTGGCATCATGTGGTGTACACCATAGTAGTATACATCGAATGATATCGAAAATGAAGCATTGATCAAGGCGGTGTCATGGGACTCTGGCCTGCGCCATGAGGGCCGTTTTCTCCGCCTTGGCGATGCCAGGATTTGAGCGGCGCACCTGTCGCGGCTACGGCGCGGCGCTAGCCGCTTGTTTACGGTTTCCTCATGTGTTCCCACAGCTTCAATCCAACACATGCCTTAACAGCCTTAACATGTCTGTACCTTCAGCCTATCAAGCCCCAGGAGTTTGTATTTTTTTTGCCAGGGCGTCGCAGAGGATTTGCCCTGCATGGAGTTTGTATGAGGTTCCCGGTCCCATTTAAGGCCCATTTGATCTTGACTTGCCATCATGATTCATGACGCATCAGGAATTCCGCTCATTGGTATTAACATGTATTAACCTACCCATGTGTGTAGATTCTGACGTGTTCTCTGCGATCCGTATTTGACCGCACTGGGACCTGCCGCACTTCGTCCTCATCTTCGCTGAGCCGCCAGTTGCCGCCAGATTCCCTCAGACATGTTGTCACACCACCGTTTAAACTTTAAACAGTTGAAATATCTGTAATTATATAAGTGAGCGTCATCGTTGAACTCCTTCAACGCATGCTGATTCACTTTGATGCTGGGGTCTGGGTTCAGATTGAGCTTTCTAGCCCAATTTCGATGCATCAAGACTCTCTCTCTCTCTCTCTCCAAGCAGGAACTGTCCTACAAGGACGCCCTGCCAGCAACGGAACACGGCCAGCAGGCAGAAATCAATCACTTACAGCAAGACGACAGAAACCAGTATAGGCCTGTTTGCCTCGATGCCTATTTGCTTTACTGGTCACTTGCAATGAGATGGAGGTGGACCCAGAGGCCTTCCCAGTCTGGCGCTATGCAATTCAAACTGGGGCATGTGCGCGTATTGCGTGTGGAATTGCATAACATGTAAACATGTTACATATATATATATATGTGTGTGTGTACATAATTGCATATACATACCGAGAAATGGATTTGAAAAAATAGAAAGTATCTCTCCCTCTTTCGCGTCTGAGGAGAAAACAGAATTGAATAGATGAACATGTACAGTAGGAGATAAAGGCACCAATTAATCGCTGAGATAACACGACATTTTAATACATTTTAGACTTGAAGTATCTTGAAGTGAACGCTTCCGTTGCTCTTGTGCAAATCTCTGGAATTTCATCCACGTCGCTTGCGTTTAGCTCTATCAGGAGGGTCTTCTTCACCTTCCTGCACGCACTGAGCATGGGCATGAGATGCCCATATCAGTCCTATCATGTCCTATCAGTCTCTTGTCATCATTTCTCATCTGGTACCGAGGACATGCCAGGTAGGAAATATATACAAATTATACAATGACATCCACGGCTGACTGAGCTTGTGAAAGTCCAACAGCTTTGGGGCCTCCAGCCGCTCGGAACTGCTCGGCTTCGAGGTCCTTCGGAACCTGCAGAGTTGACACGCGGCTCACCAACTTCACCCCACAGCGGAATGCCCAGAAGTTTTTGGAAGTTCTATGAAGTTCTTCACCATGCTCCCAAAGCCTAAGCGGCTAAACTTAACAAAACGCATCAGGTTGACAAAGCCATCCAATGCCAATGCGTTTACAGTAATTACGACCTACGCCATTCGCACGCTAGACTGTGGCCTAAGAGGTGGCCAAAAGCGATCTGTGGAAATTCAATTGTATGGATCCGCTTGTCTGCGAAACATGCTACCTGCATCTACAACATCTACCTGCAGGTTGAAAAATGGAGGTTGACAGGGGACTCTGCATGCAAACTCTTGGAATAATTCTTGTTCCCTCTTGTTCCTGTTCAGTCCTGTTCTATATATCCTGCCCAAACCCGAGTCAGGTGGGCAAAACATGAATGGGATAGGAGTGGATAGGATAGGATGTAATGAGGTCTAGCTTGATGTGAATCCTGTCAAGAATCAATCGATTCTTGTGCATTCTTCATCATTCTTCAGACATCTTCACACATCTTCACACTAACTACATCGAATTACCATTGTCATCCAATAGCGGGCACCTACCTGTCAAGCATGGCGCCAGCGACAGTCTGGCGCAGCTGCCCTAGCCTCCTACCAGGTTCTATGCTTTAAGGACTGGTACAAGCAGGATGAATTCGGATGAATCATGGTGATACATCGAGCTGCTAGGGGAACATGTCAGCCGCACTTGAATCAATAAAGCATTAAGGCATGGTCTGTCAGAAATGTAGTGAAAGCCACAAACAAAAGCCGGTCAAATTCAAGCCCATCTCATGCGCAAGCCGGATTTATATCTTTATCCGCATTAGCCGCATTTTCTGCAAGTACCGACAAAGTGCAAGTAGTGACTAAGTAGTGACTGCCACAAGCAGGCTCATTCTGCCTCATGAACAGTCCTTGACAAGCCACATCTGCATGCATTCACAATATTTACCTCATGAGTTTAGAGTTGCAGGTGTCGCTGCTCATGTGAGCCCAAGTAAACAACCCACGCGGAATATCCTGGTTGAAGGCACCCTCGGCCCATACGGACGAATGGGTTCAAGGCCAATGCATGGGCAAACAATTTACCTAGCTGCCTATCTTGTTGGCCGTGGCAGGGCAAATGGTCGCAGAAGCCATAGATGGCATCATGATGAAGAACTGGCTCCTGACATTGACTGAATCGACTACATCTCTTGATACTTGAACTGCGCATACCTCGCTGTGACAAAGAAAAATACGACTACGGCTGCAAGTGCATGCAAATGCTGTGTCCTTTAAAATCGTTTCAATATGTTCAATCTGACGTTGATCAGTCCATCAGCATTTGGGAAAACCTTGAATCACGCTGCAAAGCTTTAGGGCAGAGGTCTGGTAGTGAGAAAGCTGCTAAGCTGCTAAGATCGATGTTGCTTCATTGTCAAGTTCATTACCCCTGCAGGTGATCCTCTCTAGGCCAAGCTTGAAAGCCCACGGTCAGATATGCGTGCGAGAGGTCAATGACATGCGGGTGAGAAATATGAATGATCCACGACATTACATTCCAGTGTTGAGGAATCCCTATAAATACTATCAGTTCCCATCAGGTTTTGAAACATAATATCATATAATCTTATATATATATACACATGTTTTTCGATAACTCTCGATGTGTCAAGAGTACCGAGCCTATCCGAGCCTTATCTCCCAAGCCATTTGCACCTCACATTGACACATTACTTTGGAGCTATCAAATTGAATTACACAAGGTTGACCTCCCTCTTAGGTCCCTCTTTCTCTTTCATCAATAATTAGTCGGCTTGGGACTTTCCTAACAACGGCAGGCCTTTGGTGATTCACGATCAGACCTGAGCCCACTGAGCCGCTGCAACTGGAGTTTGTCGGAGAGTTTAACAAAGTGAGTTCTCTACAAAACGCGCCCCTGGCAAGAAGGGAAAAAAACAAGTGCCCCGCTTTCAAAGACATAGGCAGCGTCGTGTTTGTCACGTCAAAATCCCCTAGACTGAGCCTATATCTATATACGATGTTCTATAACTGTGTAGTGCGTGTGTGATTGTAATATATATATATATATATAATTATATATATGTGTGTGTGTGAGAGTTGTGCGCATTTATCCAGTGTGTGTATAAGTATATGACATCCAGTGAGTAGCACGTTGGAATCAGCTCATTGGGCTCCAAAGCTCAAAGTCGTAGTCATTGGTATTTCCTCCTCGGCCCTGAACCAGCACAACTGGCACTAATCAAACTGAATGGGAAGGGCGGGGGTCTTGGATCCTGTGATTGTGGGCGCCACTTTGCACCGCAATGTTCACGTTTGCAAAGATGCATGCTGCAAGAAAGGGATTGCACACTGGGAGTGTTGTGCACTTGAGACATGAACAGGATTTCGGCAGCTAGCCTGAGGATTGCTGAGCTCTTAGCAATAACGCAACACATTGGCCCCTGCATGCCCTACAAATAATTACTTGCTAGCACAGTACCATCTACAATTCCTGCCTCTGACCCTGAGCTGTTCTCAAAGTCAGCATGGCCTTGCCAGTCAAAGAAAGTAAACAAATTCAACTGCCAAAGTCAAATGAAAAAATCGGAAAATCTTGGGAAAATTGGCTCTGGAATCGCCATCTTGGAAAAAAAAAACACCCCAAATGTTTGCAATCATTCCAGAACTTGGCCAGCACGATCTGCATTCCAATATTGAGCACCGCGAATTGGCTCAGCTCGTTGCCGTAGGAAGGCCCACTAAAAGGCGAAAAGTCCTCCTGACCGAAAGGGGAGAGGACTCTGAGCACTTTCCGGACTGGTTGGACTCTGTTAAGTTTGACCAGCTCGCAAATCATATCTTGGGGGGGCACAGAAGTCGCTCCTCTGACATCACACCGTGGCTGATGCCCGGCGTGCAAGCCCTGCAAGGCTTGAAAAATGGTTTAAAGAGAAGTTAAGTTCCTCGCTGGCCATGAGCATCAAACGGTGACGTCGGTGGGGACGCAGGCGAGTTTTGGTACAACCAAAGGCAACCAAATGTGAGTTCGCTTGAAAATACACATATAGTCCCCAAACCAAAACCAACTAGGCTATTCACGCAAAACTGAAGCTCTCACGTGCCTTGGCAGTTAGGTTTTCACCGCCATAGCGCTGTCTTTTTTGAGCCGATCTTGCCGAAACATGACATCAAGGGACAGCATCCCAAACCAAAGTGAGAAAAAAAACACCAAGTGTCCCTGAGAAAAGAATACATTGACATGATGGGATTTCATGATTAATGTCTGCTCACATGTTTCCAGGATATGATGTATTTAGAGAAAGGTGTCTTCGACTTCAGGAGGCTCGCCTCCATCTGCAATAGCAGATAACATGGAATGTACGTCCGCTCCATATGAGTAATTATTCTGAATTCTAATATTCTGCGTGTGCATGCGTAAATACATACAGGTTATACAAGTATAGTGTGCATACATAGCACCTCCCCTAGAAAACACATGACAACACACTACGTCAAGTCCTCACCGCTTATATATGCAGACTGCAGACGCACTAATATGATATATGCATAGATATGCATAGTATATGTACTGTATATTTGACTACCTGTATATATTCTTATGTAGTTATATAATTTTTGCAAAAATGGGGGAGACAATCAACTGAATCGTTGCAGCCAATCAACTGAACACTTGCAGCCTTGGCACATCTTGGCACCTTGCTTTACCGCACACTTCGGGTCTTGTCTTGTTCCAACACTTGCAGAACTTTGACCGTAAGAGGTTTGTTTGTCCAGTGATAATTTGGTTTCGATGACAGAACCCAGAATTAGGTCAGCCCTACTGCCCTGCCGTGTTTTCAACGCGGCCGACGGCTCCGGTACTTTGCCGAAGCTTCGTTCAACCTCAGGGGGAAAGAACAGGCCTCATGATGCCTCATGTAGCACGAAGTTTCATGAGTTTTGTGTGTGTGTGCAGTGCCTTTGTGCGTCTGGCATGCCGGTAGCACCCGGTCCTATGACATACAAATTCCTAGTTACATCTCTATATCTAAAAGGGTCTGGAAATGTTTGTTTTTTTTTTCCGTTTTGTTTTTTTGGTGAATTTCATGTTCTGTCCATGTTCCTTGCTGTTTGCAGCATTTTGCAGCTGGAATGAGCTGGAAGCTGCCATTTCAACGGCATTTGCAACATTGTACGAACCTCTCATTTTCTATGGTATTGCAACAGGTTGGTGCTATTTACAGCATTTTGGAGCTGGAAGCTGCCATTTATCAACGGTATTTGCAGCATTTTTGAGTTCGAACTTTTTATTTTCCATGGTATTTGCAACATGTTGGTGCTCGAACTGTTCATGTAACATGGTAGTTGCAACTAGGGTTGATTATGATGATTATTTAGAGTTGGTTTTAGTGTTAGTTTAGGGTTTTTCTTGGGTTGTTCGTACGTTTTTTATGTTTGTTGTTGTCGGTTAGGGATCTATTTAGAGTTTGTTTTAGGGTTTATTTAAGCTTGGTTTAAGATCTGTTTGGGGTTGGTTTAGGGTTCATGTGGGGTTTGTTTAGGCTTGGTTTAAGATCTTTTTAGGGTTGGTGTAAGGCTTGTTTAGGTTTGTTTGGGATCTATTTACGCTTGGTTTAAAAATCCATTTAGGGTTGGCTTATATACTATAAGATTTATTTAGGTTTGGTTTAAAAATCAATTTAGGGTTGGCTTATATAAGGTTTATTTAGGCTTGGTCTAGCATCTATTTGGGGTTGGTTTGGGATCTATTTAGGTTTGGTTTAGGCTAGGATCTATTTAGGGTTGGTTTTGGGGTTTATTCAGGCTTGGTTTACAATCTATCAAGGGTTGGTTTCAGGGTTTACTTAGGCTTGGTTTAAGATCTATCAGGGTTGGCTTAGGACCTATTTAGGGTTGCTGTAAGGTTTGTTTGGGTTTGGTTCAAAGAACATTTAGGGTTGGTTTATAAAAGGCTTATTCATTTATTTAGGCGTGGTTTAACATCTATTTGGAGTTGGTTTGGGGTGCATTCAGAGTTGGCTTAGGGTTTCTTTAAGAGTTAGTTGGTTTCGAATTTATTTAGTGTGAGTGTGTGTTGAGGGTTTCCTTAGGGTTGCGTTAGCTTTTTTCCCCACCTGCCAGGTGAGGGTTGTTAGATTTTATGTCAGTTGCCTCCTCCTGCCTCCTCCTGCCTCCTCCTGCCTCCTGCCTCGTCCTCCTCCTCCTCCTCTCCTCCTCGTCCTCCT
>Ga0126342_10016671_pt1 | contig 12782 bp, 9 predicted proteins | sample Cyp1metagenome_FD_92528 | JGI IMG/M metagenome (GOLD analysis project Ga0126342, IMG submission 92528) | Coral microbial communities from Lord Howe Island, Old Settlement Bay, Australia - Cyphastrea 1 metagenome | ecosystem: Host-associated > Invertebrates > Cnidaria > Coral ...
ACCCCCCCCTTAATCTGGTACGGTACGGTGGTACGGTTATGTACGGTTCACTGGTACGGTTGGTACGGTCGGTACGGTTGGTAAGCGTACCAAACGTACCTTACTAAGCGTACCAAGCGTACCTACCCAAAGCGTACCAAGCGTACTAAGCGCACCAAGCGTACCGTACCAAGCGTACCAAGCGTAGCGTACCTATCTTATAGCTGGATACCAAGCACCTATCTTGAACTTAGATAAGTTTAAACTGTTAAACACACCCACAAGCAAAAGAAAAAATGATCATCCTGTGCCTCTCCAATGAAAACCTATGTGGATGAGAAGTCTCATTGGCCAAACACAATAAAGTTATATAAAGTTTAACAATGTGGAATGGAGGTGGAAACAACACGCCAAGACAGTTACCAGACTCAGCTGATTTGAGACGGAAAGGGAAACCTCTGCCAGTTGCAATGGATTTATGATTTGTGGTGATACCTCCGCTTGTGGTTATGGGATGTTATGGCTATCCCGGAGATTGGAGACCCAACACGCAAGCGTTTTTCGCCACGGTGGAATCCGTTGCCAAGCCACGGTTGTCTTACCCCTCTTGTTGCCTCATCGGATAAGACACCTCTATTGGGGATGGTGAGCCGGTTAGCCCCTTTTGGACACTAAAAGCCACGCATTGATAAAACAAAGAGCTGCCACTAAACAAATCACGTGGTCGAGACGAAATGGATACCGTGAAACTATGCATTGAGGTGTTGAACATTCCAAAACTAAACTAAAACTGTGATCCGCGCGCCTTTTTTAACACGGAAAACCCACTTCTGCAGCCAACAACAGTGTGGCATGACTGCCATGACTGCCATGATTAAGAAACTGTTGGTACCATTCATTGTCCTGCAGGATGCCTTCATCAAAATGGCACTGCATGAGTTCATGGAAACCAACACATGTGTTGAACCAAATCATAAACATTACCTATCCCTATTACTAATATACAAGTTGGGATTTTTATGTTACACAATGTTATATATATATATGTATATATATATATACACATATCTTTACACATCCCTATATCTATATATATAGAGAGAGAGAGATCCTCCTGAACATGGGCAGGAAAATAATAACCCCATGATGACCTGTGGAGCCAAGCATCGCATCGGAAGGTGCGACAGACTTTGGCACTTTCCACGACAGCCTCCAAAGAACCTGCGGACGGGGCCTTCCCGTGGAGGGGTTATCTCCTGCAGCTGTCCATATCTGGAATGATATACCCTCTGATAAACTAACATAGCTATGGAAAATCACCATTTGTGATGGGTAATTTAACTATAAATGGCCATGTTCAATAGCTATGTTAAATTATCAGAGGGTAACGATATATCAAGATCCAATCTGAATCCCAAACATTGAAAGAGCTAGGAACCAACAGGATTTGCAGGCACCAGAAACTCTGGGATGAACATCCGGCTTCAATTGGATGCCTCCCAGCATCCACAGCTGCTTTCAGTGCGGCACCACTCAAGCCAGCGCAAACCAAGCACTTGGAGTTCAGCAAATAGCGACAAACCTGAAGCCGCAGGGCAAGCCAGACATGCCGCGATGGTGAGGCCATTTTTCTGAAAGAGATACCACAGTGCCATGGCCATGGCCATAGTTGGATGAAGAACACAATATATATATATATAATATATAATATATGTATATTATAAATATATATGTATATATAATATAATATATATATAATTATATAGAGGTCTCCTAAAATGGAAGTACCCCCAAATCATCCATCGTTTTTTTAGAATTTTCCATAACCATCCAGCTATTGGGGTACCCCCATGTATGGAATCCCCATAAGCAGAAGGATGACCCAGGATATCTTGGGTTAGATCTACATTCCTGGCAGTTGACTCTGTCAGAAGACCAGCCAAACTGAAGCAAACTACAACAGACTGGAATGCACATGTTACATTTGCAATCATTTACACATATGCATAGAATCTGCAAAACTACGTGTATATATAGCAAGTGTATTCACATAGTATACATTCACATAATCATATAAACTATATAATATATCATACCCTCTAGTTATTTAGCAGTTCGCGTTCTTCAAACCATGGCCCATAGAAATCGAGGATTTTTCATGATTTACCTATATTAAAACTGGTGATTTTCTAGTTCGCTACGTTCAATAACCAAGGGTTGAATCCTAGGAAATTATCTTAAATCTGATTAAAAAAAAAACAATTCCATTTTATCCCCATATAATATCTATTAATATCCCATTAAATCCCATCCCATTAAATGTCCATATAAAATCTTAATATTTTCTACGAACAAAAGCTACACACCTTCTCCTTAACGCCTCGGCTGGCCTCATAGTGGCCGCCCGCAGCTGCCAGCATCAGCAGGTTACAGCCGTCCTGAGAGAACCAAAAACGATGGGTATTGGGTATAAAATTCTCTGACATAACCATATTAGACCATATTATTGGGGATTTTTGATATCCTTGGGATGAGTTTACAAATCAACTTCTGTGGGATGCATCCCACTTGGTAAAGTAAGTGGTAAAACATGTAAGTGTATATTATATAATTCAAATTATATAATTCCAACCCAATCATACATGTACATATATTAAATATCCCGAGCCCAAGTTATACATATAGATATGTATATATATATATGGGACTCAAATCGTCTCAGGAAGAGTTTCCATCCTCCCAAGTTCCCAAGGCCACTCATGGATGGTGTCAGCATTTCCGTGGCCAAGGCAAGTCGAAAATAGATCTGGTTTTGTCTGAAAATAAGGCACCCCCAAATCGGATAGTGATCATTTTCTCTCTTAACAATTTCCATTTGGGAGTATATACCTCATCTTCAGCCAAACCTAGATATTACATATCTAATCAAAATACAAATGAACATAGTACCAACATCGAAGACCGACCCCATGTATCCAGATGCCTCTCGACGTGCATCGATGTTGGCCTTGTACTTCACCAAGATCTGGGGGGAAGACATTTTGCTGTGGTCACCGCTGGGTACAAAAGGAACCTGGTTTTTATGTTTTTTTTGCGACAGGAAAACATGTTCCTTTTACCCCAAGTATAGCGTCTCAGTGCTGATATAGACATGTCAAGCCAAGCAACATATTACAACCTGATCTTCACCCCACTACATCTCGGATGTACATGATGTATTCCTTAAAAAAATGGACACAAACCATCGACTCATCATTGTTGAGTAGAACCCCCAAATGTTTGATTCTGAATAGAATCCAAAGATCCTCTCTGTTAAGGATATGTCTCAACGTTGCTCTCTGACGGTGCCGGTGCCGCCTTCAATGACTGCAAATTGCCTCCCTGTGCTGCGATGATGGCAGGAGTGCTTTGCCAAAAATACCTCGAGAACAGCAAGGCACTGTGCGCTGCCCCAAACACCCAAGTTTTTGAGATGGAATCATAAGTTGTTTCTTCCTGGTTGGTTCCATTTCTTCAAAAAATTGAGATTCAGTGCAATCAGCGGTTTCCAACCATCAAATAGACCAACAGAAGCGACGTGGAAAACCACTATGAAGTTCGGATATCATCGAACTATAGCTTGGTTATAGCCTTCAGTTCGCAATCCTGATCGTTAAATCCCCGAAACTCTAAATCGTTTCTGGGTAAACCCAGTTTTATATCAAATATCCGAAATCACCCGTGTCTATTCCCAGCTCATGGCAACAAAAATGTCATATTATATAGTTGGAGGGACAGTATAATCACGTATAATCCCACTAGAATCCCACTCAACCAATCATCATTACACATATATCCCCATGTTTACTCGCCACTTTTGATGGAGATTTTGCATCTCCCTGTCTCACGGCCTGCTTGAATAGTTGATATCGTAGAAAGTGACCCAAATCAGCAGCTTTACCGGCATGGTATTATATCTGGCCCGCTAAACATGACCATAATTGCAACCCCAAAATAAATACATACCTGGGAAATGTAAATACCATCTGTATTATCCGGGAAACACTGATCGTCATCTTTTGGGAATCATGACGAAAACGGATACAACTCGAAAACAAAGGCCTGAACCGGCTGGTGTTCAGATAACCTTTGCGGGCCTTCCCATATGTTTCCCTTTCAATTATATCACCATATCATTGAAGGTCTGTACCCAATGTTCTCGATGGTCAAGTTTGTTAGTGGAATGCAACTCTCTCATTTGGTTAAGTTATATCTCCACCATATACATAACAATGGAAATTACGGCTCTATGGATTAATGATTATGTAAATGCACATACATATATATATAATATGATAATTCATTGATTGCTATTCTACAACAAAAATGGTTATATAATGATATATACCTAGCTATATCTATCTATCTATCTATCTACTTATTTATCTATTCTTTTCTTTTCTATTCTAATCTAATCTAACCTAACCTAATCTAATCTATCTATCTTTCTATCTATCTATATATATATATATATATATATCAATGATTATATCTCATAATAGGCATATTACCATACTTATTAGCTGATTACGAACTACAAACTAATGATGTCAAATCGGTTGCAGCAATTTTTATGGACTGATAGTTAAGAACTTATTGACAAAACTGTTTGTTAACATAACTATTTCTCTATCAGTATTGTGAACTGCTGATTAAGATAACTCATATTAGTTCTTTGATAATACCATAGCGATAATACTGAGTTAAACTAGTGGTGATGTTACCATAGAAATCGATTACCAGAGTTATCAACTAAAATAACACACATTAACTCACATTTCCACAATAACTCTTATGTTTCAATAATCATGGTTATATATATATATATGTTTGTTTTTAACATTATGACAAATACTATATATATATATATATATCAACGGTTATCCCCTAAATAGTTATATTACCAAAGCTATTTGCTGACTATATTTTTAAGAGATACAACTACTGACTATGGTAATCTAACTAGTTAATTGCCATAGTTTATTCACATCTAGCTCAAGGTTATATCAGTATGTTATGTTAAGTTAATGTCAAAATGGGTATAGTATCTCTACTATGGTAATATAGCTAATCAGATATCAGTTCCATCAGCGATGGTTATGTTATGTAACTATGTTACCAGTATGTTGGTTTCCTAATCTGGTCATGTTAAATAACATTATAAGCTAGGAGATCTGACATGATATAACATACCAATACTGTGGTAATATCTGGTAATATCACTGGTACACAACATATAGTAGTATCTGGTTAATCACTCGTTCTACTATGGTAATATATGGTAATATCACTTCATTAATATCAGCAGGTAATGACCATAGTTTATATCTACCATCACTAGTGATAACATATCTACTGGATTATAGTTTATATATGGTTCATATTATATCTACTAGTGATATTATTATAATATATCTCTATGGTAATTGTTCATAGTATATGGTAATAGTTATGATAGTTAAATATCTACCGTAATGGGTTGTTAAACCAGTATACGTGAGCTATGGTCATTCACTGGTCACATTCACCAGTAGTAATTTACCGTTAATTTACCATACTAATATACCATTGGAATATTGATTTAATAAACCATTTATATAAATATATATATATACACCTTACACCATAATACATTCTTATACTACAATATAAAGTTCATATTCATATGGCAACAAGCAACATTATTTATCTGCTCCAAGGCACTGCTCCCTGCGGCCACAGCGTGCATCGACGATACCTCGATCTTTCTGCGAGTCTAACAGCAGCTCCACCGTGCCGGCGCGGCCCAGGCGGGCCGCCTGCGGTGAACGGTTCGGGGGACCGTTTTTGGGACAACGGAGTTCTTGGGAAAAGCATGGGAAAACTGTGGAAAATTAAAGAAACATGTGGAAAATATGGACAACTTGGGAAAACTATGTGGCAACCCGATGCGAAAATTATGGAACAAAGTGAGCCAACCAAAAACTGAAACAAAATGGATGGAAATGGATGGAACCAAACTAAAAAGGTGAGAAAACTTACCAGGAAGCATGAGGATGACCTAGCTGAAAATTGGTATCTCACCCACAATAAGAAATGGGCATAGATTGCGGGATAGTAGGGTCACATCACATGTGCCATGGTGAAAACAAGGTACTACCGTACACTGTTATGGTCACCCATACCATATTGGACATCCTTATCATAGGCATAGAAATCCCCTTGAAAATGCATTGAATATTCCCATCCCCCTTTCTGGGAAAACATCCCATCTTTTGACAGGCAGCATGCGAACCGAATCCACTGTCTCATACTCCATGCACAGGTGGCGGAGGTAGGAGGTTGAAACTTGCAATAGTCTGCACACAGCAGACATGAATTAAGACTAATTAATTCCCACGTCGCTTCTTCTTCATGAAGGCCATATACTTCTGAAATCTTGTCGGGACATCGTCTTCTTCGATCTGTGGAATCTCAATCTGTGCAACAACGTCTTTTTGGAAGATTGGATTTGCAAGTGCTCTCACTCCACCAAGTCTCTCAAGATATTGCTGGATGAATGTCATCGTTTTGGAATTATTCGGCAGGACAGGTCTTCTTGTAATACCTGCACATCCATTCCTCCATCCAAGGCGATACATTGAACTGCATTTTGATCCATCAAAGGTGGGAAAAAACCGTTCTCCCAATAAAGTGGTTAAATTCTGAATGACATTGCGAAAACACAATGCCTGTAGTGCACCCGCACGTTTTGATGGTGGCAGTAGAGTTGCCTCATCCGAGTGGTATGAAATGTATTTTGCTCGAGCACCTGCTCCAGAAACTTTGATTGGAAATAACATCCCTGAAAAAAGGTAAAATGAGATCATCATCTCAAACCATGAAATGCCCCAGTCATTTGGGTCCTTGTTATCAATGTCACTGGGCCAGCGCAACGTCTCCACCCACTGCTTGATTGCAATTCCCAATCTGGGTCCTTGTAAAATCATCTGAAACACTTGTAACTCACATTCAACCGGGGTCCACGAAGTGTATCCCTCAGGTTCAAAATTGCAAAGCCATTTCAGTGCCTCATGTCCATAGGCATGTGAGTCAAAAACTCCAATTATTCTTCCTTGTTCCTGTCGTGGCAATTGCAATTTTGTGGTATGGCCTTTTCCTGTTGACGCGGATTGATTGAGCTGTTCGCACCGCATCTTGTTGAGTTGTGCCATGTACTTTAGTACACATATCAACATCTCTTCCTCATTTTTTTGAAATTTCACTGCATCATCAGCGCACTGACGTATACATGTTGGTATTGTTTGAAACGTCAACCCAACCACCATGTCCGCACAAAAATTTCCTGCAATATACCATAGGTCATCAAGATCCCTAGCATCTTCAAAACGTCGATGACTTTTGACTTTCCTGACCTTGAAGACTTCCGGTCGCCAAATCTGATGCAACTGCAGTATGAGATCCGAATTGGGTAGTTTATGAAGACAGTGTGAAAAAAGTTCCAATTCGATCAATCTGACCACCGCACAACGTAGCTGGCGTCTGTTACAAACTCTGCAGTAACCATACTCGGGGATTTAAGTGCAATTTCACATGCACAGACCAAGGCTTGCAATTCTCCCCTGGCTACCGTTTGGTCACCTGACACCAGACCCATTGCAGCCACTCTAAAAAAAGGCAGTCTCGGTGGTTCTAAAAATAGAAAATCCACACTCATCCTTCGTGCCGTGTCTGATGTCGAAAGATCTTGGATAACCGCCCATGCCGCCAGTCTTCCCACATGATATGTGGGATGGATGGCTCCCCCATCCATAAAGAAACGCAGATGTGTCAGGCCCGTTTCATATGGTGGTTCCACCTCCTGTAGTTTGATCGTTGTCGTAAATGCACGCAGGATATTGGCATCATCAAACATTCTTGGAAGCGGCATGTAACACCATTCTGGTCTGACATGTTGCAAGGTTTCACAAGCCTCTTTGTGCCTTTGTCTCACCTCCTGCAATGGAGCACATGTCAAAAGTCTGTGTTCACGTGTGTCAGGTTCACCACATAATTGACACATTGGGGTAACGTTCTCATCCCAAATTGCCTTCTGTTGCATGGTCTGAAAACCTCCAACCATGTTGAGTTTAACCAGTTGTTGTTCCGTTTCATTCAAGCAGGAAAAAGCCTTGAGGGAAAGCTTGAGGTCAACGAAAAAATCTCCAACCCCTTTGCGTGTCATCAGTGTCACTAAATGGCATTCCCACATTGCAGCGATGGTGTTTCGTATCTTCTTAGTGGAGTCACGTAGGATGTTGCACTTTAACATCTCAGGTCCTGAAAGTGTACCCTCCTCAGCAAGATGCCAATCCACATGATTGAGATAACATCTCAAAGCTCCTGCTGGACCAAATGGTCGAGTCCCCTCATATTGTACTGCAAAACGTACTGCAGAGGTGGCAACGTCAACATCAACATTGCTCAAGCGTCGTATTGTCCTTGCACAGTGGCAAAGTACAAATACAAACGGGTCTTGCATGTACTTTGTCAAACCGCAACATGAAATCAGAGGAGATGCATTGTGCCAATTTCCAACCAGTGCTTGTGTAATTGCCCTGCGTATAGCAGTAAAATCTACTTGTCCAATGTAGACTGTGTCCGCGCTGTAAAAAGCCATTGGAAAAACTGCCGTTTGAATAAAAAGAGCCTTTTTTTGCAGAGTACAAGGCAAATGTTCAATCCGTCCAATCCGAGTGATAGCCTCTGCGATTTTATCCTTGACAAAACCCAGTGACATAGATTTGTTGTAATGAACCACTTCACCAAGATCCTTCACAACGGATTTGATCACCACTTCACCATCATCCACCTGTATGTTTTCCACACAGAACTTTCGGAACTCTTTTGTGGTCCCCCAATGCCAGCTCTTTGCATGATCGATCTGCAGTCGTAAAACGTTTGTTAAACGTTTGACCGTTTCCAGAGCTTCCAGGTGTGACCTCTGATGCTTCGTCAGCCAACTCCAGTTGTCCGCATAGGCAAAAGGAAAAACCTGTTGGTTGTAAATTCCATAGTAAAAAAATGCCGATGTACCTAACATGGACAAAACACTGATTGAGCAACCTTCAGGCACCCCTGAAGTCGAAAAAATTCCTTGACCAACAAGTCCGTTGAGTGTAGGAAAACGCACCATTCTGTCAAGACTCATGGTCCAAGCTGTCACAATTGCCAGAGGAATACCTAACTGTGTCATAATCTTGGCCACAGCAAAGCGTCCAAACGTGTTAAAGGCTTTGATTAGGTCCAGTGAGTATCCTCCACAAGTCTGAGATTGGCTGAGGGCGTCCTCAATAAATCTCTTCTGAACATATGCAATCTCTTTGACTCCCCTACCGGGCAGTCCGCCTGAAATAGCTGATGGAAAAAAACCTTTCCAAGCATGTGCAACTGTCTGAAAAACCATCTTCCCAAAAAGTCTGTAAAGACAGCTCAGAATTGTCACCGGTCTTGCATCGTGCATCGATTGTGGTGATTCTTTTTTGGAAAGTAAAATGGTTTTGGCCATCATCATGTTGGTAGAAAAACCATCCTGAAGTACCAGGTTGTAAATCCTGACCAGGTCAATGATGCATCTTTTTGGCAAGCATTTCAACTCCTCATTCGACCATCCGCATGGACCCACAGCCTTGTTGGATGGCAACTTCTGTATCAAAGACATCCATCTGTCAATATCATCCATATCAAAAGTGATCGCTGGAAGTTTGGGCAAGTTGCTTGATTCGAGCATCGTAAGGAAGTCACCCCATGTATCCTCTTGAAATTGTTCCTCTCTACGATCTCGTTGCCAAAAAGGTCGCCAAAAACGATCGAATTCATGTAAAATTTCACCTTCCGTAACAGCATTGAATGTAACGTGAAGCGTTCCACATGTCTCCAATGTCCCCGATGCATGCCTGAAAAAAACTTTTCTGCCTTTTTGTCCAACGAACTGCAGCAAAGCATCATTAAATCGCAACACTGAATGGCTTGGAATGTCCAACTGTTCATTCATGAGAAGTGCCGTAGCGCCCACAGTCGATCTAAGCAATTGAGCCTCAACCTTTCTGTGAATCGGCACATCGGCAAGTTGTGGCGTTTTTTTGGATTTGATGATACGGTAGCTCAACTTTGAAAAATCATGTTCCTGATCAAACTGTATCGTTGCCTGAAATTTGTTCCTCCTGCATCTGCTTTCCTCGAGGCAAGCACAATTACAATCATGTTCAGTGATTTGTGTCACCGTATCAATGATGTCCATCTCCGGCACTGTTGTTGGCAAGTAGGCCACCACTTCAAACGCAAGAATCCAGTTAGACCATTTGTTTCCATATCCCTTTGCAGAAAGAATAGCATTCCATTCACGTTGTGCTGCAGCCACGGCATGCTCATCAGAGTGATTGTCCATGGGATTCCAATCCATGCTTTTCAATCTCCGCACCAATGACTTAAGTCTGCGGACTTGTCGGATTTTCAATCTTGATTTCAATGTAAAGACTTCACTGGAGGTGTATAGCCTCCATGTCTGTCAGACTTCACACCCGATGTCTTCTTTTCAACAAAGTTTTTCCGAAAGGAACAGCGTCCTTTGTATGAGGCATGTAGTGAAGAAACAGCATGTCTTGTAGGATCCCTGAGCCGTGCTTTGTTCAATGCTTTGTCAACCGCACTCTCAACTTCCTGTGACCATGACAAGAACGCTGCGTCCACAAGTTCCTCAGGTTTTTCCAAAAATTGTTGTTGCAGTGTTTCAAAATCCACCGCTCTATATTCACCAGAAATCAGGTCGCCATCTGGAGCGAACGAAGCCCAAGACTTGGGAAGGTTCCACGTGAATTGACTGTCTACCGTCCCATCGAATTTAAAAGTAATGCATAAAGGTGAATGTGGTTCAAAAACAACTTCCGTTGAAACTTCCATGTTCTGAATATACTTCAAAAGCCATGGATGGAGAATAGCCGTATCATTCCTTGTTGAACCAGCACATGTTGCAGGCAATGTGACACCAAATCTTGACTGATACCAAGAGAAAGCTTCACACGCACCCAGATCCCGAAAATACTGGCAGGAATTAAGCTTCGTCGGAGGTTCATTAAAATCCCCAAGAATACAAAAGGGTAATCCAATTTCCGTAATAGCCGGAATCAGGCTAGCAAGCATGAGGTCGTTTGGCCTTTTGCCTTCCCTGCAACGGTTTGCAAAACCATAAATGGACACAAACAACACTTCACGCCCGCCCAAACGAATGATAGCCATAGCAATCCTTTGTGTTTCCCAAAGCAAATCACTGAAACCAGACCGTGGTCTTCTTGATGGAAGGTTAGTAAAAATAGCAGCACCCAAAGCTTCACCACGTAAAGATGGCCTGTTATCTGCAGAAGTCTTCTTGGCAGAAACATTTGATGACCAAAACGCATGAAATCCACAACCCTTCAAATCGTGATTAACCTGGTTCTGTACAGCATGTGTTGCACTAGTTTCAGATAACGCTACAATATTGGCCTCCAGTTGCATGATCTTTCCAACCTTTTGATGCACCGCTGTGGGATTTACAATTGCGATCTTAATTTGTTGCTCTGAAACTGGACCAGGGTTCGATGCCTCTCCAACACAACATGCAAAAAACATGGCATAAATGAGATGTGAGCTCAATTGACAATACCATTTGATAGTAAATACACATGAGGCAAATTCCCCTGCAACGTCTGTACTCGATCGTGATCCCTCAAGCCTGAAAAAGCTCGTATGGACCAAACATTCATGGTGAAAACCCGGCAAAATGCCATCGCACTGTTGCATGATACCTTCGTCAAATCCTTGAGATGTATGGAGACCAAATGAAATACACTTTCGATCACGGACTGATAGTCACAGACTTGAATCATCCTGCTCTTTGGGTTGATTCTTTGCTCTTTTCGGAAGGGGTGATGTCACTGCTTTGCCAGCCAAGAGCTCCTTAATCTCCGCAAATTGGGTACTCATCTGCTGGTCATGCCCTGACAGAGCCTGTTTCAATGATTCCTGAAACATGTTGGCCATATTCCCCATTTGGTTCTGTGTCTCCGTCCTGATTGCTGCAAATTCATTCCTGCATTGATCGGCATTGATTTGCAATTGGTTCCCATGTTGGTGGATTGTCTTCTCCAACTGTTGAACGGATTCTTTCATGGAGGCAAGTTCACGTTCTGTTTTGTCACGCATGTCCTGATGTTCCGTTGCTTGTTTCAGGAAACGATCTTCGATGGGTGCTTCGATCTTTCTTGTCTGATGGTTCAAAGGTCCCGCAATTGCAGTCTTGGAAGGTCCCATCTTTTGACCATGGCACACGAAACCGTACCATTGTAAACCCGATATTCAAAAAACAAAATACAGGAAATCCCCATATTTAATGGGGAAAAAACGTTGGTTTCCTGTAGATTTTCCCTGAAACCAATCCATTGAGATATCCCACATCTTCAGATCATTTTGGGACATTTCTTCCATGCTCAAAGTCCTCCATCATTTTTTTCAGCGCCATGCCATGCCATCCCGGGTCCCTGCCCCGGATGGCGGGCCTCGTGCAAAGGTGTCCAGCCTTCGGGGTCCTGATGGATTTCCCGGGGATTTTGGAGGCTTCCCTTTAGATGGGATATATCATTAATCCATCCATATCTACATCTAGATATAGATATGATATATAGTTAGTATGTATATATATATATATGTATATATATAAATATGTATATATATATATATATATACAATGTATATGTATGTATATATATATA
>Ga0126342_10016672_pt1 | contig 12782 bp, 14 predicted proteins | sample Cyp1metagenome_FD_92528 | JGI IMG/M metagenome (GOLD analysis project Ga0126342, IMG submission 92528) | Coral microbial communities from Lord Howe Island, Old Settlement Bay, Australia - Cyphastrea 1 metagenome | ecosystem: Host-associated > Invertebrates > Cnidaria > Coral ...
ATCCATCGGTTCTGCACATGTCAGCTTGCTTGATTTTGATTTTCAGATTGCGGACATGTCAGTGATGTCGTTTTGAGTGCAGTTGCATGTTTTTCACTTCACGGTGGATCGACGACGGCGTATGGCGTATCGAATTTTTATATTTTACATATATATATAATAGTATATGGTTGGTTGTTCATTGTTTTCTGTTATCTGTTTTGCATGTGTACGTTGGCGCTACGGTGGCAGGCGTGGTGGTTTTGTGTGGCAGGTGTGGCTGCTTGTGTCCTTGTTAAATAAGATCCTTTTTAATTGTTTTGATCGTATTTTTTTTTGATACCTGAATTTTTTTTTTGATGCCTTGCTCGCCCTGTGGTCCAAGAAAAGTGTTCCGAGTGCTGCCAGCGGCTTCGCAACCACACAAATGGCAACGCTTGCAGGAAAAAAGGTCACAGTCCTAAAATTGAAACTGCTTGAAATACTCTAACTGTACTTGTTCAGTTGTGTTTAATTGTTTGGAACTTCATTAAATGAATTACATACCATTTTGGCTCAAGGTGACATTTATTGCATTAGCTTTCATGCTTTAAAGATTTTTTAGTGCTTGCGTTATTTGTTTGCGGGGTTTGTGCAACTTGTCTCTAGGGGGTCTCACTCTGTTAAGGGCCAACATTTGACACACACATCAATTGTTCACATCAATCTTGGTTGCACGTCAACTTCATGCCAGGGTTTCATTTGACTTTCTGCATTTCCGGGCGATCCCGGGCGTGATGGATCGGAACACGCTTCAGCGGCAGACTGTCGAGACCTTGCTTCTGTGGATTCTACTGGTTATTAGGGAGTCTTGTCTTGTACACGTTTCAGAGTGGACCTCGATCGTGTTGTAGCTCCATCATCCGATTCACAGACTCCCCTATTTTGATCCTGAAAGTGCCCAACCAGCACCCAATCCTTGCCCTTGTAGGTGCCGCTTTTGCCATCGTCCCTGCGAGCGAATCAGTCCCGAGCACAAACATCACAGTTGCTGGACGCATCGACACGACAGATGAATGAGGATTCCGTTACAGTAGATGCATGGTCAGTGATCAGTTGGGATGAACCAGATGTTAGCTCAGTTAGGACCACTTGCAAAATGAAACCAGCTCCAGCTCCCACTCCAAGTTTTTCTTTGGATGTGCCACGTGCTTCATGGCAGGGACACGTGCCTTCTTTGACGGGCAAGGGTTTGCCGGCTCCAGTCATTTCTCAGCGGGCCAGTTCAAGTGGTCAACAGGTTTCATGTGCTTCAGGTTTGCCAGCTCCTCAGATTCGATTGCAGACACCTCGTAGTTTACAACAGTCAATAGATCCGGTACATGTCACAGCGGATTCAAATCAACTGCAACTCAAACGGAAGCTACTTGCAGAAGAGGACATGAAGTTTCCTACACAACGCAAACCTAAGGGTGTGAGAACTAAGCAAGCCAGTAGCTCATCACTGGTGGTGCAAAAACTGTGGCAATCGTTGTTTTTCAAATTGATGCAGCTTTCCACGTTGCTGCAGCAGATGCATGAGAGTCCGAACCTTCAAGCACATGTGGACAGGCTGCTTGACACATTTGCAGCTTCAACCCTTGTCAAATATTTGTCATCGATTTCCCAGTTTCTTCAGGTTTGTGGTAACCTCAGACTAGACTTGGAAACATTTTCAGAAGTACAATTGGCTGATGCATTATTAGCTTGCAGATTGTCGCCATCCACATTGCATGGTATGGCTCATGTCAGCATGATCATCAAAGCTCTGAGATGGGCATATCGCACATTGCAGATCGAATGCTTGTGAGTGACATTGGGATCAGTGATTTCTGAATTTCAGCAAACGTCGCAAGGAGATCGTAGAGAGAGTCTTCCTTTTTCGCTGAATACCTTGATGCATTTTAAGCGACGGGTGCTCATGCGTGAATGCAGTGACCATGAGGTGACCAGACTGGGGACTTTCTTATTTCTGGCTTTTTTCTGGTTTAAGATTTTCAGATTTGCAGCGGACCTGCACATCTTCCCTACACTGGAGTGGCTCTGTCTTGCGGGGCACTTGCTGGCGCACTAAGAGGAGCCGGACGGGCCCACCTTCTGGATTGATTGCTAAGGGATTTTTGTCGAAAGGGACTTATACCTGGCTCTTCAAGTTTCTGACAACACTGGATCAAACTTTTGCTGCTCATGGAACAGGATCGGAAGACTTTATCATCCCTGGATGTGATAGAGACTGCATTAGAATTCCGGTACGACCGATGTCATATGCTGAAGCTCTGTTTTTTGTCAGGGTATATTTGAGGTTGCCATGGCGCAACAGCCTGATTTCTCTGGGAGGTGATATCCGATCTTATACTGTTCACGGCCTGAAGTCGACGTTTCTGTCTTGGGGGCAACAATTCAATTTGCCTGAGGAACAAAGGCGCCTTCAAGGCAAGCACAAGGCTCAGCAGGCCTCCGCAAGACTTTATAGCCGTGATGATGTCCATGGAGCATTGCAATTCCAGGAAAGCATAGTTGCTGCAATTTAGGGAGGCTTTAGACCGTCTACGCCCTTATGTAGGGGCGGTCAGCATCCGATGGAAGAGCCTGCATTCCAACTGCAACAGTTTTCCAAAGTTGCACCTGAATACACGTGGGAGTATTTTCACTTTCATTTGAGGCCGGAAATTCCAGCAGAGACCGAAGACCTGTTTGGATCTAATGATGGCTCTGACTCAGGTGCCAGTACCTCTTCCTCATCGAGATCATCCTCAGCCTCAGCTCAGGAGGACGTGCCAGATCAGACTCATGTGCATGAGGTTGCGGATGAAATTTATGGCGCTCTGCCTCGCACGATGTGGCATGTGTCCTTGGATTCACCTGATGACCCTGGTGAGATCATTCGGACTGCGTGTGGCCGAAAATTTCCTCACGCCACCATTGCACCCGTTTCAGAACTCCAATTGAAACCCGGCCAGAATTTATGTTCGCATCCGGGATGCCGCAAAGGCTGGAAGTCAGCAGGTGCCATATAAATCCAATTTTGGGATAAGGCATTCACACCTTTTACTCCAACAAGACATGCGTTGGACGCTTTCCGAGGTTCACAAAACAGGAGGAGAGCCGCTGCGGCGCAGATCGCAATCCTGACATAACTGAATTAGGGTACCAGTTGGTGGATGTTCACATGTCATGCGTTACAAGACATACCTAAGTTGTCATGCTTACATGGACGTAAGCTTTGGTAGGGATGTCGCATCCCATTGATCAGATTGAATACCAATGTGATCAAACAATGGCACTTGGACCAAATATTCCAGCAATGAAAAAGAAATGAAATCTATAAAACGTGGAACTTAAGAGGGAGAGGACTGTGATGTTTTGAGAAATGTTTTTTATTAATTTGGTTTGTATTGATCTATATGGCTGGGGCCTGGTTGCTGGGTTTAATATCCACTTGTATGTGATAATATTTATATATATGTAAAGAATGTCCACCTTGAACTGTTAATATTTCGCCACACATGGGTGGATGAATCACGCGAGGGCAGTATCCTAGCCGGTTCACTTGTGCACACATGAAGCGAAAATAACAACGGGAAAAATATTCTGAAAAAAACCCTTTTGCACCAACGCCGTGCAAAAAGTCCAATGTCCTCCTGGAAGTCAAATGTTGGCAGGTGAAGTAAGGTGAGGATACCAACTTGGACAGGATTCTGGCGATGCCGCAGGTGACCCAGTCCACATCAGAGTTCCCCAGGAGTATAAACGCTACTTCCACACGTGGTTCCGACAGCAAAGCCCGGAAATGCAAAACAAAATTTGACGGCATAGATCGGTTCAAAATGTTCAAAGATGTGGTGTTGAAGGCGGTAGGAAATTTGTATGGCCACCGCCCAGCTGGCAACAACTACAGGCGAGAGTTTGCGGAGGTGGTTGTAAACAAAATGGTTCCTTTGTGTGTCCTGTGTCATTTGTGTTTCACCACGTGTCTCATGGTTTATTTGTCTCCTATGAAATGGCTGGCCTCCAGGCCCATATATACCCGATTTCTAGGCTCATTTTGTAGAAAATCACTTTCAAGAACCCAACCATTTTGTAGCATGTACTAATTTGAAAGGGCTCAAGGCCCATTTCGGAGGCCATTTTGTAGGGAACTTGCCTGCAATCACTATCCATATAGCAATCTCAAAATGCAGTTTGAAAACTTGGCTGGGTTGGGGCTAGTTATTTTGTAAGGAATCCCGTTGTTGATTTTAGTTGTCGTTTTGTAGGCAATTGGTGCTATTCTTGGGAAACGAGCTGCGCGCCCAATTCTGCACAGATTTTGGTTGTTGCAGCAAAGCACCCTGTTAGTGCTCTATCTCTTTTGAGCAGTTTGCATTTTGATTATTCAAACCTTCCAAAGTACGTTTCCCACTCTCCCCAATTTCCACTCGGACCCAGGCTCAACAATGTAGGATGGCGTAGGACCAAAAATCGATACAGCGATGAGTGCGGGAAACTGTGTCGACCAAAACGGTAAGTGAAACTTGGGAAATAGATGGCCGGGCTAACAAATGCAAGGGTTTTCATGGCAGCATGATAAATCACGAAAGTCCATGTGAGCAGGCGCACAGCAGTTGGATGAACACATGGAACCTGAACCTTGGTCCCCGCCATTTTGTTTGGGCAAAACCTAATGTGTAGAATGACGATGGGTGAGGCAAACCTGCAGCCGTTGGCCCAAGAGTTGTGTTGGAAAACTAGGCTGAGTCGGACTAGTGGCATGTCGTTTGATTTTGAGATCTTACATGATCTTACAAGTATCCCCCTTGAAAAGTCTTGAAATTCACCCCATAGGGTCCGACCCCCTTCTTGGATAGGCATAAACCTGGGAGATTGGCCAAAAAACTAGAGAACGAGTAGAAACACGTAGAAAAACTGATCCATACTGTGCCCAGATTGCTTGTCTGTGGCCCAAAAAAGGCAAATTTTGGTGGGAACGTTCACTGCTCGGCATGTAACGCAGAGGCGGGAGCAGCAGAAGTGTTGCACCTACTAAGATCTCGAAATGCAACACCATGCCATTTGTCCGTGTCAGCCTGGTTTTCCAACACATCTCTTGGGCAAAAGAAGAAGGGATAGAAGGGGCATGAACACTTTCATTTTTTTGGTCAACATCGTAAAAAAAAATAGGCCGCAAATATCATTGAACCCATTTCGTTTCAAAAACGATGGGTTGCCCCTTAAAGACAAGTGATAAAAACGCAGGGAAATGGCCGCGCAACATGTTCTTACAAAATGATGTTTTTTTTTTGGATTAGGGTCCAAACATGCCAGCAAACTTCATACTCAGAACAAAATAAAAATCAAACATCCGGGCAAATATACATCCCTACAAAATGTGGGGGTGCTGCAAAGAGCTGGTTGGTACACAAAACCTACCATTTTGTATGTTTTTTTTTGTTTGCACCCCATTTTTTTGTAGTTTTTTTGCAAGACCTCGCGGTTTATAGCTACAAGTAGCGGGGCTTTCACGGGGGATGTTTTGTGCATTTTACTATTTGGGCGCCGTTGTTTCCTTTCTTGTCTCCTTCTTATTGTCTCATATTCAAATGCTGTGGCAAAAAATCGAAACCGCGTGGCATGAAAAAAATGGTGCTTGTGATTCATACTGTTTTCAGTTGACATGGCTCAAAAATTGCCAGCATCAGGCGCTAGTATAACCACAAACATGCACACAGACGCTGCAATGGATGAGGTTTTTGGGAGTGTAATTTCAATTTATTCTCATATGTGCTACGACGAAACAGGAAATTTGGGGTTGGGTTGCGGCAGGCTACGCCGACGCGTCCAAATTGATTTCATTTCCTTGGTTGTGGCCTCGGCCTGTTTTCGGCATGTGTTTTATTTTCATTAGATTAAACATTTTTCCAGCGGATGCCATTAAATACTCTTAGATGTTTAAACTTTAAACCAATTGTCTAGCAGACTGCGCCATTGATTTGGAATGTACCCTGTCAAGGTCAAACGGATGGTTATTGTTGGAGGAAATGCATAACCAACATACGGTATGGTGATGACTTGATGCTGCAGTCAACTTCGCTAGGGGAACTGGTACTGTAATCACGAGGCGGACCTTGGTCGTTAAATTCAATGCAGCTGAACCGGAATGCAGAAAAAAACGAGAACATGCACGAGTTGCAATATAGATCTGTCCTTCTCTATACAAATTAATATCAGCATTATTTCATCCAAGTTCTTAATGTCCCTACACCTATAGTTATTTGGGCAAATTCAATCCGGAGGGAGGGCCCAAGAAACGCAACAAAATTGAATTGCTTGTGGCTGAGCTAGATGGGTTTCAACAAAACCGGTAACCTCTGACGAACAAAAATGTTGACATCAAATTAACACCACAAATTTTTGAACCCGTCGTTCGGTCACAATTCAATTTGGATTGGCCACCTTCCCAATAACGCAAGAAGAACCGCCGAAACAATTTTCCAACAAGGGCGCATGTTTCGATCTGTATTCGGTTTGGATCGCCCCAATGCTAACTATGTGTCCACGTCCACCTCGCATATGAGCTCATGCCCCAAAAAAATTGGGAACACCAAGCGTTGGCAGATTTCCAAATGTGAGATTTCGTGGAAAGGATCTATATGAGTGTGAAAATTGTGATGGTATACGCACAATTTTGAATGTTTCCTTGCTTGGGTATCTGTCCGCGATGTTTTCTGGATTTCTTTCAAAAACATTGTTTCGAAATTTGTATGTTGTGTAACGTCGTTTATAATTTCCCGATTTGTTTCGAACACTTTCCTTTTTTATTTTATAACATCGCTTTGCCGCTTGCTTCCCCCCAAAATGAAATAGATTCCGGTTTTTATGTGTCTCCCTCCTTGGGATTCACATTGTTTCCACATTTCTCCTTTGGAATTCATGTTTTCACTTTCTCTCTCTTTATTTTCCTTGGTCTTTGGATCATGCACCGCTGAACCCTTGGGCACAAGGACCTGCAGAGGTGTTCACACTAAGACGCTGGCTGACCACCCACAAATTTGACATGAAACAAATGAAAACGGTTCTAAAGAGGATAACGAAATAGGAGGAAACCACATCACAATCAAAATGAAACAAAACGATAAAAATGATTTGCCCAAATTTGTGGTTGATACGTTCTCAAACTTTAGCAAACAAACAAATGGTTGCGCCGGCTAAACCCAAACCCGGAACAGGGAAAAACCATGCAAACCATCGACAGATAAACAAAAATGAATTTGATCCGACCAAAAAACAACCAAAATCAAATAAACACCAGGAAATTCAACCAAATGCCGGCGTAATGCCGGGCATTAAAAACAGGTTGGCAAAAATATGCGTTCCTGATTTAAGGTGTTTTTGAATGTTGGATTTTGTTGTTTTGTTTGTTTGTGCATTTGTTGTGTTTTGTTTGTAACAATTTGTCATTTTGGTTTTTGGTGTTGCAAATTCACCCTTCTGCACATGAGGTGAGCTTGAATTTATGTATGGCTGTATGCTGTATGGTTGTGGGTGCTGTATTTCTTGTTTTTTTTTTGAGTTGGGCCCAAATTTGGCTTATGCCTTACATGTGCAACGAACGCAGCAATTGTCCAGGTCTAATTTTTAGAAATCGAGGCCCAGAGCGCACATCCAATTGTATAGAAGATTCGGCAAACAAAGGAAACCATGCATATCCATGCATGGCACAAAAAATGGTTGCCATTTCAACCATGGACCATAATTAGTCGTGAATGTCAGTGTGCTGTTTTTGTGCTGAAAATCACTACGCCGCTACACAACAAAAAATGATAAATTTAAAATATTTGTCAGAGCTAAAACACAAACCAGGCTGAACAATCAACTCTAAACATGAAAATGTACTAGTTTGAAGATGGTCCAAAACGCTTATTTCAGCAGGGGTGATCAGATAAATAAACGAGTCGCACTGGCATTGGCTGCACGAACACAAAATTATGTTCTTCACCTGGATCAAGTATACACCCACCTAGCCCCAATGCACCTATCAAAACACTTCTCAACACACGTACCAACGCACCCGCAACCTATTGGCACACCTTGCAACACCCATCGCACCTTCTTATCGCACCATCGCACCGACACATAGTGCCCACAAACCTACCATCCGTGCATATTTGCACCCACCATTGCATTTCCCAACCCGCCCATCGCACTCATACATCGCACCCACGCACCTACCATCCGGACCCATCCCACATCTCAGTGCGTCCATTGCACCTATGATCGCACCTGCGCACTCACCATCGTACCTAGCAGCGCGCCCATTATCGTACCCACGTACCCACCAGTGTACCCACCACCGTACCTAGCACCGTACCTACCAACGTACCCATCGCAACCACACCCATCGTACATACGCATCGAACCTACGTACCCACCACCGTACCCACCACCGTACCTACTAACACGCCCATTGCACCCACCACTGCATCCAACGCACCCACGTACCTACACTATGTACCCATGGTTTGCGCCCCACGTTCATGACCTTTCAGAAACCATGCTTGCAGCGCTTCTATATTTTAAAAAAATTGAAATGTAAAAAATTGGCATTAATAATTTTTGAATATATGGGACTAGCAACGTTTGTCTACGACGGCCCGACGTCCAGTGTTTGAATTTGACGATGAATTACGGTTAATTTGACACTACAATTTTTCAATTTGTTTTTTATGATGGGGATTTCTTCAACCCAATTTTATTCGGAACGGCTTTGGTGTTAGGTGGCGGTTCCAGTACACACCCTCGTCAAGGGGCAACATGGCCGTGTGCTGGAAACAAATATGCAAATTTCGGTTTGGCAGCGGTTGACGCCCATCCTGGCACAGATGATGAAGCCGGTCAAACTTCCACCCAACCGTGTGCAAACTTTAACCCCGAAAAACAAAAATGACAAAAAACAAAAGGATGGAAACTTGCTACTGCGGGTGGGTGCCCAACACATTGATCAACTTTTGTCGCAACAACCTGGTAGTGGAATGTAGTTAGCGGACAAATCTGCACCAATGGTCCTGTCAAAAAATTGTCACAAATGAGGCCGCGATTCACATCCGTCCGAGGGCTGCGGAAACGAGAAGCGTCAAAACGACCTTTTTTCAGAAACGATATGGAGTTGGGATTGGGCCACACGTGCACAGCAGCGCGCCCTAAGGTGGTTACCAAAGTGGCAAAAAAGGAAAAAAGGAACAACATGAACCAAATTGTTTGCCAGGATTCCCACCCAAAACAAGTGAGGCACCAAAGACGTAGGACCTAGGATTCACGACCCAGGATGTGGACACCTAACATTCCAATCCAAATGCGATTCAGAATGTTGAGAACAATGTTTCATGTTTGGTGACCCCTGACACCTTGCGCAGGAATTTCACTCGACTTTTTCATCCCCCGCACCCGTTTGCAAACACCTGCAATCAAAAACAAGAAACGTCCCAAAGTCCCAACCAAGAGGTTAGAAACGCCCAACAGAAAAAAAATATCATTGTGATGATAAGATATGGCATGGGAGATGACAAAATTGAAAATCAAATGTAGGATATTATGAAAGCGGGCCCAGGTGGGAATAACATGAGCACAAACAAATTACAATTTCCAGAACTTGGCTGGGAACAAAACATATGACATATGTTTGAAATCCCAAGGTCCCAAGGGTCCAAAAATTAAACTCACAGCTACGATGCGCCCGGGTGTACTTTGATTGTTTTTCTGTTTTCTCGTTTTTCTCACAAGCAGTGCTTGACGAAAAAGGTACTGCCGCCCCTTGCCCTTGCTGGTGCCCAGATGTCCAAACAAACATTTTTCAGAAGTCAATATTTTTTCATGACCACTTGTCAAAATAAAATGAATATAATGAACGAACATATCATGATGAAAAATGCCAGGAACATGTTGAGCAAGAAAACATCAAATAATGAAACCAGACAAACACCGTTTGGCAACTTCCTGTTACCCACGCTGCAACAAACCTTCCAAAATCAAAACTTGCAACACTAGTCAAACACGCGCCGTTGCCTCACACATAGCAACACAAAAATTGATTTGGAGGTTTTTTTTTTGTTTAGCTTGGGGAAACTTTCATTGCAATTTGTTGCATTTTGGTGCTAAGATCTGTGTTTTGCACGCGCTTTGGAACTAGAATTTCTCATTTGCGTGCCCACTTGGTTTTTGACTTTTGACTTTTGGTTTTTGGCTTTTGGCTTTGACTTCACGTGGCTTCACATGGCTTCACCTGGCTTACGGCTCATGGTTTTTGGCTTTTGGTTTTGATTTCACTTGGCTTTGGTTGTGGCCGTTCAGTTCACCTGGCTCTTGGCGTTTGTTGGTTTTTAGTATTGGAGTTTGCATAAAACATTTCATGTAATACATTGCAAATATATGTTATGTAATTGCGCAAAAAAATGCAGGGACATAGAATATAGGAACTTGTGTGCATGCCCTTGTAGATCTTGTAGGAAAAAGACGAAACCATCAGTAAAAAAAAAAAAAACCGCTAAACGACACCTTAAAAAACGGCAAACAAACTTCACAGAAACCCTAAACTACACCCTCAAAACATCAGCAATGAAACCATCAAAAATTCGAAATGAAACCCTGAAAACACTTTAAAGGAAACCCTAAAGAAACATGAGACGACACCGTAAAACAATATTGAATGAAACCTTCAAACCTTAAATTGTCCTCAAATGACAACTTAAAGAAATCAAAAATGTCACCCAAGAAACGTTAAATAAAAACTTAAACAAACCCCAGTTGAAACCCGACATACAGCTTACAGGACACCCTAAACGACACCCTAAAGAAATGCTCGGTGAAAGCCGAACGAAACCCGAAATGAAATCAAAAAAAAAAAAACATTAAGCGACCCCCTAAAGAAACTGTCAATGAAACCCGAAGGAAACCATAAAGGAAACCATAAATGAAACCCTAAATGAAACCCTAAACGCTCAAAAACTTTTAGGCGAAACCTTAACAAATCTTTGAAACCACGGAAAGATCATTGAAGACGATCAAAAAAACGATGAAAACCGTCCAGGCATCGTTGAAAACCATAGCATACCATAGCAAAATGGGTGAAAACTAAAATGTTGAAATTATCGTGCAAATTTACGATTTTAAATACCCAAATTTGCGACTTCAGCCCCGAATGCTGCCAATAGCATGGGAAGTGAGAGATTGTAGTTCCCAAATGTGGTAAATAACACGCAAGTCAAAGATTTTGGTTCCAAAATGCAATAAATAGCACGGAAATCAACAATTTTAACACCAAAATGTGGCAAATAGCAAGGAAGAACAAAAACGAACCGCAACAAAACGAAAAAAACACAGAAAACATATGAAAAAAATAATCGCCTATTGAACTTGGACTTGCGGCTTTTGTAGGCGACAGAAACAATCAGCGATAAAAAAATGACTAAACTGCATTCAGCCAAACAAATTCTTGTTGGGTCTGGTTTGGGCCATGTTCAGACTGTATTTTTCATGATACTACACCTGTCCTTTTATCCACGCGTTTGTTCATGTATTTGTATTTCATTCTCATGTAAAATGAAGTACTTGAACGCGTTTCAAACCATCATGTTTCAGTTTATGTTTATTTTTTTGGTTTGGTTCGACCCCGTGATTTGCAGGAAGAAACATCGAACACATTGAACTTCAAGGCTAATTGTGGTCCATGGTTGGAATGGTAGCCTTTGGTGTGCCAAGCATGGATATGCATGGTTTCCTTTGCTTGCCCAGAATCTTTTTTAAAATAGGACGTGCGCTCTGGGCCTTGGTTTTCCCAATCCGTTGGGCAAATTCCAACTAGGCTTGGACCAAACTCAAAGGAAAAGAAAAACTACAGCAACAAAAACCATACAGCATACACCCATCCTCAAAAGCATAGACTTGCAACACCAAAAACCAAAATGACAAACCGTCGCAAACAAAACACAGAAAATGTACGAACAAACAACAGAATCGAACATTCACATTCACAAGAACATTAGACAATGAACGCATATTTGGTCAATTTGTGTTTAAGGCCCAGCATTTGGTTGAACCTCCTGGTGTTCATTTGCCCAACAGCGTAAGCTAATGGGTCTTCAACCCAGAATAGTACCGGTGTGCAACGGTGCAGGCGGCGGGTCAGGTTCAACGATGTTCCGGAGAAGGTTTGAGACGGTTTGCAGAGCGGGGTCACGTTCAACAGGGTTCCGGAGAAGGTTCCGGAGAAGGTTCCGGACAAGGTCCTGGAGGCTTTGGTGCAGGGCCAGGTCACGTTCCACCAAAGCCAAGTCAGGTTCAACAGGGTTCATGGAGAAGGTTCCGGAGATGGTTCCGGAGAAGGTCTGGGAGGCGTTGGTGCGGAGCCAGGCCAGGTTCAATAGGGTGCCAGAGAAGGTTCCGGAGAAGGTTCCGGAGAAGCAGAGCCAGGTCTGGTTCGACAGGGTTCCGGAAAAGGTTTGGTGCAGAGCCAGGTCAAGTTCAACAGGGTTCCGGAGAAGGTTCCGGAGGAGGCTTTGGGGCAAAGCCGGGTCATGTTCAACAGGGTTCCGGAGAAGGTTCCGGTGAAGGTCTTGGAGGCTTTGGTGCAGAGCCATGTCAGGTTCCACAAGGTTCCGGGGAAGGTTCCGGAGAAGGTTGGTGCAGAGCCAAGAACGTATCAGCCATAGACTTGAGCGAGTCATTTGTATCGTTTTGTTTATTTTGATTGTGATGTGGTTTCCTCCTATTTCGTTATCATCTTTAGAACCGTTTTCATTTGTTTCATGTCAAAC